>Ga0208645_1002863_pt1 | contig 13291 bp, 14 predicted proteins | sample VirMetDEL_Sep_01_FD_184519 | JGI IMG/M metagenome (GOLD analysis project Ga0208645, IMG submission 184519) | Aqueous microbial communities from the Delaware River and Bay under freshwater to marine salinity gradient to study organic matter... | ecosystem: Environmental > Aquatic > Marine >...
CCATTGTTAATAGAATATGTCGCAACAGGTTGGTTAGTGCAAAATATTCTGTCTTTGTGTACTATTTCAGTTCCGTTTTTTAGTTCAAGTTTGTAGAAGTGGTTTTGTTTAATACTAAAGGTTGCACTTATAGTGTCTACATAGTCACCTTGTGTACTTGAAGTAATTGTAACTTCAGAAGTAGTATTCGTGTTTTCGTCAGTTATATACATAGAATCGTAAACTTGACTTCTTGGTATAAAGCTGAAAGTTTGTTCACTTGCCGATTCTTGTAGTATTATCATATATATATAACTTGAAAAGTGTAAATCTGTTTTTATTTCAATAAAAAAGGCACTCCGAAAAGTGCCTCTTTGTTATGAAAGGAATATAAGAAAGAATCTTATTAAGAAGTAACAATAACGGCTGGATTTGCACCAGAATCTGCAAAAGCAAGTGCCAAATCAGTTTCATTGTTTACGTCAATAAAGTTAGCTGGCAATTCTTCTTGTGCCGTGAACGTCAATGAATAACCATTGAAGTCACCTAAAGCAGCACCTGTAGAAATTTCTCCAGCACTTACGTCAGCACCTTGGTCTAATCCCATTAAAAAGAATTGGTCAGTCATTGTACGTACGACAATTCTTGGTCTACCATAAGCCAATAACTTTACGTTTTTGTGTGTAGCAAAATCTTGTCTTTTAAGGTTAGCTACTAAAGTTTGTTCAAAGAAAGTAGTACCATTGTCACGACTTGAATTAATAGAAGTAGTGAAACTATTTGCAGTAGACTTTAATTCGTATTTATACAAATTTAAAGTTGCAGCTGGTTGCCACGTATCAATTACGTCTGTATCAGTTGTGTCATAAACTACGTTGTCACTATTTAAATCGTCAAAATTAATGAAATAGATTGCCTTTAAACCACTAACCGAATCTTTGCATTGTTCAATTCTACCATTTGTAATATCACAAGACATATTTTAAAGTTTTATGAACAAAAAAAGGAGAAGGCATTTTACCTCCTCCTTACTTCGTTCTGGTTAATATTATGAATATAGAACTATATCAGATCCAACTCCGATTTGAGCTCCACAAGCCATTCTCATGATTACACGAACATGGTCGCTTCCGTCATACTGACTTACATCTATAACGCGTGCCTCTTGTGTATCGCTTAATAGTGAACATCCAAAGAACAAGTTAGATGCTTGAGCAGCCATTGCAGTATTAGCAGCTAAACCTTCAGCCATAAATAATGGAATACCATCGAAAGAGATAGCAGCACCATTAGAATACCACATTGTACCTTTATTATCTACACCATTTGCTCCAATTGTAGCCTGGAATCCTCCAAGTGCACGAACATAAGCGGCCATTATATTGCGTGATACATAAATTCGTGTATCCTCTTTGCCGTAAATGTTAGTATTTGTATTCATTGAGTCCACAATTTTTCCGAGCTCATCGATTACGTTTCCAGCAGTAACAGTAGTACCTGTAACGTCATTAACAGTTCCATCAGCAGTAGCCAATGTTACAAGTCCATCGAACTGACCAGCAGTCGCATCAACTCCTCTCCATAGAGATACTTCGATTTCTCCAGCTACTTTAGATGCTGCATAAGCCAATAGATAATCTTCAAATGATTTAGGTAAGTTATCAAAAGATGAGAATCCCATCTCTGCTGCTTGCCAATTTGAATGAAATTGAGATTTACACAATTGTAAGTTCAATTGGAAGTCCTCAACTTCTAAAACCTTCTCAGTAAGTGTAACAGTTGCTCCTTCTGTTTGGAAATCGCATGTTGCATTAGCCAATAAAGCTGATGTAGTTAAGTTCTGTAGAACTTCTTTGTGTTTGATATTTGGCATTACGGTAACTGCTCCTCCATCGATAGAAGGTGCAGAAAGTAAAGCCGCGCTGATATATTTTCCAGCGAATTCGCCAGCATAAGTGCTGCCTGTGATTGTTGGGTAATCTGCCATTTTATTTTATTTAAAAATTTATTACTTATTTAATTTTTCATATACTCGATCCATAATAGTTCTTGGTCTATTTTTACCGAATACATATTTTTCTTTTTTCTGTACGTTTTCTGGATTGTAAGAAATAGGCTTATCTGCTGGCTCATCGCTTGACAATTCCACCTCTTCCTTCTCAGCTACAGGCTCAGATACTTCTGCCTCATTTGTAGGCTCTTCAGTAACTTTATCTGAACTTAACTCTTGAATTTTAGCTTTCAATTCTGCATTCTCTTTTTTAAGATTTTCTATCTCTGTAAAGAATGTCTCTTTTACGATAGATTCAACGGTCTTTTTGATAGGCTTAGCCTCTGCCATCTCTTCCTCTTCCTCCTCATATTCTTTCTCCTCAGATTTAGCCTCTTCCTCTACTACTTCCTCTTCCTCTTCTGCCTCTTTAATCTCTGCTATAATACCCTCTTCAGATACTACTAAGATTTGGCCATCTTCCATTTTATAATCTCCAACAGGTAAAGGAATCATTTGCTCATCTTCTGTAACGATCATTATTTCCTCTCCTGGCTCAAATGAATCGGCCTCTACGATGGTAACTCCATCCTCTAATTTTCTTTGCTCTAATTTAACCTCCATTCCGAGCAATTCTCTTACTTTGTTTAATATAGTTCTATTCTCCATTTTTAACGTTTTGTATATATATTACTTTATTTACTTTTTTTTGTTGCAAATTCGTGTTTATGTAGATGCCAAACAGGTATCACAATCTGCGTATAAATCAACGCTTTCTAAATGCAATCCTCCACCATCTACCTCCTCCACTACGCTATAGCATCCATTATGATGAGCATTAGCATAATTCATAAAATATACTGCTCCTATTGTTAAAGTAGCATCATGTATATGCACATGATGGGTATGATCATCAGTACATTTTTTTACGAGATATTTATTAGCACCTTCTGGCACTACTTCGCCATTACCAAAATTAAATCTTTGGGCATAGATTGATCCATTACAACAATCTACAGAATAAGTACCATCTTTACATAGGCATGCTTGCCTTCCTCCTAATACTCCTGTCTTACTTTCCTTCACTATCTATCTGCTTTAATTTTCTTTGCGCCCATTCCACTCCTTCAGTACCTCCCCAAGCTAACCACATCAAAGCGCCACAATCTTCTTTAGGATTGCCATCACTATTTTTTTTATGGCGAGCAAAGGCGCTCATCCTGGCGATGGTTTCTCTTGAAATATTTTCACCTTTAGCTAAACTGGATGCTCTTTGCCAGCCTACCAAAGTTCCACATTTTATGCCTGTTTCATCTTTTATACGGATTGCTCTTTTTGCATTTTCGCTGGCTTTTTTAGGATAATCATTATAAGTTTCCAATTCCACATTGAGAATCTCTTTTAAGTATGCTATTTTATCCTCTTTATCATCAGAGCTCATGTTATATTTGTCTGCGAAATACCCCTCTATACTGAATCCTTTAACGTCTCCAGAGCGTGCCTTCTCATATAACTCCTTATCATCGATTTTAGCGGATACCATCCATGTACCTACAGGAACATCTAAGCCATACAGCGCAGTTTTATCCTTGTCCTTATTTTCTACGATCCAACTCTCCACGATAGTGACGCCATTAATCTTATCCTTATGCTCAAAGGTTGCATTTTTATGATTAGATTTTTTAAAGAATAATTCAGATGCTTTTCTTACGGTCTTTTTAGAGAAATAGATATAATACTCATCTCCAGACTCTGAGCGCCTATATATGCTCTTGTCGGGTATTAGCGCTGGTCCCATGAGAATCTGCTTTTTAGCATCTATCTCCTTCAATTGTAATTCGTGTTTATTTAGCGCTACAAAGTTGCTCTCAATCGCTGGTTGCTCTACCAATGAGATAGCCTCTATTCCGCTACTCTCATCATTTTCATCTATGATTAACTCGATTATTCTCATAATAATATTACTTAATTAGCCTTATAATGTTGCATTTTGCACTCTATTCCTATCTAACGCCTGGCCTGTTGTAACCTCTCCACTTACTACATAAGCCTGCACAGGTTGTTGCTGAAGTTGAGCCAACTGATTAATGCCAGATTCTCCCACTACGTTAAATTGTGGACTAATAACCTCTCCTCCTCCAGCACCTCCTCCACCTAAATCCCCTCCACTATCTAATGGCGCACTTGCTCTAAGTGATGCGATACCTTTTGCTGCTGCTGCTACTGAAGCTGCAATACCAATACCAGCACTAATTTTATTTGCAGTAATTTCTGCCGCTGCCAAAGCTAAACCGCCAGGTATAGCTGCATATTTTAACTTTGCCGCTGCGTTTGCTGCTTGTGTGCTTATAATGATTTTTGCAATACCTACGGCATTTTCTGCTGCAATTGCCAAAGCCTGTAGTTTATTGTTTTCTCCAGCTAAATCTTTAAATAAAGCAATGCCAGCTTCTACGTTTGCTATTTGTGCATCTTGTATGTCTTTTTTAGCCTGTGCAACCGCTTTATCAGATTCAATTATTTTTTTATTGGTTTCAACTGCGTTGTCTAATATTGCAAGATTTTTAGCTTTTTCTTTTTCTACTTCTGCTTTATTTGTTTCATCTACAAAATTTAAAAGTTCAACTTTATCGCTTTTTTCTTCTTCGTAATATTTTTTTCTTATTTCTTGCTCTGCTTTTAATTCTAAATCAACTAATAAGGCTCTTAATTCTTTTTGCTTTTCTCCATTACCTTTTATTTGCTGTCTTTGGCGCTCAAATTTAATTCTATTTTCCTCTAAATCTTTTTCAAGTCCATCCTTTTGTAATTCTAATTGAGCATCCTGTATTTGCCTATCTAATGCCTTAATATCCTCAACATACTTTTTGTAGCTTTTTGTTTTTTCTTTATTGGCATTTATTGTATTTATTTTTAATTGATTGTTAGAATCTGCTATTTGCTGATTACTATCTCTGATGGCTTTATTAAACGCATCGATTTGTTGTTCAAATTGTTTAGCTTCTTCACTTTGTCCATCCAATCGTCTTTTTAATAGTCTTATTCTTTGTATCTGACCTTTTGCGTATTCAATATCGCGTTTGGCTTGTTTTATTGCACTAAGTTCCTTTATTTGTTCTAATATAGCAACATCTTTACCCTCTGCCTGTAATAATGCAATTTGCCTATCTCTTGCTTTTTGCTCATTATCAAAATTCTCTCTTCTTAAAGCAGCTAATTTTGTCTCTCTTTCAATCTCTGCTTTTGTTCGTTTTCTTTGTGCTTCTGCTCTTTTGATTCTTGCCTCTTCTCTCTCCTCTTCCTCAAAATTGGTAATACCAATCCAATCAGCGAAATCCTTTAATCCTTGAATAACTGGATCAAATACGCCTATTAACTTTTCAAAATTAGCTATCAACAAACCTATACCTACAATCAATGCACCGATTCCTGTAGATGCTAAAGCTATTCTAAACAACTTTAATGCTCCTGTAGTTGTTCCTGTGACCGTAGCGTATGCCGCAGTTGCAACGGTAACCGCTTTAGTTTTTGCAGACTTTAAAGTAAGCATTAAGGCGCTCTCTTTCTCGAATGCAGTTGCTACTTGATTAATGCTATTCATTAACGTTTGCGCTGCTTGGAGTTTAACAAGCGTTTCTCGTAGCTTTTCGCTTTCTACTCCACTTAATGCCATTGCAGATTGAATACCACCATAAACGGCCACTCCTGTAGCCACCCCTTGCATAGCACCCTCTAATGTTTTTTGATCATCTGCTAATCGCTTAGTCTCATTCTGAATATCTACATATCTATCACGAAGCGCAGCAGCTTCCTCTAAAGCTTTACGACCAACAGGAGTTTCACGACCAGCACTCAATGCAATGGATTGATAAGCCTGTATCTGCTTATTCATATCCCTTACATTTAAAGGCGTTTCTTTTACTATTCGATTGATATCCTCAAGTTGTTGGTCAAATGGCTTACCACTTTTTAAGACGGCATCGTATGCATTCTTTGTTTTCTTAAGTTCTTTATTATAGCTGTTAAAACTTTTTTCTGCCTTATCGGCATTCTGTTTTATGTTAATATTAATTTCCTTGTTTTCAGCCATTGGATTCTGCTTTTAGTTTTTTTAACATTTGTTCACGCTTCTTCTGCTTATATATCGCCTTCAATCCTGTCTCATAACTATACAATCCTTTCGCTATATGTACATTCTCTGATGCCTCATAAAATTCGTCTATTTGTAGTAAATCTATTATATGTTTAATCATGGATTTTGAGTTAAATAAATTTGTGTTGTTTGTACTATGCCATTCTGATATGTATAGGTAACGGTCAAAGTATAAATGTTAGCATCATTCTGCTCTGTTTTTATTCTATCTGCTAAATCTTCGGTATTGACATAATCAGCATCATCCTCCGTTTTTAAGACGTTTGTATTATCATTAGCTGGAACGCATACCTCAACAAATCCATCACTTGTTAGCGTAGATGGACTTATAGTTACTCCAGCATCCGATGTAGTTATATCTGCTTGAACACAATTTACAGGCAATAGTATTTTTACATCTACGCAATTGGCATTACTTGGAATAGGTATAGGCCTTTCTTGAGGCACATCTGGATCAGATAATACAGGCCTAAAATCATTTATTAATACAAAATCTACATCTCCACTATTTAAGTTGGATTTAATCGATTCTATAATATAGCGCTTATCTCTAATAACTATCCTATCATTCAAGCGCAAACTTGTAAGAAAACTTACGGGCAAATTAGCCTTTAAAGTTGTACGCCTATTCTTGAGGCTGAATAGATTGCTTAGATATCCGAAATAATATTCAGCAAATAATGTATTCTGCTCTGGAACTAATGTAAATGTACTTATCTCTGCATTGAAATTTAAAGTATAATTTTCTCCATTAAGAGTCATATCCTGTCCAAATGGCATGTATTCCGTTAGATTTTGTATTGCAGTTGGAAAGCTACCATCATCATATCTAAATGTTGCGCTGGTCTCATCATACATATACAATAACATAGGCTTAGGAACATACTGATTGAAATCCTTATCTATAGTATATCCTACCTGTAAATTAGTACCTGTAAATTTATTGAATTGCATATTTTCAAAAGGCTGCTCTATCTTGTACTCTCCTCCATCATAAGGATATTGTATCTGAGCATCTCCATACTCCCGATTAAACAAATCTCTGAATTGCTGATTTAACAGATTTTCACTTTTCTCATATTTAAATACTATATTCTTAAATAGCTTAATGCGATCTATTTTGATGCTCTTGATATCGGTATATTGAGTAATATCTACTATCGCTCCCTTAGCATACCAATCATCCAAAGGCTCTACTTGATAAACATCCTTTTCTATGCCATAACATGTAAGATTAAACTCCTTTAAAACGCCATTAAAGAAATCCGCAATTTTCATATCTGGTAAATATGCTATTGGATCAATTTGTGCTTGTACGGTAATAGTAGCAGTATCGGCATAAAATATATTTTGTACTTGAGTAGTAGTGCCTCCTCCTAAGTTAGTTCCAAGCTGTTGATACTTACATCTAAATTGTATGTCTTGAGTTGCTGTAGAACGAAATCTAAAGTAGATTGATTTGTTTAAGCCTTGTACGTTCTGATCGTTTGCTACTATTATTTCTGATGCTTGATTTTCTGGATACGTATTACTTAATATATCGTTTATATATACATCAATGTAGTAAGTGTCTGATGTACTTACGCTTAAAACTTGTATAGATGTAATATGATTAACCTGTACAGGGCCAGGACTTACGGAAGGAAATAAACTAAACCAATCAGCATATGTATAAGTAAGCTTATTATCAGTAGTATTAAAATAATTTAAGTATGTATATGTACTTTGATTTATTAGCTCGCCACCTGTTGTAAAGTTTACGTCTTGAGTGCTTGTAAGAAAGGTAAATTCTCTTTTGTTTTTACACCACAAGAAACAATTTTGAAAGCGCTTATCTTGTAAGAATGCACCTTGAAAATCTACTCCATATTTAATCTCTATGGCCGCAAATATTCCTATAACTTTTATAGCTGGGAATAACTCATTGTATGCAATATCATCCGATCCTGTAGGAGATATATCTGTACTTGCACCATCTCCATAAGTAACTATTCTATCTGTTATGATAGGATATCTTAATGCATAATTCGTGTTTCCATCCGTTATTCTATTTTGTACTTCTGCTCCTGTAAACGCATGGCCATAAGTAGCCAGGTAAGATAAATCCGCTAATTTCTCATCTCCGAATTTATCCTTTAGACTTGTAACCTCCCCATAGAAAGTAACTTGATAAGAATAGGCTTGATTATTTTTTATCTCCGCTTTTTCTAGCTGAATTTTTCCCCTCCTAAACGTAGTATAATCGATTTCTATAAATGCCTCTTTGCGTACATTGACATCAAACTGAGTAGATACATCCTCTATATCCCCAAAATCGCTATTATAGAAATATGAGAATATAGCATCATTATTTGGAGTACTTGGAACTGAGAAAGATTGCGAATAGTCAGAGAATACCTTACTAATATCATTTATATCTTGTTGCTTACTCGTAACATTTATCTGCTCATCCTGGAATAAATCGAGCTTATTTCCCTCTATGTAAACCTGTATCTGCCTCATTACAATACATTATTTATCATATCATAAGCAAACTCAAAATCCAATGTATAATTGATCATGCCATTATTTAATCCTGTTTGCTTTTCAAGGCTTTTAGTTTTGACTTTTACAGGCGCATAATCTGGATTATTCTCATAATCGCAAAGCACTACCTTCTCGCTTAACATCATCTGCTGCAAGTATTCTGCATAGCCATCATTTACCCATCCTGTATTTAGCTTAATGGATTCTCTACCATTAATATTAAATTCTTGATTTTGGCGTATATCCTCAGATAGATACGGTAATGTTTTAGGATTGAATTTGTACTCATTGGCTTTTACTTCTATAGATCGCTTCTTAGATTTCTGAAAAAAGATTCTTGACCAGCTACCATAGCGATTAACAAAATCCACAACTACAGGCTGATACTTTGGCTCACATTGAGGCTTGAAATATGCAGTCCATCTGACCATACTACCACCTGGCAACCATTCTACTTTATTGCCATTGGCTACATATGTAAGGTATACTCTTGCAAAACTTTTTACTCCCTCAGTAGTTGCAGTATAATCAAAGCTACTTCCTGTTACTAAATCAGTATATCTAATTACATCGCCTATACTCATCTGCACATCAAAGCTTCCCCATGTGCCATTATTTTGAGATGTAGGTATTCCAGCATCATAGTTATATAGATACGTTCCCTCATCTAATAATACTGATGGCGCTCCTGGATTATATCCATCCTCATAATAGCCAAAACCATCCGAGAATGTTCCTGTTATAGTACTACCTACCTGGCTATAAACTCCAGATACTGACTTGAATTTCTTTAACTCATAATCTACAATAAAATCAGAGCTCGTATCTATATCATATGCTAAGCCTGTTGCATTCTGCCAATGCGTAAAATTAAAATACTCTCTGATGTAAGGAGATATATTATAATACGTTTCTATCTTATTACTTGCTGGAATTAATTTAGATAGCGTATATGTAGGATTAGAAGTACCTATATCAGCACCTAAGTATAATTCTATTTTACTTCCTGTTTGACCAGATTCTGATATCTCTATTATATGAGGCGATCTTGCTAAATTCATTTAGATAAATTATTAATTTGTTTTAGATTTTCTTTTGTTATACTATTAAACAAAGTTTCTAAATCCTTTACATATTTCTTAGTTACTTCATTAGGTAGTTTTCTGTAGTATTTCTCAAACGGTCGTGTAAAAAACATACTTGGTTTAATTCCTTTTTGCCAGATGCTTCTTATAATAGTTCGTGCCGTTTGTTCATAACTCATAAACTGCCCTGTTTCCTTATTTCTAAATTGTATCTTCTTTCTTTGTACCCATTTGTTTATGCCTTTAGTTAATCCACCATCTTCACCGTTACCTGTACCAAATCTATAATTGCTTAGACTTTCTCCACTACTAACACCTTTTACACCTCTGTCTTGAAACCATCCGTATTCTTTCATTTGAAATGTAAGCTGTATACTATTCTTTGATGCTTTAACATATGACTTAAGGCTTTTGGCCAGGCCACCAGTATCTCTTGGTAAGCCTTGCTTAGCCTCTGCGATTACTTTATCTCTAAAATCATCCAATAGCTTCTGTACCTCTCCCTTTTTCATTAGCAGATAGTCATATCATTAGGAATTAAAATATCTACCGTTAGAGTAAAGCCAGCTAACTTATTTTCAAATCTCTCAGTAAAAGGCTCACATGTTGGAGATCCATCTACTTGAAATTTATCAGTATATAAATCTCCTCTTCTGAGCATTTCATAGCATCTGTTATGAACTGCCATCATAGTATTTAATATATAGAGCTCATTATCATTGCCATCAAATTTATCTGCGCTTTCAGATTTAGAGATATCAGTAATATCCATAGCCAGGATACTTATATTGTATCTGATTACATTATTCTCAAACGTAGCTTGGTTTACTATGATATGGCATAGCGGAAATATAGTCTGTTTATTTAAGTCAACATCAAATATATCCCCTTGCGTTACCGTATTAATTAATGGATCATTCTCAAAATGCTGCTTAATCTTATCTATTATATCAAAGTAATTCATTTTCTCATTTGCCTTTTTAATTCTCTATTTTCAATTTCGTTTTTTTCTTTCTCGAAGGTGAGATAGGTGAGACATTGAGTAAGTCTAAGTTTTGTAACCTCATCATATCTGGTAACATCTCCTCCAGCGCATTGATAGACTGAACTATACCATCCCCAGTTTTTGGCGAATTGACTTCTTTCTGAGTACTCGCTGAATCCATTATCATCTTCATCTCTTTTTGTAAAAAGCTTGTCGTAGCCTTTAACAATTCTATCCCTAAATTGGATAAAAAAAAAGAGGCACTTAATGCGGCATCCAAAGGAGCAAACTTCATGAGCTCTTGCATATCTGGATTAGGCTCATAATCTACTATGCTATACTTATCCTTGTATTGCTCTTTAATTGGCCTATACATTACTGCCATTGCTTTATGGTATGTATCCCACTTCTGCATATTATGCTCTATGTCTATATATTCTCCAAAACTGATATTTTCGAGATTAGGAATAAACCCAAAGGAATGCTCTCCTATTTTAAAATGCCTAATTAATCCTGGCCTCTGAGAAAAGATATCTGTAAAATGCTTTATTAATTCATTTAAATCCTTTAGCCTTATTTGCATTACTTCCTTTAATTCTATACCACAAAATATCTGTATAGTCTTTTGAGCAATGAACTCCTCATCATTACTCTTATCTTTCATCTCAATGAACTTCTGATATCTTAATAAAGGTATCTCATTTAAGCCTGTAGGTAGAGTTATATCTATCTTCATAATTATATTACTGATTATTCGTTTTTTTGTTAACTATAGAATATTATAGCTACCATAATTCTTATTCATTCCTAAGGTTTCCATCTCATGATATCTGACCGCATCCAGTGCATGGTTGTATTGATCAATAGGCTTATTAAGGCGCTTACCACTTTTATCCACATCCCAGCAATAAGACCGTAATTCCTTTATCAGATTAGTACTTGATTTGGTAACTAAATAATCCTGCCTCTGCATTACATCAATACCATAGCTAATACTATCTCTTCCCTTAGTAGCACCCTTAATTAGTATTCCGTGTTTTGCTCGCCTAATCTCCTCTATGCTTTTAGGCTCTGCGCTATCTGCTATTATCATCACATCAATAGGTAATACCTTTGCTATATCTGAATTTAACATTTTAGTTTGGTATACCTTCTCATGCAGTATCCTTTTATTATTGTATTGATATATTTCTATGATTGCAGTAGGATCAGCAGAATAGCCAAAGTCTAATCCAATACCTATTAACCTGGCCTCAGATGGTAATGTATCTATGATGGTATAATTATTATATACTGCGCCTTGCAATTGTCCGATTTTGCCCTCTCCATAAACCTTCCACCAGTTGTCCCAATATGCGCTTGTTTTTGCTTTGGCTCTATTCTTTTCTATCTGCTGAACTATTCCCTCATCTAAGCCCTCATTATCCTTGTACGTTAAAATAATGAAATCTGCATCATCCTCATCCTTAAGCTCAGTATGCACCCAAAACTCATTAGCCGGATTAAAGTCTAAATATACCTCCTTCTTTGTACGAATGGCAAGTTCATTGTAAGCATCAAACATTATATTGTTGCACTCATTGATATACAGGATATCTCTTCTGGCCCCTCTGAGTTTGCTGGAATCATCTGCACTAAAGAACTCTATAAAGCTACCATTAGAGAAATCATATCTTAAATGGCTCTTATTGAATCTCTCTTCATAGAATCTATTAGTCCATTTCATGATCTTCTGGAAATCTCTAAGCGCTCCCCTTCTTAAATGTGGTATTGATTCAGCTACTATGCTTATTTCAAGATTAGGCTCATCGGCCGCTTTATGTATAAGGATAGGAATAATGCCAAACGTTTTACCAGCAGACGTTCCTCCCTGTATAATTTTGATTCGTTTTTTTAACGCTAATATTTTATTTATTGCCGTTGTCCTTACTAACATCTGGGAATAATGGTTGCTCAATATTCGTTTGTTCTATCTGCTGAACAGGAGCGCCATATGCCGAATCAAGTAATTTCTGATATGCTTGTACATCTCCCTTCCTTGCTTTCTTGATTAATGCCAGCGTAATTAAATCCTCCTGGCTCATATCCTCATCTTGATTAGTAAGCGGATTCTTTTGATTCTGCTCTACAGATAGCCATTTCTTAGCTATAGTACTTCTATTCTTTGAGCCTACAGGCCTACCTTTAGGATTGCCACTTTGCCCTTTTACAAATGGTATTAAATTCTCTTCATTTGCCATAATTACATTGTTAAGGTTATTCCGAACTGAGTACCTTTTCTTTTTACTTTGGCAATCATATTCGGATACATTTTAATTAATTTCTTTATGCATTCCTTCTCTATAGATACCGTACGATAATCTTTGCATCCTCCCTCATCAGTATAATGATGATTTGCCCAATACAGATACCTTACTCCTAATAACCCTCCTTTCTCTTTAATATGACGCAAGCATATCTCGTAATCTTCCTTTACTTTAAACTCCTCATTGAACATATACTCTCCATCATTAACTATTCCCATGATGCTACCTAATGCATACGTCTTGAACATAAATGGCTTATAACTATAT
>Ga0208645_1002864_pt1 | contig 13289 bp, 14 predicted proteins | sample VirMetDEL_Sep_01_FD_184519 | JGI IMG/M metagenome (GOLD analysis project Ga0208645, IMG submission 184519) | Aqueous microbial communities from the Delaware River and Bay under freshwater to marine salinity gradient to study organic matter... | ecosystem: Environmental > Aquatic > Marine >...
TTCACAAAAAAAGGGTCAGCTGCGTTCAGCCGACCCTTCAAGAATTAAATTTTATAAACTAATTACAATGAAAAATGTAACTTACAACTACTATACTGACTAACTTAAAGTTTGTTTCATAAGAAAGGGCCAATCTAACGATTGACCCTCTCCGCAAAAAAAAGTAAAATAAATCATAAATACGAAATAAATCCGCAAACAATAAACACGCAACTGAATATGCCAGACAGTTACATTCTATTTATCTACAAACGATACCTGTGCTAACAATAAAATCAGATGAATCCTTAACTTCAACAATATCTTCTATTACAACTGATGTACATTTAACTCCAGCTGAAGCATTATAACTATCATTTATATCTACAAAAGCTTTATATTGATCAATAAGTTCTTGATCAGGAGTACTACAAGTACCACATACAATCATGCAAAATGCAGAAGCTGAAAATAAAGTTATCTTATTCATGTATCGTCTTGGTATATATTTACGAAAAAAGGGCTGATCTTGCGACCAGCCCCTAAAAACATAAAACATTCAAAATATGAAATACTGTCTGAAAGCAAATGGCGATAAGTCAATCAGACATATTATATATCACGATGCCTTTTGCGTATTACCTAAAAGTGTCTTAGTTTCTTCTATAGGTATGATAGTTTGATCAGCTCCCCAAGGGCACTTATCACTTGCAGTATCTAAACCTGGGAATAGGATCTCAAGTCTATGTGTGTTACTCAACATAGGAGTATGAGCCAACATATTCTTGTGCATATCATAGCCAAATTGTTCAGGTGTAGTAGCTACCCAAACAACAACTGATTCGAGACCAAGAGCTACTGCAGCATGCTGATATACAGAATCGATTAAGAAGCGCTTCTCAGATAAGCTCAAGAGCGCGATACACTGCCGAATTGAGAGTTGTTCTGTATGAGGCACGCCATCGATTTGAAGCTGACCAGCAGCTCTAAAATGAACGATAGTATAATCGTTAGCAAAATCATTTAAGACTTCGACTGCTTCGGTCAAAGGCATATCTTTAGTCCAAGCATAGCCCTGATGTTGACCACCGTTGGTTTGAACTGCTAAGATGGGTTTTTCGAAGCCATTAGCAAGTGCTTTGACTTCTTCCATTTCAGCTTTAGTAATCTCGTAGTAAAGCTTGTAGTTTTCAGGTAGTTCTACATCTAACATCTTAGCGAATGTCTCAGCTAAGTTGCACTCACCTTTTAAAAAGCAAGATTGTCTGTAAGGATCATCTAAAACTACTTGATCGTAGTTTTGCAGTTGATCAGTTAAGTATTCACCTTTAGCCCATTCGTAGACTCGGTTAACATCGTTGTTGCCTATCCACATTTGTGGCCAAGCTGTTAAGACATCTACTTGATGGCCTAACTTGTTGAGTTCGTGGACGGCTGCGGTAGCTGCTAAGCCTTTCCCCGCGCCTCCTTCAATTCCTAATAAAATCTTCATGTATATTGAGTATATTGTTTTTCCTCAGTGAATTCTGAGTTAGTTATTCTATCTATTACCTTTTTTAGGTTAGCCCGCTGGTCATTAATCATGTATACAGAGCGCGCCAGCTCAATGAAGTTTTCATCGAACTGTTGTCTTAATTCGCATAGTCTTATCTTGTCCTCGATATCCCAAAGCTGCTCATTAACACGACATAGTGAGTTAACAGTAGTCTCTAGACTTAGATGCCTAGCTTGATCTAAATCAAGGTAAATCAACTGCATTTGTTGAGTTAGATAATCAAACTCTTTGTAGACGTTACGAAGCTTGGCCTCGTCATCTATCTTATTGTACTTAATCTTAAGTATGGACCACTTATCGATTAGTTCTCCTTTTGAAACTTGTATTTGCATGTGTTATTTATCAAACAAAAAAAGGAGCAGCCGAGACTACTCCTTTTTAAACAAATTATAAAATCATAAAAACAAAAAACAAAAACTTAGTGTTTATACTTAGTTATTTTCTGTAGTTTCAACCAAAGGCTGATTTCTTTTATCTAACCATGACCAGACAAAGCCAATCAAGGTAGATGCTGCTCCGACCGCTTCTAATAGCTCAGACTCGTTAAAGTAGCCATTAGCTACAAGCGCACCACCAGCCAACGTCAAAGCGTGACGTACAAAGCCGAGGATTTGCTCTTTAGTAAACATTAGTCTAATTCTACGATTGTTGCAGTGTAGCCTAACCCTTCGAGAGTCTCCTTAACTTTTGCGTTAGCGAAAGCCAAGATGTCAGCTCCATCAGTTGCACGATCATATGCATAGCTGAAGTCAGCTCTCATATCAACTCTTAGGTTGTCTTTGCCTGCAGTGAATGCAGCTTCGTCAACCCAGAATTCTGGGTAAGCCATCACTTGATCACCTTGTAGTGAAAGTGCAGCGTTTGTTCTTGCGTAAGCAGCTGTTAGGACTTGTCCTGTTGGCTGCTCAAATGTTCCTGTTACGTTTAATGCCATAATATTACGGGTTTTTTTAAGTTAATTATATAATTAAGGAGTATATGTTACTATATTTCCTGAGTTATCTATCCCAATTCCTAGGGTTGTCAATCCATCAGGTGATGTGACTACGATGCCTTTACCAGCTACACAAGCTTCGAGTTGACAAGTAGTTAAAGTGTTAGTACGTAAAGAACATACACCGTGTCCAATAGCTATAGAATCAGCTACACAAGCTCGAGTAGGTTGAAAAAGTGCACTAGTTCCTCCAATTGCTATACTTCTATCAGCTCGTGCTGAAGCAGAACCAATTGCTATACCACTAGTAACATTAGCTGATCCATAAGACCCTAAAACTGTACTAGAAACACCCGATGCAGAAGTTTGTATACCTATAGAAACGCTCTGGTTACCTGATGCCATCCCAAGAGTATTTGAATAACCAATTCCTATAGCACAATCACCTGATGCACATGCGAAATCTCCAATAGCTACGCTTCTATTACCAAATGATTTACTTCCATTTCCTAAAGCCACTGCTCTGATATTGCAAGCACATGAAAATGAACCTATAGCTACTGAACCTTGAGAACCAGAAGAAGTTGCACTATTTCCAAGAGCAATATTGAAATCTCCAGTTGCAGTAGCTGCTGTAGCTACCAAGCTATCAGCATTCTTGAGAGAACTAGGACCAGTCCCTGAGACTAAACCTGCAGCTCCACCACCACCTCCAACAGGTGTAGAGTCAATCTGGAGATTACCAGATGCATCGATGTTTAATCTACGTGCAACTGATCCAGCGTCAGTCATAATGATACCACCAGCTGTTGGTGTCGATGCTGTGCATGTTTCTAAAGCACAAACTGTAACTGTATCAGCTATAGCAGCTGTAACATTCGTACCTAAAGCCACAGCTCTATCTGCATTAGCAATAGCTCCACACCCAATAGTAATTGAACGAAGATTAGCAGCACAAGCTTGATATCCTAATGCTATTGCGTTATCACCAAGAGCTCGTGAACTATCACCAAGTGCAACAGCTATTCCACCACAAGCCCAAGCAGCGTTACCCAGTGCTGTACCTGCAGATGGAGCTAGTGCGCAATGACCAACAGCTACACTATCAAGAGCTGCATAAGAATCAGTACCTATAGCAACTGAGAAAGAATCTGTAATTGTCGGATGACCTGAACATGCTCCATTACCAATAGCAATACCACATAAAGCTCTAGCTATAGCTGAAGTACCAAAAGCTAATGAGTTATTACATAAAGCTTGAGCTGATGTACCTAAAGCTACAGAACTAACTCCACAAGCGGATGTTTGTTTGCCTAGTGCGTTACCACCATAACCGATGGCTACTGCGTAGTCTGCATCAGCTTCGACACCCCAACCATCACCAGAACCTATAGAGATAGCACCTGTAAAGCCTGCTCCACTACAGTTAGATTCACCGTAACCAATTTTTATAGCTTTTGGACCGTATGCTCTAGCTAATGCACCTATACTAATAGCATTAGTAGCTGTTGCTGGTTGATTATCACCAGCCCCTGAACCGATACTAACTGTGCGATCTGCATTGGCTTCTGAACCTCCTCCAATAGCTACAGAGTTAAGAGCAGAAGAACAAGCTGTAGATCCAATTGCAATTCCACAACAAGCTGTAACGCAAGCAGTATTTCCAATTGCTAGACCTCTAAATGCATTAACTACATTATTAGACCCTAAAGCAACAGAACCATTTGCTAAATTATTAGTATTATTAAAACCAAACATTAATGAACCATATGAACTAGTATTAATGTTGTTACCTCCAATACTAATTGAATCTATACAAGCTGTTGAGTTAACACCTATAGCTATAGCTCCAATACTTTGCGATCCAGGTGCAACGCCTACGTTTGTTTTAGCTCCATTACCAAGTGATATATCGCCATCTAAATTAGCTTCTGCAGCTGTAACTACTAAACTATCATCATTTTTCAATGAATATGCACCAACCCCGTTTATTAAACCTGCAGCTCCACCACCGCCAACTGGCGTTGAATCGATTTGTAAGTTACCTGATGCATCGATGTTCAACCTACGTGCTGTTGATCCAGCGTCAGTCATAATGATACCACCAGCAGTTGGTGTTGATGCTGTGCATGTTTCTAAAGCACAAACAGTAACTGTATCAGCTGTCGCTGCTAATACGTTATATCCAATAGCATACGCTCCAGCTGCATTACTTTGAGCATAGAATCCAAAAGCACCTCCACAATTTCCTGCACTATTAATACAAGATCTAGCACCTACTGCAGTTCCACATCCTACATTAGAACAAGAACATCTACCTACGCCAACGCCAAAATCACCGTTGATTCTACCAGTTGATCCTATTAAAGTAGATGAAGATTGAACCATATAACCAGTTCCATTTGGGTTATCTGATCCTATAGATATGCCATAGCTATCTGCTTTTGATTCATCACCTATAGCGATAGCTAATGAGTTTACGCACGTGCGTGATCCTAAAGCCACCGATGAACCTCCAAATGCTCTACCAGTTGCACCACATCCAATTATGACAGCATTACCTCCATATGTTGCTCCATTTAATGAAGTAGCTCCACATCCTATGACTATTACCCCACCTGCATCACTTGTAGCACCGTCACCTAAACTAATTGCTCCTTGTCCTCCAGCACATGCAGCTAAAGTTACTAAACTATCAGCATTCTTTAGTGAATCAGTTGCGGCATCGTTAACCAAACCTGCAGCTCCACCTCCAGCAGCATCGATAGTTATATTATTTGAACCATCATCAGTCAAAGTTACATTAGTACCTGCGACTAACTTGACAGTATCTGTAGTTGCATCAGAACCAGTTAAGTTGACGTTAACGTCAGTACCAGACTGAGCAGAAGCCAAATCATAAGTAGTATTATTATCTGGCAAACCAGTCACAGTAGCTGATGTAAAGTCTGCTGTGCCTGTAAATACAGTACATGTTGTACCTACGGCGATTGAAGCATCATTACCAAGACCATCAGAAAGCGTCTTCGGTGTAGCGCCTATCGCACCGTTATCTCCTGTTTTCAATAAACCGCAGTAGGAGTTATCGATCTGCAGTCCTGTTAATGTTGTTCCCATTTTATATTATTATATTTAGACTAATGTTGTTGTTAAGTTTCCTGAGTTATCTACAGCTATTCTGTAAGAGTTTAATCCATCTGGCGTCTTGACTATTAGGCCTTTACCTGCTACGCACGTCTCGAGCTCACAGGTAGTTAGAGTGCTAGCTCTATTAGCTGTAACGCAATATCCTAAAGCTAGAGATTCATCTGCGTCAGCTCGTGCGTACGCACCTAAAGCTACAGAAAAGCATCCATTTGTGTTAGCTGAAAATCCCACAGATGTACCAGCAGTTGCACCTCCATCAACACGAGAGGATGCACCGATAGCTGTACCAGCTCCTACTATAGAACAAACTCTAGCATTATAACCTACAGCTGTACCATAAAAGCCTCCTTCAATATAACCTTGATGACCAATCTTTACAGCAGATCCAGCTGTTGCAGTTACATAAGCACTTGGACCTATTACAACACTTTGATTATTACATGCTTCTGTATAATTACCTATAGCTATTGCACCTGTGCAAGCTTTACTAACATTACCAATACTTATACTTTGGCCTTGACTTGTAGCACAAAAACCCATAGAAATACCACCTTGACAACCAACAGCACATTTTCCAATTGCAATACTACCTGTACAGTCAAAAAAACCATAAGTATCATCTAGTAATGCACAAGCTTGTGAACCTATAGCTATTGCAGATTCACATGTTACACAGTTATTAGAACCAATAGAAATATTATATGAACCTTCTACACAGTTAACAGCACCTATACCTATATTACTAGTGCCTGTACCACAAATTAAACCTATAAAGTTGCAGCAGCCTAATGCAACAGATTGGTTATGAGCAACTCCATTGGATCTACCGATAGAAACTGAATCTTGAACTCCTGTAAATGTCTCTGAGTCGTGACCTATAGCTACACTACCTGTGCCTCTTGCAGCAGATCCGCAACCTATAGTTACTGAACAATCACCTGTGCCTATTGTAAGATGACCTATAGAGACAGCTCTTAGGCCATTAGCTGATGCTCCATACCCTAAACCAACTGCATACTCAGCAGCTGCAGCACCTCGACCTATCGCAACACCTGCACAACCAGATACAGATGTACCGAATCCCATAGTTATGCCTTCTTCACATAGTGTAGTAGCTCCTTCACCAATAGCTATACTTTTACAGCCATCTGCGTAAGCTGCATTACCTAATGCAATCGAGCAAGTACCTAAAGCACAAGCTGCGATAGTAGTAACATCTGATCTCATTGAATCAGTGCCTGTACCATTAACTAAACCAGCTGCTCCTGTAATACCTGTAACTGTAGCTCCTGTAAAATCATGGCTACCTATATAGATTGCACCTACTGTACCTAAAGCGATGGGCACATTGTTGCCTACACCGTCAGTTATAAGCTTAGGTGTAGCATTAAGAGCTGCATTGTCACAAGTTTTGAGAACACCTGGATAAGTGTTACAAACTAATTTATTAAATAATGATAATCCCATCAGTTGTTAGTTGTTTTTAGCTCCATGTTCTTGGCTCTAGGTTCCACTGTCTAGTATTTAAGTTCCAAATAAAAGATGGAGGAGGTGTAGGCCCACCGTTACACCAATGATCTGCGATAGCAAACCACCAAGTGCCATTTAAAGGCTCAGTTATACCGTAACTTTCAGCTAAGGCTTGAACCCAACTATCATTAACAGGTGCTGTAACACCCTCAGCTGCACAGAGCGCTTGTATCCAGCTACCATTAACTGGTTCAGTTGCACCAAGGTAAAGTGCTATAGCTGAGACCCAAGTGCCTCCATTTGGTTCTGTGACAGCTCCACCTGATCGGCAGTCTGCATAGTCTCTAGTTACATTTAAAATATCCATCTGTTATGTTATAAGATATATTTGTAGGCTTAATTGTCAGGGAGTGTAAGTCACTATATTACCTGAATTATCAATGCCTATACCAAGAGTTGTTAAACCATCAGGAGAAGTAACAACTAAACCTTGACCAACTACACAAGCTTCGAAAGCACAGCTAGTAACATAGTTTGCTCTAGTTGCACAAACGCCTCGACCTAGAGCAACAGAGCCAACTGCAAATGTATTAGCACAACAACCTATAGCTATACTATCATTACCATTAACATAAGTTCTAAAACCTAAAGCTATAGTACATGAACCGCCTGAAGTGTTAGCTCCACAACCTATGGCTATAGATTCTTGAGTTACTCTAGCTGAGTTACCTATAGCTATAGCATTAGGTCTAATAGCATCAAAGACTTGAGTATTAAAGCCTATTGCAATCGAGCAATTGCCTATAGCACATGATATTCTACCAATTGAGATAGAATCATTACCTGTAGCGTTAGAACTCTGTCCTATAGATGTCGTGCATAAACCACAAGCTTGAGCACCTCTGCCTATACTAATAGAATCACAAGAACCTCCTGTAACCAATGCTCCACATCCAATAGCAACACTATCGTTTGCAGTGTTAGTTGCACACGATCCTATACTAACACCATCTCTAACGGCTCTAGTATTACTACCTATAGCAATACCACATTGTGCTGGAGCTGCATTACAACCTATTGCAATAGCTTTGACTCTACTAACATCAAAATCACAAGCATTATGACCTATTACAATAGAACAATCAGCATAGGCTTGAGCATTATCACCTAATGCAATTGAGCAATTACCTGAAGCTGTAGCTGGATTAGTCACTAAGCTATCTGCATTCTTTAGTGAGTCAGTACCAGTGCCTGATACCAAACCTGCAGCACCACCAGAAGCATCGATAGTAATTTGGTTAGAACCATTATCAGTTAGTGTAATATTAGTTCCTGCTGCAAACTTAACAGTATCTGTAGTAGCATCTGAGCCAGTTAGATTTACGTTAACATCTGATCCTGCTTGAGCTGAAGCTAAATCGTAAGTTGTATCAGTGTCTGCAGCTACAGCAATAGTTACATTATTAGAACCATCATCAGTTAAGGTTACATTAGAACCTGCTACAAGCGTTATGGTGTCTACTGTCGCGTCTGAACCAGTTAAGTTAAGGTTTACGTTGCTGGCACTTTGAGCTGAACCTAGATCATAGGTTGTATCTGTAGTAGGTATACCAGTTACTGTAGCAGCTGAAAAGTCAGCCGTGCCTGTAAAGATTAAAGACGATGAGCTAGCACACACTGTCAATGCGTTACCTGCACCATCGCTAAGTTGTTTAGGACTAGCTGTTATCGCTGTGTTGTCCAAAGTTTTGATGATGCCTAGATAAGAGGCACCGACTTGATTTCCTGTTAAACTAGCCATATCACTTGGTTTTTTTAGTTGGTTGAACCTTTACTTGAACTTTCTTTTGTAGAAATAGTCTAAGTAGGTTAATATTTTTATCTGTTTTCTTAGTTGATTTCATCTGTGCAGTATTCACATTCACCACAGTCACAAGCTCTAGACTTTCTATACTTGCCAGGTATAACCAAACCAGTAAAGTAGGCAGTTGACCTATTAGGTGCCATACCATCTTTAGAAGTGTAGCTAGTATACTCTGTGTATAACTCTGAGTGATTAACTAAGTAGTCTCTTAACCTCTCGTCATAGAATTGAGCTGTTTGTTTAATATTGTTTCTCAAGTACTGAAGTTCTTCTAAAGTTATAGTGTCAGCCACTTCTGAATTGCCTGAAACAACTCCTTTATTCTTCGTTCTGTACTTAAGATGAGGTAGTGCGCTCCAATAAGCGTAGTGAACAACAACTGGAGTGATATAATCATCCAATAGTGTCTTATAATCTGGATCAATCGGCGTACCTGATACAATATTGTCGACAACATCATCTTTGATTCTTTTGTATAATTTAGAACCCAATGACTGAGCTATATAGATGTCTTGGACTTGCAAAACATATGGGTAAAGGTCGCTTGGATCAACATTCTCATCGATACCAGTGTATCCTTTAAGTCTTTCTTCTGTTACAAATAATGCTGTAGCCATAGTTATTCTTGGTTTGTTTCTATTGTATCTTCGATGTTGTCTTCAACTACCTCTTCGACATCTACTGTATACATAATCGAAGCTTGTTCAATCTCTAAGTTTACATTTAGACCGAACCTTCTCATAATCTTTTTTAAGCTCTTGAGCAGCTTCTTTTGATCCGGGATTATTACTGTACCTAAGAAGTGATTAAATGCAGTCTGAATCTCGTCAGCATTGCTAGAGAAGCCTGATGCATCAACAATGCCCAATAACTTCGGTGAAGTTATGCGATGTGCAGTCAATATGCGACTTACAATACGTTGCTCAAGTGTAATATAGTAGTCATCGTTAGCGTTCTCAATAGGTGTCAAAGTAGGTTCTCTACCTGGCTCTGAGAAGTTGATGAATGCTCTACCTGCATTATCTTCACCAGCGAAAGTATCGTTGATGTCACGCCAAATTTGATCTTGTTCGTCTTCAGAAGGAATACCGTTTCTAAAGGTCAATAGCATCGAAGGTGCCAGGCCATTTGACAGATTGCTGGAGTGAAAGCGACTGACTCTCACATCAATATCGATGTCATTGATGGCACCTACGTAGGCTGGTAGAGGGTAAAAGCTTTGACCTAATGTGTAGTCAAAACAGTAGTAGATTTGTGATGCGTTATCACCTTTATTGTCAGTTGGAGAGTAAGCTGGATATGAAACTGGCTTTTGTTGTCTAAATCTAGCCCAATCACTTGAGTACCAATACTGGTCTACTACATCATCCTCGTTCATTTTACCAGATCTAACGTGATTGAAAGGTATATGATAAATCTCAGCTATCTTGTTGCCATCACGTGACCAAATGATATTAAGAGCATAGCCACCAAAGACTACGTAGTCCTTAACTATCTTTTCAAACAAGTCATTCAGCGTCTCATCTTCTTGGTTCATTATAGTATCACCATAGTACTTGATGCCTTCACCTAAGATGGCATCTTGCTTACTCTCTACACACGTGTGATGAATAGCTGATGTATTAAGTAGATCTATAAGTAAATCAGGGTACAAGTTCTTTTCACCAAAGTCAACCCAATCTTTAGTCTTTTTCTCGACTATAATAGGTAGCTTGATAGCATCGAACTGGTGTGCTTGGAATACGTATCTTTGCATGTTATATTAGTATATTATATAGCTTTCAGCATTAGGGTTAGGTCCAACATATTTAGGCTTTTCATCTAACTTCTTTGAAGATGCGTTAACAACTTTAGTCATACCCTGTGCTAAGTTTATTAGATTGTCAGTGTCTGGTCCTCCTAATACTTGATATTGCCAAAAGCCTTGCATATCTAGCTGAGCCTCTTGATCTGCATTAGATGTAATAGACCACTCACTGTATCTATCGTTGTTAATTAGGAGCGTCATATCCCACTCAAGCTGAGTACCTGCGACCTCAATCTGCTTATTACCAAAGTTAGAGGTAAGTCTTAGTTTCCAAACTGGCCAATCAGTTACCGATTGATTTAAGTAAAATCTATAGGCTGTTTCTGCTGAGACCAACTCTTCCCAATTAGGAAGTACTGCTTCCCATAATGTGGTTATGTCTTCCCATAAAAATTCGCTATCTTGAGGTAAAAAGTAGATCGTCATTAGCTAAATAATGTGTTTTCTACTATAAGATATACTTAAAAGTCTAATTGAAAAAAAGAGGGACACTTGGTCCCTCTCTTTCTATGTATATAATGGTCACTCTTATTCGCCTACGAAAGCAGGAGTTACGATATAAGGTGGATCGGGTTCCAAACCTGTGATGGTTAGTTCTCCTCCATTTCTGTCTGCATATGAAACACCAGTTTGCATAGTGCCTGCAGAGATTTCAGCGCCTCTAGTTGCACCAACTCCGTGAAATAAACCATTGCCGTCTTTTACAACTACAAAGATTCTTGGGTTTTGTGCGATCAGAAGGATCTGGTTTCTGATGTCAGCAGTAATCTTGTTGAAAACAAAAGTTACAGCTTGATCGTAAAATACAGTTCCTGCTGCATTATCAGCGTTGATGGTCGTGGTTAAACCACTTGTTTGTTTTGGGACTTCAAACTTAAAGAAAGTAAGAGCCACTGGGTCTCCAGCTGCATCCTGATAGCCAGTGATGATGTCATCACCATCGACTATTGGAATTGCACCTGATGGCAAATCTGCCATGTATAGGTATTCTATACCGCCCTGTGAATCTTTACATCCAAGTGTTAGTCCTTCTGTTAGGTTACAAGCCATGATATAAAGGTTTTTTTAATTGTACAGGTGTACGGTTAGGTTAGGTATAGATTACGCTGCTGTGAACCAGCTCCACTTACAAACATCGACGAAGTTAACACCGATTCTCCAAGCTGCCATTACCTTAACTACGTCATTTGACTGATCGTAGAAGATACGTAGCTGATCGAAATCATCTTCAAGGCCAACACCTATGACAAGATCTTTAGAAGGACCTGCAATCATAGAGTTGTAGTACTCACCAGCTGGATCGGTTAGAGTAACTTGAACAGCCTTCATGTTAGTACCTGGGATGATCAACTCGTCTTGAGTGCCTTGACCTTGGTTGTAGTGGAAGTAGTTTTGTGCAACCAATGCTCTGCGTAGAAGTGCAAAGTTGTGTGGTGCCATCAAAACGACCAAGTCATCTCTCATCTTAACTGACTCATCGATAGCGTCGAACAAGTCAAGAACGATACCAACAATGTTATTTACATCAGGAGTAGCAGTAGTAGTGATAGCGTTAGGGCAAGTACCACCTAAAGCAATAGCATTTTGTGCAATTTCCATTGCAGTTGTTGCCAAGTAGTTTTCGTTCCAGTTCTTGATCTTCTCTACGAATAGGTTAGAAACAACTTCTGGGAAAGGCACTTCCTCAGCGTAAGCAGTAGCGCTTAGTCTTTCTGATAGGTAGTAATCACGAAGATCAGTAGGGCAAAGTTCTTGCTTTGACTGCTTTTCTGCGATGTCGATTACTACTTGTGAGAATGTCATGGTACCATTATTGTCCCATCCACATGCTCTGTCTTGAACGCTGATGTCAGCATCCAAAAGGTTAATAGCTACATTACCAGCGCGAAGACCGCTTCTGATGGTAGCATATTCCATAAGGTTTGTCTGCAATACTGCCTTTGAGACAAGCTCAAAGCTCATTTCATCTGTGTAAGTATTGAGATCTACTAAATTATAGCTCATCTTTTATTTGGTTTTTTTAAGGGTTACTAGACGGTCTACGCGTGATGAACGCACGTCTTGAAAGTTTTCGTTTCTTTTAATCTTCTTAGCCGCAGGCTCAGCAGACATTTGCTCGAGTTGAGTCTCGAACTTGGACATTTTGTCCTTCATCTCGTCGATGACTTCAAGGTAAGGTAGTAAGGTATCAACAAGAGCGTCAGCCATTTCGACTTTCTTCTTGTCTTCTTCGGTCATTTCGACCTTAACCTCTTCTTCTTCCTCCATTACAACCTCGACTTCTTCTTTTTCGTCTTCAGCTTCAACTTCAACTGGAGTCAACTCAGTGATGGTTCCTGTAGCATCGACGGTTACTAGCAAATTCGAGGTGGTTTGATGTTGTCCCTCAGGTGCTGGAATTTCACCTTCTTCAGTAACGACAACAAGTGCCTTACCTACTTCAGGTTCTCCGTCTACTCTTACAGTAGTACCATCAACCAAAGTTAGCTCAGCGAATTGAACCTCGACTACTTCATTGGGCTCTAGTCCGAGT
>Ga0208645_1002872_pt1 | contig 13261 bp, 10 predicted proteins | sample VirMetDEL_Sep_01_FD_184519 | JGI IMG/M metagenome (GOLD analysis project Ga0208645, IMG submission 184519) | Aqueous microbial communities from the Delaware River and Bay under freshwater to marine salinity gradient to study organic matter... | ecosystem: Environmental > Aquatic > Marine >...
TCCACAATTTCAGGTAATACTTCTTCTACCTCTTGTGCTATAACACCAATATCGTGTCCTTTATACAAGTCTTGCTTGTCATTCCAATCAAATTCTACACCATTAAGTTTTTCTAATTTCTCTAATGGATTTGGAATATTTTTAATATTGTCTTTTAATTTTTTGTCTGATGATATATAAGCTACTACATCTGCTGTTGCTCCAATACTACCACTTACATCTAATCTATAAGTTGCTCCTGGAGTTGTAGTATCTGACTCTCCATATCCTAGTCTCATACTATGTGCTACTGTTAACTTACCATCAGTAGTTAAAGCCATTGCTCCTTGTGATTTACTATGTCCATCTTTAACCCATAAAAAACCTCTATTAGCTGTAGCGTCCATATTAAATGTCATAGCATATTGATTTGCTAAGCCACCATAATTATTACTATGTTCCATACCTATTGCATAATTACTACTATTCCAAACTCTAATTTTATCTCTACTAGAAGTTGTATTGTGAACAAATTTACCTGCACCATCTTTCATTTTAATTTTACCAGCAGTAGGTAATGTATCAGCACCAGAATATGTTGCATCTACATTTGCAAACGCACTAGCTTCAAAAGATATATCCCAATTATCATCATAAGTATCTACATCAGAAGCAAATCCTACTTGCACATTACGTACAGTAACTTGTGGATAGCTCCAAGTATCAGCTAGTTCTCCAATATATACAACGTGATTTGTTCCATTGTGTCCAAATCTTACAGTTCTTGCGTGGTTTTCTTTTGGTGTTAACATCATAGCAGTTTCATTTACCCACTCATTGCTACCTGCTGTTTGATATACATAACCAGCTATATAAAATGATTGACTTTCATAAGAAGTATAATCAAATACATCTACCCAAAAAGAAATCATATCTGCTGGACCACCACCTGATGGTATTGTAATAGTTAATGCTCCAGTATGAGTACCAATGTTAGTTCTATACATACCTCCACCAGGATGTGCTATATATCCACCTAATCCTGTATCAGGAGTATAATCCCACAATAAACCTTTTTCATTTGTAAGTTTTATATTACCAGTAACTTCTAAATCTGCAGTACCACCATCTAATTGTTGAACTTTAATTTTATCATTTGCAGATGCTTTAAATCCACTTGCATTACCATAAGCAGAATTATAACTACTCCAAAATCCTCCACCAGCAGCAGTGCTTGCTTCATAAGCAATATAACTACCATCAACTAGTGTATGTAGTTGTCCATTTTTTAACGCTAATACAAATTCTCCACCACCATTACTAACACCTTGAACTCTTGAATATCCATTACTTGCTAAATCTCCTACCCAAGAACCACTTTTACTCCAATATGAACTTCCTTGTAGTCCGTCTAATAAATCAGCGTCTAATGTACTTCCACTTCCATCATTGCCTTGATGCCATACTTTATAAGAATTAGCTCCTCTACTCCAACCACCAACTGCTAAATCATTTGTACCTCCGTCTAATCCAAAATAAACAGCATAGTCGCCAGCAACATGGAATGTCATAAATGCATCTGCTCCAGCTGTATCTTGCCATACTTGTAGTCCAGATTGATTACCACTTGTTGTATTTATTGCATCATTACAAGTAAATGTAGTTTTATTCGCAGCAGTATTAGGTGTTCCAGATTCAACTCCAGCTCTTGTAAATCCAGATGCTTGTATTCCGTCTACTGTGTCAGCGTCAAAGCCATTTCCACTACCCTCATCTGCAGTAGTTATAAATCTTAACCAACTTCTTGTACCACTACCATTTGTTTTTCTTCCATAAAAGTTTTGGTCATAAAAACTACCAGCAATTTGCATACTATAATAATTACTATCATTACTGTGAGTTGTAGCTATCATATGCTGATAAGTATTGTTAGTAATAGGCCAACCTTCTCCAGTTGTACCAGAAGCAGTTTGATAAAATCCAGATTCTGCTCTAGTTGTTATATCATCTTTTGTTACAGAATCTTGTGCAAAAGATGCTGGCATACGAGCTGAAGAAAATGTTCCACTTGTAATCTTACTTGCAGCTAAGCTTGGTATTCTAGCGTCACCAAAAGTTCCTGATGTAATCTTAGAAGCTGCTAAACTAGGTATTCTTGCATCAGCAAATGTTCCACTTGTAATTTTACCAGCTGCTAAGTTTGGTATTCTATCATCGTCTATTGTACCAGTTAAATTAATTGCATCTGTCCAGTTCTCATAATATGACCCATGTTGCCCATCTAAAAGGTCTGCATCTAATCCACTACCAGAGCCGTCATTAGCTTCGTTCCATACTTTACTCCAAGTAGCATAAGAGCCACTTACTGTAGTATGTCCTACATAAAAATCTGCATTACTATTATAACCAAGAGCTATACCACCCCAACCACCACCAGCATCTCTGTTAGCAATTTTATGAAATAGAAAATAATTTGAACCAGGATTACCGTATGATTGATTTCCACTTCTCATCATACCGCCAAAACCTACTGGTAAATTTGCCCAATCTGTCGTGCTTAATTGATTGCCCTCTAATCCAGTTCCACCTACACTACCTACATTACTTACATTGTCTTGCATACCATTTGTAAATGTAATTTTACCAGTTGATGTATCTGCAGCATCACTTCTTAAATATTTAGTGTCTGTATGTTGTGTAATGCTTGACAATGCAATTCTTGCATCAGCTATTGTTCCAGATGTAATTAAACTAGCTGATATATTATCTAATGTTGCTAAATCACCTAGGTCTAAATTCAGTCTTGCAGCTGCTGCACTTGTAGCACCAGTACCACCTTCTGCTAACGCTAATGCTGTACCTAATGTTAAAGCTCCAGTCACATCCAAATTTCCTTGACCTGTTAAAGTCATTCTTGTAGTAGTATTGTATCCTTGGTTATACAATGAGCCAAAGTGCATAGATACATCAGTTCCATCATATTCAGTATGAATAGAGCCTGTAATATTAGCTCCATCTCTCCATTGAATTTTACCTCTATCTCCGCCACTTGTATCATATTGTACTTTAATCATTAAAGCGGTATCAGTAGAAGTACCATTTTCAATGTGTAGCTTTGCTAAAGGTGTTGCGGTACCAATCCCAACTTTTCCACCGTATGGTTGTAAATGTATTTCTCCATCGTTAGCACCATTCCAAGTTTGCCATTGATATTCACCAGTAGCTATTCTTCTTATGTAGGATAAGTCATTTGCATTTGCACCAATATTTAATCCTGCACCTTGCAAACTTAATCTTGGTGTGCCACCAACAGTTAAAGGACTGACATCTCCAATAGTAACTGAACCACCTCTAAAGAAACTATTTCCATTTACATTTAATTTTACATTAGATTGATATGTTGCATCTGCAGTTGGATTTAAAGCTTTAAATAATTCAAAAACACCATTACTTGAATTATTTTGTAAAGTAGCAACAGGTACTGCACCTCCAGCACCACCTCTAGCCCATGTATGCCTAAAGCCATATCTAGGACCGTAAAACTCTAAATGGTCACCAGAAGTTAAACCTGAAGTACCGCCACTTGTATCATCCCAATAATTAACTTTAATTGCAGGAACAGCAGCATTATAACTTAATTGTCCTACTTCTAATACAAGACCTTCTGAACTACCACCTCTGAACTTCCCAACTCCTTGAACATCTAATTCTGTTCCATCAAAAGTAAGATTAGATTCTCCACTAATAGTTGTACTGCCACTTGCAGTTAACACGTTGTTATTAGTCATTCCAGAAACGCTTGTGATTGTACCAGCAGATTGTGCTACTAATTCATAAGCTTCACTAGTTTCGTTCCAAGATAATACTTTACCATCTTCTGTAGCTGTTGGATTTAAAGCTGCAATAGTTTGTAGTTCAGCATTATATTCTAATACATTTGTACCAATTACAAGACCTAAATCAGTTCTTACACCAGCTGCACTTCTACCTTCAATGGTATTAGCATCTGTAAATCGTGCATATTCTTGAGCTATTGGAGTACCGCTTGTGTCTACAAAACCACTAATTCTACTAGTTACATGGTCATAAATAGCATTACCAGTTGCTATAGTAGTAGCTCCATCTGCTACTGGACCTAATGTAAAACTACTACCAGTGATTTCAACTATTTCTTGGCCAGCTGAATTAGTAGGGTCATGAATGTAAAGTTTATCATTTGTATAATCATATCCTAACTCATATTGGGCAAGATTGCTAGTAGTAGGTGTACCACTACCTCGTTTAATTTTTATTACGTTAGCCATTTAACTCCTAAAATGTACCGCAATCTATCTGAGTCTCTAGTAGATTAGCACAAGTAAAGTCGCCTTTTTCATAATCAGAACTTGCAGCAACTGTATCTACTGTTGAGCCTGGTGTAACTGTTAATTTGTCATAAACTGTCCAAACACCTGTATCTGAATCAGCACCAGTTGCACTCGTATCTCTAAAAATTCCACTATATCTATTAAAATTTTCTCCAGAACTTCTATACGTACCATATAAACCGAAATCGAATGTATCGCCAGCATTATTATCGTAAGCAACTGCTATATTTACATCTTCTACTTGCAACGTACCTACGTTAGTAGTCACTGTATCACCATCAACCTGTAAATTACCAGGTATTCTTACAGTTGTTGAAGTTCCACCAATATTAACATTGTTTGCTCCAGCACTACCATAAATAGTTTTAGTCCCACTGTTTGTACAGTCAATATTTACCATTCCTGTTAAAGATGTAGCTGCAGTACCTAGATTAATTTCTGTACTACCTACTGTTACTGAATCGTGCTGCAATTTTGGATTTGTTACTGCTCCATCTTCTATGTTGTTTGTTTCAATAGCGTCAGCAGCAATGCTTACCACTCCATTTGTAGCATCAAAATCGTCATCTACGAATGCTGCTAAACCTAACGTTGTTCCATCGTCATCTGCTTTAGGTATTAATTCTGTCATATTGGTAGCTACATTTGATGCATTACCATAGTATAACTTTTTATCTGTTACATTTAATCCCAATTCACCATAGACTAACGATGGTGCAGTATTTGGTGATGTACTTCTTTTTAATTTAATTACATTTGCCATTTTTTATCCCCTTTTTAAAAACCGTCTCCACCATCAATAATATCATCATTCTGTAAAACGGTATTGTCTATTGTTAAAGTAACAGTATCATTAGAAACAGAAGATTGTATTCCTGTTCCCCCAGATACTGTTAAAGTTTCTCCATTTGTAATCGTACTTGAGCCAGCATCTCCTGCTGTTGTAAAAGAACTAAATTGTGCAGCAGTAGTATTTTTATTAACTGTTACTGTACTTGTTCTTTTTGTAACACGAATATCATTATCAGTCTTTCTTATTGTTACGCTCATGAATATGTTACCCTTTCAATTACTTCTATTTCACCTTCTAAATCTCTTGTAACATTTCCTAGTTCATCTGTTCTGAAAATGTCATATATTAAATTATCTCCTGGCAAAGCAGCAGTTTCAGCAGCAGTTAATGAAAATGTTACTTCCCCTGAAGCATTTTGACCGCTTGCAGTAAAATCTATAGGACTTCCTGAAAGCTGTATAGCATCTGTTTCAGGACTTCTTCTAATCCTAGAGCTAAACGTATCATCTGATACATTAATAGCTGCACCAGAAGAATCTGTAAGTGTAACCTCTAATGTAAAGTCAACGCCTTGTTCTATTACTAAATTATGTTTTGCTGCTGCCATATTTTCCCCTACATACTATGTTGATTAATTGCATAATTAGAATCATCCTTACCACGATTCTTATATTTTTTAGCCATCATTACACATTCTTTGTACTCTGCTTTGTAATACATAGCTTGTTGTATATTGCCTCTTGATGCGTGTAATTGCTCTAATACTCTATATACTGGAGCTTCATGAAACTCTGCAGGAAACTCAGGAGTATCTGTTAAAAGTTCTGAAAATCTTGTACCTTTTTTAGCATAGTGTATTCTAATAGTGTCACCAACAGATAATTCACTACTATCCAATGAAGTTAATTTATCCTTTACGTAATCCCACTTAGCTATAATTAGTGTATAATCTCTAAGAGTATATACTAAATCATTAGTAGGCCAATCAAAATTTTTAGCTACATCTGTCATGTTAAATCAGTCTCCTCGATATATCCTGTAAATCTTTTTACTTGTTTATTGTTATAGTCTACTCTATCAACACTTAAAACATCATCATTGCTAGTTATACCAGTAAAGTCAGTAAATGCATATCTTCTTTTATCGTCTACTGTAACATTTACGCTAGCAGTAGCTCTAAGTAATTCTACTTCACTTTCAAACTTATCTAATGCTCTATTTAACATTAGTCGTAATTGTGTTTCCCCTATTTCAGGAAAGTCTTGTTGTATAGTTTCAATCATTTCTTGTTGTGTCATTGTTCTTCCCTTTGTTGAGTAGGTCTACTATAAGAAGCTATAAAGGTAGCCAATGCTCCTTCATATTCTCTTTGTAATAATTGTAAATCTGCCATTTTTAAATTATGCTCTTCTGTATCATCTTGAAACTCATTTAACTCTGCTAGTCTAGCTTTAATAGCAGTTTTCATAATAATTAAATGTTCTATTTCGTCTGGTGCTCCAACTAATCCTATTGTTGATAAATCACTATCGAATGTAATTGTAGGATAATTTACGTGCTCTACTTCTGCTCCAGAACTAGCATTTGGTAGAATAAATACTTCTCCACCTTTTTTAAAATATACTGGACTATTACTAGTAGCTTTGTAAATAGAACCAGACTCAGTATATCTTGTTCTGTCTGAATAAGGTATTTCTCTTGCTGTTTTACCAACTCTAGATACACTAAGTATTCTGGCTGAAGTTATTTCTGCTCCACCACCACTATCATCTTCTGTAGTAGTGCTCATACTCCATAACATTTCTAATGGCAATACATTAATAATTTCTTTTGCAGCATCAGTTGCAAACTGCCCAATAGCAGTGTTGTCTACTACCACATCTGCTAGTAAGTCTAATATTCTACTTTTTACGCTTGTCGCTCCCATAATAATCCTTTAATTCTTTGGGGGGAGTATATTGCAACTCCCCCTTGTTTATTTAACTATTAGTTAAATTTAAGTACAGCATGAGTTTCTGGAAGAGAAATTTCAAGACCTGATTCTGTAAGAATCATATCTTTTCTTCCGTCAATATCATTGTCTTGTACGTTAGTGATAATTTGTGTGTCTCTTGACTCACCATTACCAGCTAATGGTCTGTATGCTACATTGTTTAAGTCAATCGCAACAGCATGGTCAGCCCATGGTCCTCTTAGTAGAGGTTCCATTACGAAGTTTAATGTACCGTACATAGTGTCAACTGTAGTTACAGGAACGCCATTAAACATACCAGCATTCTTGTCTAAGTTAGCACGCATACCGCTGTTTCCAGCCATAGTATTTCCTAGGAAGGATTGTCCGCCTAGTTTGTTAAGCCAGTTCATGATACTTCTAGAAGCAAGAACAAGTTTATTACCACCTGCTGATGATTCTGGGTCAAAGATATCTGACATAGCGTCAACAAAAGTATCATACCCTGAATTACTGTAAGTAAAGTTTTTTACGTTACCGTAAATTTCAGTGTAAGGTAAAATACCCCATGTTTTACGTACTGGACCACTACCTGATTCATCTGCAGAACCATAACCAAATAGTAATGCATTTTCAATGTCCATTTTGTGTTCCATTAGTTTTTCTTGATACACTCTCATGTATTCATTAGCGTCACCTCTGTAGCGAGTAGCTAAAGATGAACCAGAAAATAAAGGTACTGAAGTTTTAAAGATTTGGGTATAACCCTCTCTTGAATAAAACTCATCTCTCCATCCTTCTGGAGCATCACTAGCTTCAGCGTGAGCTGAACCAATGATTTGTGCAGGTGCATTATCTGCAAGTTCTAATGTATCTGCATCTACCATAGCACTAAAATCTACTGCTCCAGCAGCTTGGTCGACAGTTACAGCTCCATCTACTGCACTTTGTGAGCCTTTAGCTACATAAAGTGCTTTTTGAAATGTTGCTGTAATAGCAGTATCATCAGTTCCTTGGGTAACACCTGCAGCGTTTATACGATAATAAAGAATAATATCTTTCGCAACTCCGCCAGTTGTTAACACACCTTTTACTACAAATGTTTGAAGTGGTGTAGCAAATTCCACTTTAGCTGCAACGCCAGTTTTTCTTCCTGTCACATCATAATCTACATCAAAGTCAACTGCAGACAGGTTTAATAAACCTGCAGAATATGCTGTTGAACCATCGATTAAAGTTACATCAGAACCATCTCCATCAACAAAGAAGTTTCTTCTTTGCCATTGATGTCTTTTTTCTAAAAATTTAAAAACAGGGTCATCAGTTGGTTTTTTTGCAACTTTAGATAGATATGCGAAGAACGGGGAAGCAGCAGGGTTTAACTCGGCAACTCTTTCACCAAAGTTAAACACTCTTCTAATATCATTGATGCTTGTATCTGTTGGTGCAGCACCAATGCTTCTCGAATATATGTCCGCCATAATAATCTCCTAATTGTTAAAAGATGTTACGCTTGTTATAATCACTAAGCATAGCATCCATCATTTTGTCTTCTACGTTTTTACTTGGCGACTGTACACTCTGACCTTGCTGCACCCCTATCGGTTTTGGGATGGAGAGTTTTTCTTGTCTTTGATTCATTAGTTGTTGTTTCTGTTGAGCTTCTTGACTGACTTGTTCAGTTATTTGTGGGCCATTGCCCTGATTCAACTGGTGTAGCTTTACTAAATTGTCTAAAGACAATGATTCAGGTGAACTCATAGTTTTTACAAAATCATTAGCTTGTTCAGGAGTATAGTTAAATTTCATCTGCAATTCATTCAAGGTTTCTTGATGCTGCTGACGAGCTAACTGCTCTTGTTGAGCTTTAGTCATTTGTTCTTCTCTAAGTTCATCTTTCTTCAATACATAATCACTCATCTGCTCCAGATAGTCCTCTTTTGATGCTAAATACTTAGCACTAGCACTTTCTGGGTCAGCTAAGGCCTCAGAATAATCATAGTCTCCTGGTTTCACGGGCTTAGTAGGTTTAACTAGTTTAGGTTCACTAATTTCCTGCTTAGGTTGAGCAGATTGAGACTTCAATGCTTCCATTTCAGCTTTTAAAGCTTCCATTTCTGCTTTAGTCTTATCTGCTTGTGACTGCCAGTAATTAAATTGACTATCATCTTCTTTTGCTTCAATAGTATCAGGAGTACTTACAGGTTCACTTCCAACAAATGCCGCTTCCTCTTGAATTACCTCTTCTGAGCTAGCTTGTGCTGCAAAAGGGTCTTGTCCTTTTGGATTAAACACTTGTTCAAAAATGTCTGCTTGAATATCACTTGACTCTACAGTCTGGTCTTGTGCATTCTCTTGTACTATATTGCTTTCTACTTGTTCCATTTTTTATTTCCTAACGTTAACTCTCTTCTTCCTCAAATAAACTTTCTGGTTGTTCTATTGAGTTTTCAGAGTTCATCAACTGTCTTTGTTGGTCTCCGAGCCTAGCTTGAAATAAACTAGACGCCATATCAGCTCTATTAGACACCTTATCTAATTTTGAACTAAATTTTTCTACTTCTAATCGCTTCTTAGCATGAACTTCTTCACGCTGAGCTGTTTGTAAGTCACCTTTGACTTTCTTCAATTCTTCTTCCATTGCTTGCATTTGTTGCATCATTTGTTGCATTTGTCCACTTCTACCCATAACACCGTCAATATCCACTAATTCTGATTTCTTAAGTACTTCAGTTTGGTCAATAAGTCCCATTTGATACATTTGCATATATGTATTCAACAATGCCATTCTATTTGTTGGTAATGTAGAACCTGATACAATTTGTATATCATATTTACCTATACCTATATCGTGATACTTTACAACATCTCCATTTTCCATTTCTTTGAAGAAATTAAAACGTTGTGTAGTTTCTTCACCATTAGGCTGTACTAGTCTAATCACTTTTTCTTCTGTATATAATTGTTGCATTAAAGGAACAGCAATAGAACCTACTTGATTTAGCATATCTTCTATGTCATCTCTACGAGCTTTAATTCTTCGTTGTCCAAACTCATCCACTACAATAGTACCTCTATAAGTAGCAGGAGCTCCTTTACCTCCACCTTGCATTAATTCGTAAATACCAAATCCATATTCAAGGTCTGATTTTGCATCTGCTTCGTTTTTATACAATTCATTGGGAAGAGGTACTGGACCAGCTACAATCGGTGCACCTAGCTCTGCGTCAAATTCAATGACACTTGTTCCTGCTCTTCCCCACTCTTCTTCAACTTGTCTTTTATCTACGCTACCACGTGGTATCAATAGTTTAACATTGGTACTTGTACTAGCGTGTGCAATAATTAAAGAACGAATCTTGTTAATATACTCTTGTAATGGTCTATAAATACGTACATCTGACTCAGGAAATGGAGTTCTTAAATGTATATTCATTACAGGTACAATAGGATAATCTTCTATAGGAAGTACTCTTTCGTAAAGCAATGAGTCTCCTACACTTGCTACCATTCTAATTCTAGGAACATCTACTTCGTAACAACTTAATTTTTGTAGTCCTTTTAATTCTTCTGGTGTAATAGGCAATAATGCTGTTGTACTACCTGGGATAGAACCTGGACCTTCTTCTCCTGGTACACGTACTGGCTCTTGAGGTACTGGTTGACCTGTATTTGGGTCAAGTTGCATTGGAGGTAATGCAAAATGAAATAATGCACCTTCTTTTTCAATAATATCCAATAGTTCTGCAACTGCAGTATCTTCCCATACTATAGTTTCTTCTCCAGTAACTTTACGTACTCTTACATATAGTTGTGAATTGTAAGCTTCAAACTCTTCACTTGTAAATAAAAATTCTCTTTCACTAAATGGTTCAAATACATTGTAGTATCTATGAATCTCTCTAGTATAACGCTCTAAATATCTTCTTACAGTATGTGCTCTGTCTTCAACATCTCCAGGAAATACTTGGTCTACTGTCTTAGATAGGTTCGTTACTGGATAATCATCTGATGCTTCTGGCTCTTCTGCTGAGTTTTCAATAATATCTTCAAACTCAGGATACATCTGCATTGCTGCTTCATCTGTCATATAGCTTGCCATAATAATATGGGCTGCATCTCTACAAAACTTGTCTTTTGAGTTAGGGTCAATATATAAATCTAATGGATTTACTGCTTTTAACTTTACTTCCCCTTTACCCATGTCGGCGTCTGGGTCTTGATATACCATCAATGCACCCATACCACCCACATAATAATCGTCAATAACTTGTTTTAATTCTAAGTCTCCTTGACTAATTTGCCAAATGTACTGAAATAAATCTGAAAATACCTTTGCTGTATCTCTATCACTATCTTCTCTTCCTGTTGCTCTGAATTGTGGAGAGTTGTATGTCAATAGAGCTTTTGCAGTTTCTACGATTGGATGAATACGATTAACAACAATCGGTGCTTGTCCTCGTTGTTCAAGTACTTCTTGTTGTTCTTTAGTCCATTGAGCACCTGCTCTAAATTCAATTGACTCTTGAAACTTTTGTGCCCATGGCTCTCTTGAAGAATTGTACTGAGTCCAGAGTTCTCTGGTTACTTGTACTTCTGGATGTGTTTCTCTTTCGTCGAAATTACCAGTGTCATAGTTAAATACTAACTCATTCTGGCTTTCTGGCTTTCTGCTTTTTGCTTTTCTTTTTTGTATGTCCATGCTCAATCATTATGTAATCTTTAGGTATCTCTATCTTTTCAATTTTATCTATACTTGAAATGAAATCCTCAAAACTCATAAGATATTTTGCAAATTTTTTATCAGCCATTTCTAACTTTGAATTTATAAACAAATATTTTAAAAAGTCAAGAACTTTTTTACATTAATCTCCAGTCTACTTTAGACTTGTAAAAATTAAATTGTTCTTGTTGTTCTTTAGTAGTTTCATCGTGAGATGGTTTATATGCATTTTTGTTAGCATAAAAGAATCCATCTAGTAAGTCATCGTGTTTACCACGGGGATACAATAGCAGTTCATCTTCAAAGGCCTGCATTGTTTTTTTCATAAATACTTTCTTGTTTGCAAATAATGGCTGTAAACTTTCTAATCGGTATGATTTACTTGTTCTAGGATTTTCTTTTACTTCTAGTCCAGGAATAAATAATCCTAACTCTTCTGACTTTTCTTTAATGTATTGACGTAACATTTCCTGATACCCAACAGACTCAATACGTGTTTTAGCACTATCGTATACTTTAAAGTTCTCTATAATAGCATCTGCTAATTGTAGAGGATTTGCTCTTTTTCTGTAGTAAGGTAGGCAAAAACGATTATTGTCTTTATCAACAGCAATATTAAATATTACACTATAGTCTGCTGTTTTCCTTGTACTACTAGCAGGGTCGACACCAGTGAACACGTTCACAGGTCGTCTCTCGTTTACTTCCTCACCATTAAGGTTCGTCAGAACGAGGGTCGACAACCCTGCCTGGTCTGTCTCAATATATCCATCATAAAACTGAAAGTCCTCTGGTCTGAATAAATTATCTTCATCTCCTACTATTTGACATAAGTATTCTCTATAGAATACAGACAAACGATTAATACTTTCTAGCTCAGACTTCTTTTTCTTTAATTTGTCTATAGGCCATACTTCTTCCCATAATGGTACTTGTTTATCCATGTCAGGTCGATACTCTAAGTTTCTCCACCCTTCCATAGCTTTTAATGTTTCTACTAGACATCGTTCATGTTGTGGAGTTCCGATAACAGCAATCCTACCCTTGATAGGGTCAAGAGAAGGTACACCTGACTGAAGCAGCCAACGCAGATTAAACTCCATTGCTTCTGCTGTTTTAGTGTTTACTTCGTCTTCTGGGTCATCTAGTATAATAAGTGTCGGTCGTTGATTCCCATGTTTAATACCACGTATCTGTTGTCCTGTACCTTTACAGATAACAATACTACCATCTTTTAGTTCTATTTCATTATTACTCCACTTGCGTGCCGATTGTTGACCCCAATACCCAAAGAAGTATCGAAACTCTTGAGAGTAATCTAATACATCTTTGATTGTTCCCAGGAGCTTCGTAGCGTGCGACTGAGTTCGTGACACAAGTACGACAACCTTAACACCAGGGTCAAACATAAGATGGAACAAAGGAAAAACACCAGCAACAACGGAAGA
>Ga0208645_1002874_pt1 | contig 13260 bp, 7 predicted proteins | sample VirMetDEL_Sep_01_FD_184519 | JGI IMG/M metagenome (GOLD analysis project Ga0208645, IMG submission 184519) | Aqueous microbial communities from the Delaware River and Bay under freshwater to marine salinity gradient to study organic matter... | ecosystem: Environmental > Aquatic > Marine >...
ATAAGGGTAAAACATGAATGAAGAGCAGTATCAGTACGTATATAACGCGTACAGGGCTAACCCCTATGCGTTTACCAACGAGCAGGTAGACCAGATAGCCAATGCTGCTAAGCGCCTAAACGTGGACTTTGGGCGCGACCCAATGCACGAAGAAGCTACTATTGGCAGCGTTCTTGGCAACGTGCTTAGTGGTGTTGTTCAGGGATTTAGCACCATAGAGGTTGGCGACCGCCCCGTTACGACTGCTGATCAGATAGCTAACAATCTTGGCTATCTCCTTGGTTTTATTGGGTTTGTGCCTGGCATTGGTACTGCTAGTCGTTTTCTTACGAGTACTGCTATTCGTGGCGTTCTTTCAGCGAAGCAAGCTGGAGTTATTACTAGCGAAATAGGAAGGAAGGCTGCTGCTAAAACAATTTCTACTCTTCGCAAGACTCCTGCTAATCGCGTAACGAGTGTTCCTTTTTGGGTTGCTAACAAGATTACAGATGGTGTTGCTTCTAGTGCTGCCGCTAAAAGTGCTACTGACTTCTTTATCAAGAAAGGACTTCAGAAGCAGACTGTATCCAAGATTGGCGATATAGCCAAGGAGGGCTTCAGGCTTGGTACCGCAAGCGCTGTATCTAGCTGGCAGTATGGCGTTGACCAAATGGCTGCAAGCTTTGTGCAAGGCGGTGTTACTGGTGCTGGCTTTAGGGGCATTGCAAACTTTGTAAATCTTGGAAGCGAAGCTGCTAACAAGTTTGCCCGTATTGCTGCTGACACTATTTATTCTGGAGGCAGATCTACTCTTGCTGGCGATCCTTTGCCTGTGCAGGTATACGAGTATGCCCTTGGCGCTTTGTTTGGCAGCATGGAGCGCCCGCTAAAAGACTATCAAGCTGCTGAGTTCTTGAGCAAGAATGTCAACAAGTACACGAACCGCAATGATCGCAGGCGTGCTATTGACGACCTTCAAGATCTAGACGAATACAAAAATCTGCCTAAGGAAGTTAGGGAAGTTGTAGATCGCGACATAGATATTACATACGGAAGCGAAGCCAAGATTCTTGAAAACATTCTTGGGGAAAACTTTGAGGGTACGATTCGCATACCAGAAGCGCTCATCAACAAAGCTGTTCAGGAAACTGCTGCTGAGATGGGCGTTCGCCCAGAAGATCTTCTTAGATACACAGTCCCCTCGCAGGCATACGTAAGAACTTTCCAACAGCGCGTTGAAGAAGGCAAGACTGAGGAACAAGCAAAGACTGAGGCTCGTGCTGCATACAAAGAGGCGAGCAAAGAAGCAGAAAGCATTATCACACCGCTTCTGTACCAAGGCGACCCTGTTATTGCAAACAGTTTTATACCGCGTCTTAAAGCAGAAGAGGAGGCCTACAAGCCATCCATAGGTGCGTTTGAGCAGGCGTTAGGCATGTTGTCTAGACGCTCTGATACACCTTCTGAGTTTTTTCAGCGTGCTTCTATTGAAGCATCTAAGTTTATCAACAGTCCTACTGATGACATTGATCCAGTAACGTCTGAGGTTATTGGGACAAGGCAGGTAATTGGAGACAGGCCAGAAGACGTTGAGCTATTTAGGTCTAGGCTGAATGACCTTGATCCTACAGCCAACTTTACTGAAGCAGATGATCTTCTTATTAGGAAGACTCTAAATACGTACCGCCAAGCCAAAGAAAGACTTTCTGGTTACATTGCTTCTGATGGCTCTATTCAAATTGGGAAGCTTACTGATTTTGGGCAAGACATACGAGAAGTTGGAGATCAAACTTTCCTTGATACCGTTGGGATTCCAGTTATCCTAGCCAAGAAAACTCGTGGCAACAGAGACGTTGTTTCTGAGGCAAGGAGAAAAGGAGAGGGAAGTCTGGATGGACTTGTTGACCTTGTTAAGGGGTTGGGCAGATCCCCCAATCCGCTTAGAAGATTTGTTTTTTCTCCAGTAAAAAGCAAAGGACAGACAACTATTGTACCGTCGTTGCTTGAAAATCTTAACACGCAAGAAGGAATAAGGGCATCTTTAAAAGAGCTTAACGACACAATCTCTAGGCTTGATGAGCTATCCTCTGGAGTTAAGCAAGAGTATTATGTTGCAAGAGCAAGATTTTCTTATGAGTACGACCAAGGTTCTTTGGGTTCAAGTAAGATAGGTGGTCTTACCCCAAAGGAATACTATGATCTAAATGCTCTAAACAACATTAGGGTCATAGAGGAAATGAATAGCTCTATTGACCCAGATACGGGCAGCAAGATCTATGTACCATTCGAAGAGATGGTGCGTAACCCAGACAAGTTTATCTCATCTTCTGATGAGCTTGTCAAGAGGATGCAGGGTTTTGCAGACTCTAACTTCTCTTTGAATATCCCTTACTTTGAGAATGTTAGAGCAAACAAATACTTCCCTACCGTTGTTGAGAATGGCGGCTTTAACTACGCCATTATAAATGACATACGTTCTGATGGCAAATCGTCATTTGGATTACGTTCTTCTCTTGGCGAAAAGGCTGGCAAGATAAGTAGACTTGATAACACAGACGGCGCTTTGCTTATGCGAGCCGATGTGTTTGACGCTATTACTCGCTCTTCTGGTCTTGAGGATGGCATTGGGTCTATCAAGCTAACCATTACCTATGGTAATGAGATGCGTGATGGCAGAGCCTTGGGTGCCACCTTCCACAAAGTATCAGCCATTCGGCTTAGCGAAAAAGAATCTGTTGGTCTTGTAGAAAACGACATTTCTTTCCTCACATTTTCCAGCGGTGTTAAACAAACTGGTTTTAGAGAGACAGTTGATTACAAAGTTAAGGTTGTAGAAGACAACCCAGTTATTGAGCTGTCAAACATTAACGCTATTTACAAAGCCCCTATTGAATCAATAAGGGTTAACGTTGGTGCGAGTGAACACCGCAGCCAAGTAAATTCTAAAGACGCTAGGCTTGTGTCTCAGTTTTCTGATGACATTGCAGACCCTGTTGCAAGAGCTGCCGTTAGAAATCTGTACGAGCGTGGCTTTAATGGAGATGAGGCACAAACACAAAGATTTGAAGATGATCTGTTTGATGATGTTGATATTGACAATGTAAACGCGATCTCTCTTGCAGAGGCTTATTACAACAATTCTTCTACCGTTTCTCCAGAGAAGAGGGCCTTCTTCCTTAAAGAGGTTCTTAGAAAGAATCTACCAGATCCAGATAACGACTATTCTATTAAGGCAGATAGGCCCAACGCAAGGGCTCAGAAAGTCCTCAACGATCTGATTGATACAGACTATTTAGGACGAGGATTTGAAGACCTTGATGCTAGTGTCAAGGACTTTATAGATGACCGCGTTAGCAACTACTTTGAGACTAGAGTTTCAAAGCCAAAGGTTGAGGTTGGTGGACAGTCTATCTTTACTTCTATTGATGGGCTTACGCAGAGACATCTTGCTGGCATGGGCAAAAGCACGGCGTATGAAAACATGCCAAAAGAGTTAACGGATGCTCTTAAAAAGGGATACTTGCCAGAAGGATGGGTAGTATTTAACGAAGGTATGCAGCGCCAAGAAATTAAATGGCTTGACGGCAAAAAGAAAAAACTTTTCGCTGCATTTGACGAGTACCTAGCAGAAACTGACAAGGCTAAACGTAAGCAAATGGAGGACTTGCTTACCTTCTTGTTTATTCGTGTGCCCAATGACTCCGCCGCTGGCATACTTCCACTTCGCATTGCTGGGTTTGGTCAGCGCAAGGGTAGTGGCATGATAGTGCACGGCGAAGAGCTAAAACGCATGGGCGGTGCTGATATTGATATTGATAAGGCTTTCTGGTACCAAGACGTTGATGGAAACGGAACTGGCACTGGCCCTATCATGGACTACTTTAAGTCTACCAAAGAGGCTGTTGCTGCTGAGCCGTACGAAAAACCAGCTGGAAAAAGCCCAGAGGAAAAAATTGTATCTCTGTTTTCCCCATCTTGGTTGCAATCAGATGGCGCAAGCTCTAGTGGTAGCAACAATAGGATTGGTATTTACGCAAACATATCTAAACGTGTAAGAAACTATCTATACGATCTTGTTGACAACGACCGTAGTAGAGCGTCAAATTTTAATAGGTGGATTACTACTGGTATCAATTCATCTGCTGATGGTATTAACACAGAGTCCCCAGCAACTATATCTTCTCAGCTCAATCAGAAAATAAACTCTATTGTGCCAAAAGAAAGGCGGGAGGAGGCCAGAAGGTACAAAGAAAACTCAAAGCTTATAGAGTCTGTATTTTCAAAAAGTCGTAGAGGAGCGCAATCTAGTATCAAAAACCGCGCTGATAGAATCTCTTTTGCAGATACAGATACGTACAATCACCCGCGCCACGTTGGTATCATCAGGCTTGCAGAAGTAATTCGCAAAGGCCCAAGCTCAGATACTATTACTGACCCCGCATCTGTTATACCTACTGTCTCGAGCAGTAGTGTAAATAGGATCATCGAGCGTTATGAAAATATATTCCGCTCAGATGACGATCAGTCTAGGCTTACGCGATTCCTTGTAGAGGGCTTTGGGGTACCTAGCTCTGGCTCTGGCGATACTTACCGCAACACCATTACTGGCCTTGGAAGCATGGTTGCCCTTGATAGGCGAGGCCGCGCTGCAATCAGGCAAATGGAAGAAAAGGGCTACACTAGAGACGGTGCTCTTGTAGCAATAGAAGAAATACAGTCCTTCTTTAAAGGCGATAGCGGTTATATAGAAAGACTATCTAAAGCAAGGCAGGGATCTGGCGAGAGGATTGAGGATGTGTTCAGAGATATGACTGAGCGCGCCTTTTACATTGAAGATGCTTATGGATCGTCTGCTCGTCTTTACTTTGAGATGATTGCTCGTGGCGGCAGAAGAATGTCAGAAACGACAACGGAAGGGGCTATCAACCTTCTGCGTTCCATACCTATATCAACGATAAACAAAAGGATTGAAGAGCTTGCTGCTGCTAAAGTAAAAGAAGGGAAAAGCCCTGAGGCCGCACGAGAAGAAGCGGCATCAGATCTTGTTGAAGAAGCAAGAAAACGAACCAAGTCTTTTGCGAAGCAAACCACAACCATTATTGATTGGGAAGGCATAAGCAAACAGACTAACATAGACTTTGCTGAAGCCGTCACCTACGTTGCTAGGGGTGAAGATGCCTTTCAAGAGCGTGTTGCAGAGCCACGGTTTAGCGAGACTGGTCGCGTTGAGATAACAAAAGACCCAGAGACTGACCTTCCAGAAGATCCAGTATCTCCACGCGAAGTGGAAGAGGTTGAGTTATTCACTAGCCGCATTACTGGCAAGGATCAGGGTGTTGAGTTTACGCCAGAAGAGCGAGCCAAAATTAATCGTATCAAGGAAATCTTCCACGAGCATCCCGATCTTATTAGTGAAATGATTGGAGGCGGGGGCAACATTATACGCGATGCTCAAGGCGTTCCTATTGCACCAGAGCTTTGGACACCTAGGGAAATAGACCAGTTTATAGACTACTTTGACAAGTCTAGGGGAGGATTTCTTTGGAATATATTTAGCAAAGGCAAAGGTGATTTGCCAGCGTTGGCTTACATGCAGTTTCCAGATAGGGTAACTGAACACATTAAGCCGTTTGACGGAACGCTAGAAAAGTCTGTTTATAAAAGGGTTATCACGCCAGAAGGAATTAAAGTTCTTCCAGTAAGAGAATTTTTTACTTCATTTGATAGGCTTAGAGTTACCTTTGGATACGCACACGACAGCAGTGGGAAGGTTACTTCAGAACAAGAAGAAGAGTTTGGTAAATACCTTAGTTTCCTAAAAGAAAAGACATTTGAAAAAGACAGGGAAAAAATATTTATCATTTCTAGTGCCCTTCGCGAACTAGGTCTTATCAGAAAAATTAATGATGATGGATCACTCGGGGCTTTTGTAAAGGGATACAAAAAAACAATTCCTTGGGAGCGATACAAGAACATAGAAAAACTATACCAAGAGCTATCTGATAAAACATATTTAGGAGCTGTTCCAAAAGTTGATGATAAGGGAAGGTTTATTAGAGACGAATCTGGAAACCTTGAAACTTCAATTAGGAAAATAAAAGGAAAAGAGCTTTTTGGAACTTTTGATAATCCTCATTTTGGAATAGTAAACAAAAGCATTACAAATGTTCTCAGAAGCGTATATGACAAGATTGTTGTTAATAAAGAAGGGGCTGAAAAGCATCTTCGTTACAAAAACAAGGAAAAGGGAATCATTGACCTTGATGCAACAATGGCTCATATTTTTGAAATGACCCGTAGAAACAACAGGTTTATTGTTGGGATTGATGGTTTGAACAGAGTTCAACACGCGTTACAGATAGAAAAACTTGCTATTGAGGTTGCTGGTAGAAACGGAAGATCTTTCAAGATTGGCGACGCTCGCTTCGAAAAGATTGTAGAAAATCTATACGAGCGCAATCCGTTTGAATACGAAAATCCAGATGTTCTTGACGCTGGCATGACCGCCTTTCAGAAGAATGCTAAAAACCTTGATAAGAGCATAAGTGTTGGTCCAGTGGGCGAGATTAACATGTTTGCCTACTTCCCGCACAACGGCGTACCTAGTGCTATTGCCAAAGAGTATGTCCAGAAGCTCGAAGATCAGCTTAAGAACGCTACTAGCGACAGTGAGCGCAATAGGCTCAAAACTAGGATCAGCCAGATGTACGGAACTATGGCTGCTCCAGAAAATGCGTTTAGCCAAAGTCTAAAAGATACAGCTTTTATAACGCCAAGGGCCTCTGATGGCAGCATAGTTATCGTAAAGCCAAAGCCCACGCAGTCACGCGGCAGAGAGCCAATGCCTGGGTATGATCCTTCTGATGCTGCTATAAAAAATTATATTAGCACTATAACAAAAGGTTACTACGACACACTATCTGCTGTCGTGGCAAACCATGAAATGAATAGGTTTGAAGCCAGAAAAAGTGCTGGCGAATATACTAGCAAGTGGGCAGAGTGGGGACGCACCTATTTAAGGACGGTGCTTGGCCAAGACACTATGTACAGCGATGAGTATCTGAAAAAAAACCCAACTCTTGCAAGAAGCGCGGCATACTATACGTCTGACAGATATGCGTTTGATAAGTACTATGAGACTATTGTAAAACGATTCAATAAAAAACAATACAAGAGAGTACAAAAAATCAAGGCAGATGCTGCAAGGAATGGCGAGGATTGGACGCGCCATCCAGAAATCCAACGTGCTGCATCCAAGGTCCGTAGGTTCTCCAGCATGGAAGGCAAGTGGAACATGATGAGCCTTCTTGCCAATACTAGGTCTGTTACCAACAACATTGTTGGCGGAAATGTAATGACGCTGGTTTCTACTGGTCTTAGGCCTTGGCTAAAAACGTTTGATTCGTCTTACTGGAAAACAATTAATCCAGAATGGAAATCTATAGAAGACCTGTATAGATTCGCAGCAAACAGCGGTGCTGTTGAGTCATACATTATAGACGAAGTAAACTTAAGAGGAAAAAAGTTTACTGGTCGAAACGTTAAGAACTTTATTGCAGAAAGCATTTCCTCTATTAATGCTGCATATAAGGGTGGGAAAAGCCTTGACGATTCTGATCTTATTGCAATAGCCAAACGGAATGGCCTTAGCGAAGACTTTATTCAGTCTGCTGCGTACTTCATGCGAGCGCCAGAAAGAGATCTTAGAATGAGATCGTTTATGGCTCATTATTTTAAAGCAAGAGAAGTTCTTGGTGCAAACAAAAATGTTGACAGATTTGATGATCCAGAGCTAATTGAAATGGCTTTGCGTGGAGTAAAGGGTACTCAATTCCTCTATAACTCAGCAGAGCGCCCTATCTTTAGCTCAAGCAGCATAGGCAAGATCTTCTCTCGTTTCCAGCTTTGGTCTTGGAACTCCATTCGTTTTAGACGGGATGTTTATAAAGCAGCCCGTGAGTCTGGATATCAAGAGGGAACGGTTGAGTTTGACAACTATAAGCGAGCTGTACAAGCGGACCTATTTATGCTTGGGCTTGCTTCTGCACTTCCATATACAATGTTTGACTCTATTGTACCAGCGCCTTTTAACTATATACAAGATCTTTCTAGCTACTTCTTTGGAGACGAATCAGAAAAAGAAAAAGCATTCTTTGGAACATTGCCATACCCATTAAATGTTACAGGCATAGTTCTTCCTCCGTCTACTCGTATATTTACGGCATTAACTGCACTCGCTGGTGGAGACGTTGATAGGTTTGTTGACTATCATATTTATACTCTTGCTCCGTTTGGAATGATGGGTAGAAATATTGCTAGAACTGTATCAAACCCATTAATGGTAGTAGATACAATGACTGGCGTACCTATTCAAAGATGGTCTCGATATATAAGAGAGCTAAGAGAAGAGGCCCCTAGGACAAACCCGTTGCCCCTTGGCAACATAGAGCCAGAAGAATAATGATTAGCGATAGTTACGAAGAGCGCATTGTTACTGTCGCTACGAAAGAGCGCGATAGGATTAAGGCTGGTCTGATTAATCAGAAAGACCTCATGGAGCGCTACAATCTGTCCCGCCACATGGCTGGGATTATATTCTATTCTGTCAAGATCGGGAGCTTTGACGGCGAACAGGCAACAGAGCGTGATCTTGGGGTGGTCAACAAGAACGTTGCTAATGACCGCATCATTGACAATGGTGTTGGCAACGTGTTGGTCATTGGCGACACACACATCCCATTTGTTCACCCAGACTATCTTGATTTTTGCTTGTGGGCAAAAGATCATTACGAGTGTGAACATGTTGTCCACATTGGGGATGAGGTAGACAACCACGCTATCTCATACCATGAGTCGGACCCAGACGGACTGTCTGCTGGCATGGAAGCAGAGGCGTGTCTAGAAGAGCTTAGGGCTTGGTATAAGGCGTTCCCAGAAGTTACCGTTATTGTGGGCAATCACGGAGCACTGCCCTTTAGAAAGGCCTTCACCGCTGGTCTACCGCGACGATTTCTAAAGACCTATCGTGAGATATGGGAAGCGCCAGATGGCTGGACATGGACGCATGAGGCTATTCTAGACAACGTTGTGTACCAGCATGGCATTGGCACTAGTGGCAAGAACGCTGCCTTAAATAAAGCTATGGCGAATAGACAGTCTACTGTTATAGGACATGTGCATAGTTGGGGTGGAGTTCAGTATACTTCTGGCCCTAACGACACAATATTTGGAATGAACGTAGGTTGCGGCATAGATGAAAACGCATACGCTATGGCATACAGTAAGCCTTTTCGATACAGACCCACACTTGGCTGTGGTGTTGTTCTTGGCGGTGGCTTACATGCTATCTTTCTTCCCATGTTTTAAAAAAATGGGGGCCAGCAAAAGCTGACCCCCTAGAGTTAGTGCATGGACGGAATGAGATGCCTCTTTAACAAGAAGCCTCTCTTCATTAGTGTGGCTTTGTCTGCTATATCTGGATCATCTATTTCAATCCAGTTACAGACATTTTGATAGCCCCACATTACTGTGGAATGATCTCTCTTGAAGTGATCCCCTATCTTTGAGTAAGGTATTTTATACAATGATCGTATGAGCCACCACGATACGTGACGGGCTCCTATGATATTCTTGTGCCTCTTCTTTCCAAGGATTTCTTTAGCGCCTACGCCAAACTCCTTGGACACCTCGGACACAACAGTGTCCATTATGTCCGACTGTGTATCAGAGCATTTCAGAACGGCCATGTTCTTCTGTCCACCATGGTTTGATTTCTGCAATCTCGAAAGGATTCTGATCTAGTTCTTTGCACCAGTTCAGAAAGTCTATAAAGTTGCTTGGGGAATACTCTCCATTTTCCCACCCAGATAGGGTCTTGTGGTTTCTTCCCAATCGCTTAGCAAGTTCTCGCACTCCTATGTTGCGAGCCTCACGTTCTCGTGCAAGCGCTTCAAAGTTTAGCGTCATTGTTTTCCTTCTTTAGTTTGAGATAGTGTGACAACGGGATGCATACAAGAGACTCTGTGTTGCCATCTTCTCTGAAGATGACACCTAAAACAGCCTCATGCGGGCGCAGCCACTGTGCAACACGTTTGTATCGTTTTGCTTGGAAGTGTTCGTCACCTATGACAACGTCCACTTCATTGTGCAGGCCTCTCGACTGACCGTTGCTTCCATAGCAACGCTCTGCCTCAAAGCCTGCATCCTTTGCTTGGTTTACGATTTCTCTTTCGTAGCCAAAGCCTTTAGTTCTTGATGATCTTCCTCCCATAATTACCTCTTTGGTTTGGACGCAATCGGACGTAATCGGACACAATCGGACAAAGTTTGTCCGTTACAATTCCACCCACGTTCCGTATGTGGCACGCTCTTCAAAGTCATGTCTCTGTTTGGATAGAAACATTTCCTTGAGGGTGGCGCTGATTTCTTTTTGTCGCTGCTTGATCGTATCCGATTTGATACGAAACATTCCTACTTCGTGGTATCCCCTTGACTCAACAGCCATGATGCCAGCGGACACAAGGCCCCCAGCAAGCGCTGAGTAGTGAGCAAGCTGATACTCATACCCGTACTTGTCAATGGTTTCTTGAATCTGGTACAAGGGAAATGAGGTAGTTTTAAGGTCAACAATCATAATGGCTGACGTTGGGCTGCCCTCAGAAACAACAGCCATGTCAATCATGCCCTTAACCTTAAGGCCAGTAGGAGCATGTGTGGCTGTGTACACCAGTTGCTTTTCTGACTCCTCCAAACACGCTCTTGCAACGCTGTGCTTCTGCACGTTGTTTGCCATGTCCATGATTCGGTAGAACGACTCGCGGTTTATGACAATCTTATTGCCAGCGCGTCTAAGAAAGTCTGCGTATGGCATAAGATCCTTTGCGGTCTTCATGTCAACGCGCTTGTAGCCAGCCTCTTCAAATGCAAGAGCAATGTTGGATGTATTCTTGGACAACGAGGTTGCAAGCCTCATCTGCAAGTCTGTTGACGGCATCTTGAGATTGTCTGGTGCAATCTCTACGCGATCATCAAACAGATCTTGTTCAAGCAAGTACGTGTCAAACGCTGAGCCAAAAGCAAATGCTTGGTTCTCAACGTCCTCTTTGTACTTGTACTTGCGTGGGTGCTGCTTGAACAGCTTCATGTCACTGTTGGATATACCCTCCATCTGAAAGTATTCCTCTTGTGACACGTCGTGCCGCTCAATGTCTGTGTATTCAAGCATAGTATTTTCCTAATTGGGAATTGGGAATTGGGAATCGTTCCCGATTTGGGATGGGGTCGGGGGATTGGCCTTGTGAATTGGCCATCCCCCTCCCCATTTAGAATCCCGCAGAGCGAGAAGCATTGTTAAGCTTGACCTGCATATGAGGGAAGTCAAACATAACGCTAGCTTCAAAGGGCTCTCCATCCCTGTTTTTGATTGTCTTGATGGTTCTCATGTAGTTCGTGCGACTACCCTCTATCGCAATAACATGGTCCATCTTTGTGACGTTGCTTCTGTTGCCAGTAGCATCATTAAGCGAGATGGTTCGTGCTGTCTCCGAGAAGTCCTCTCCATTGATTGCACGCGACCCACTCTTGTTGATGTGGTGAATAGCAAACACGGTTGTGTTGCTTGTCTGTGCAATCTTGCGAAGGCCTTCGATAATAACACGCAGGTGCCACATCTCGTTGTTGCCAGCCTCGGGTACATTGATACCGTCTGTGGTATCAACAACAACAAACTCTGGCTTGTACTGCATACAAGCACGCTCAATGGCATCCAGCGTTGGTGCATCAGATACCATCTTGAGCCAGTCAAGTTTGGAGACTAGCTCTTCGGCTTGACCTTCTCTGATCGCATCTTCTACATCATTCTTTGTCATGCCGTGAGCGCATTGCAAGAAGCGTCTTGTGACCAGTGCCTCGGGCATTTCAAGATTGAGATACAGTGTCTTCTTGCGAAGTTTAACAAGCATGTCTTGCACGAAGAGACTCTTGCCAATACCAGTATCAGCCATGACCAACGTGAGGCTAGACGGTAGGATTCTGTACTCCTTGTTTGATGATTTCTCATACAGACTGTACAGATTGAATCCTTTGCCTTGGTCAATAAGCTTTACGTAGTTAGCAAGATTCTTTGCAAGCTCATCGTGTGATTGAACATACATGGAGTAGTCCTTCTTTTTGTTGAAGATGCAAGCCGCGCTGCAATACTCGTGCATTACTTTGTCTTTGCATCCATAAGTATATCCCTTGTCGTATGTATTTGATACGATGCGATCAAGCTCCTCTTCTGGAAGCCATCCATCAAGAGCCTTGACTGCATACTCCTTGGGCAAACCGCTGCGCCATAGCCAGCTAGACAAACGCAATACGTCTTGATGCCTTCTACCGCGCTTAGGACCGCCCGCAATAAGCGTCTGCATACATGTAACAAGGCGTGTGGGATCGTGGCTTGAGACAGCAGTATTGTCGCTTGTAGACCTCCTTATCTTTGCTACAGATAGTATGCGCCTAAGAACTGGTTCTGGGTCATCTTCTGGCCACTCAATAAGTCTGAGCCGTTCATCCATTGGCGGAAGAACTCCAATCTCTGGAGCCTTCTGGCTAAACAGATCTTGCAGACTAATAAGTGTTTTGAATGTACCGTTCTTATGCTTGCTGAACGGGGCTCGTATCAAGCCAGCAGTGTTGACTGGAGCAAGGTCAATCAACGGGTGGTTCATGTTCTCGCTAATGGTTGCCTTCATTATTTCTGGCAACGTGATGCATGGCTGTATCCCAAACAGCCTGCCGTCTAGCTCAACATGAAATCCTTTGTACCCACTGAACCATACCTTTATGTAGTCTTCTGGCACATCGAGATACTGTACTAGGTATCGTACATAGTTTCTTACCTCCACTAGTGTTTCTGATATATCAACGGCTGCTCCATCAAAGTCCAAGATGATGGTCTTCATGTATACGTTTCCATTGAAACGCTTTGACATGTAGTTATTCTTGGATAGAAAAGCCTTAAGCTCTTCGTAATCAAACGCAAACATGCTGTTGTGCGCTTGATCCTTTTCGCATTGACTAAGCCATACCGCAGAAGTCAAGTCCTCTTCTGAAAGCAACAACCCCCTGTTGCTGTATGAACTGTGTGATCCCTCGAATCCTAACATCTTAGTTTTTGAATATGCTTTTGACCTTTGCTGCCTTCATCTTTCTTGCCTCGTACTTATCCCCTCTCAAGTCTTCTCGTTCTTTCTGAACCTTTCTGCGAAGCCTAGAGATGGACTCAAACCTAGGGATTTG
>Ga0208645_1002875_pt1 | contig 13251 bp, 18 predicted proteins | sample VirMetDEL_Sep_01_FD_184519 | JGI IMG/M metagenome (GOLD analysis project Ga0208645, IMG submission 184519) | Aqueous microbial communities from the Delaware River and Bay under freshwater to marine salinity gradient to study organic matter... | ecosystem: Environmental > Aquatic > Marine >...
AGCCGCTAATTCCTTACTTTGGTTTTTTAGCTTGCGAGTTTCTGCCTCTAATTCCTTATAAGCCGTTACCCCTTTATTTAGGTTTTCATATTCCTTTGCTTGCTCCCGTATTGCCTTATTAAAATCGCTGATTTGATTTTTTAAATTACCTACAACGTCGAGCTGCTTATTATACTCCTCCGAGCCAATTTGGAGCTTTTTAAGCTCTTTTAATTGCTGTTTGTATTCTTTGTTTAATTGCTCCAGCGAGTCCGTCGGTACGTCCTGTAATATTGAGGATTGCTCCTTTAAAGCCTCGTTGAAATCACTCAATCCGTTTTTTAATTGTGCGACGACTTGCTGTTGCTTATAATACTCCTCCGTTCCCGTTTCAAGTCCTTTTAATTGCTCGAGGTTTTGTTTATACGCCTCGTTTAATGAGTTGAAATCTTTGAGGTATTTTTCGACCCCGTTTATTGTTATTGTAAATCCTGTTTTTTGCATTATATAATATTTAGAATTTGTAAAGCCCCTGGAGGATTAAAGTTCTCGTAAAAGTCGGAATCGTCCTCCCTTATTAAATCGTATTTAGCAAAAACCCCCTCGCAAAAAGTCGTATTATAATTTACCTTTTTAAGCTCAATCAGGATATAAAACTCCCCATCAATTTTATAAACATTGCGGTAAGTTTCAGGGTCTAAAATATTCTCAATTTCAACCTCCAGCGTTAAGATTTCAAGCCTCGATAATATGCTGAAATATTGATTATAAAATATTGATATTAATCCTCGGTGCGTTTCGCTATTGCCTCCCGTCCTCCCCTCAGCGTCGGAAAACGTTAAAGTATAGGGGCGGTATCCTCGCAAATTGTTCTGCCGTGCAATAGGCATTGTCGTAACGTTTACGCCCTCGAAAAACCCTGAGAAAATCTCCCCGCTCAATATTGCATTTTTAGGCTCAGTGATAAATGTAGGCTCTAAAATAGCGGCTGCCCCCTCCAATAGGTCAACGTCCGAATCGACTAAAATCGGCAGTTCAGCGGTTGTAATTCCATCGACTAATCCGTTTGCTACATTTGAGTAAATCGACTCGTAATCCTTTGAATTTTTCCCCTCGTTTATATGCACGTGAATACAATTTAGCGGGTGGTCCGTATGAATTACAAATTGATTAATTAGCGGCTCGGTTGCCTCGTCTGCTTTGTAATTGAAAACCGCTGAATCAAATAACGGCTGGAATGCTTTTTGGCTTTCCCTTGTATCGGCTTTTATTGTACGAGGATTATCAGTTTTATAAAATCCTTGATACGTTCCGCCGTGCACTCCGTCAATCGTAAAGGCAAAAGCGGGGTCAAGGTCCAGCATTTTTGTCACTGGATTATAAAACGACACTAAATTGAATTGCAAAAATAAATCCTTGAGCCAATCTTTGACCGTTATGTCGTGAAGGCAGCTCGCAATATTTACGCTTGAGCCAATAACGACCTTACTTGTAGATTTTATTAAAAATTGTGTTCCCGCTGGTAGGTTTGCACTTGATGAGCCTCCAGTTTTAAAACCCTCTAATGTTATTGATTGCCCGACCGAATTTATTTCAATTTCAGCACTTACGACGTCGTTTCCATTTGTAGCGTCATAAGCTATATATTGATTATACCCCGCTGAGGAGTTAATCTCTAAATGGTGCAAATCGTTTGCAGCATTATTCCCCGCTGGGACGTTTACCTCAACTTTGTAAACTATTGTGTCGCTACTCGATTGAGTATAAGTCAAGGTATCGACCGTTCCGTCTGAAATTAAATTTATTGTAATTGGAGTGCTAAAGTTTTCCCAAAGCTCCCCAACGCCGAATAAATGTACACAACGTTTCCAATAATCCGTCCCCCTCAAATTGCTATTAATCGTAATTCCTAAATAATCTTCAATCCCTTTTAAAATCGTTTCGTAATATACGGAGGGTCGCATATCCTCAACCTCAAATCGGTTTGCAGTTCCTGAGTTTAATTGCCCATAAACAGCGGGTAAATAAATAGCTAAATTCGAGTCGCTCGTTTGGTTTGCCCACGTTGCAGTAATTGACGGGGAGGAGTAGCCAATCTGCCCGAGGTCTAAATCCCTTAACGATACGCCCTCCAGCCGCTCGAATATATCAGCCGTTCCCCCGAAAAGCTCCAAATTGTACGAGATTAATTTACTCCTTTTGTAGCTTTTGTTCACTATTCTACAACGCCCTAAAAAGAAGTTTTGCCCGTTCCTCGTTACCTCAAAACTAAAATCTTTATTCTCGTTGCCCTCAAGTATGTTTTGATTTTTTTTAGTAGCTGGTAAGGGTAAGGAGGTCGCAGCATTCATCACGTCGATTGCCTCCGTTTCTCCTATCTTACGGAAATCCCTGTATGCAATACGGAGAACAAAGGGCAAGTTTTGGTTTTCTGAATAGTCAACCTCTATTTTGTCGATATATATTTTTACGTCCATTATACAAATATATTAAAATCCGTTTAAATGCCTGTTTTTTAGCTTTTAAGCCGTTTTAATGCTCAAGCCCTTATGTTTTATTATCTCAATAGGTTAAACGCTTTAAAACGCTCAGAAATTAACGCAACCGTTTAAAAACTAAATTCCCTTTTCTTATTTATTATTATTATAGTATTATTAATAGTCGTTAAATTTTTTAATCTCCAGTCATTAAAATTTTTAATATCTTGATATTAACGACCTCAAATAAAAAACCCCGAGGAGCTGCCTCAGGGTTACGACCAAATCAAATTATGAAAATGAAATCGCATGAAATTAATTAATCACTAACCTCCGCAAAATAAAAAGAAATAACAGAAAAACCAAAGCTATTAAATACCAATTGAGCCGCTCCCTGTATTTTATTTCCGTTGTTACTTGCTCCTTTATTATAAAACTGGTATCCCTCAAAATGACGGTTTTTGTCAACGGCTTAACGATTGTTTGCACCCTCCAAAAATCCAGCGTATCTCTAATAATTTTTATTTCCGTTTTTAGCTCGGGAGTCTTAATGTAAATTGTATCCGCTCCCTTGACGATTGTATCGAAACGCTCCCCCATTGTTTGGAGCTTGATTGTATCAATTTTAATCTTATATATTGTATCCGCCTCAAATAACTCAGGATTGCTATTTTTAAGCCGTTTTAAGCGTTTTGCGGCTTGCTTGGTACTATTGCAGCCTAAAAGCAATAAAGCCGCTAAAATCAAATAAATTGGTCTCATATTATGTAAATTATATGTTCTTGAGTAGGGTCTATTTTCTCGAGTTCCTCTTGGATACGGAGGGCAATTTCAATCTCTATTTTCCCTGTTATTATTTTAGTGTTGTTTTCTGTATAGGTAATTACTCGTGCTTTCATTGCTTAAATATACGAATTAAAATAAAAAAGCCTCGAGGAAATTTCCCGAGACTTATAACCAAATAAATCCAAATTATGAGAACTTTGCACAAAAACGGAGGAGTACTCCCCCGCCATGCTTAAATATTAATTTATGAAAATTTTACGTTTAGTGCTGCTTTTGAGCTTGCGTTTATTACGGTTTTACGCCCGTATTTTTCTGTTATTTGTTCGTAAGATTTGGGCTTCCTGTTCGAGCTTTTAAAATTCGCTGGTCTGTAATACCATTTCTTTTTATTCTTTGCCCACCATAAACCGAGGCTTTTAATTGTATTTTTATGATCAACCGTTGAGCCATAAACCCAAATCCAATTACCGACCAAATCAATAATTAAACCCTCAAGGTTTATTAATTCGTTTATAATTTTTTGGAAATCCTCCGCAATCTTTACCTCCTCAGCTTCAAATTGCATTCCGTTAGAAATTACTCGCAACGCCTCAGCATATTGAGCATTTATTTCTTGCATCGTAGCCGTATCTCCTCCTCTATCAGGGTGAAATTTTTTAGCTAATTTTTTGAACTCGGTTTTTAATTCGTTTAAATCTTTGCAGTGATTAAAATATTTCATTTTAGTAAAGTTTTGATTTTAAATAATGTTTGTTTTAAAAAAGCGGAGGAGCAATCCCCCGCCCTGTTTATTATTTCATTAATTCTTAATCTAATTTTGACATCGCTTCATAAACCATTTTAGCTAAGTCGTATTGCTTTTTCTCTTCAAAAGATACAGCGGCTGCAGTCATTGCTTGTAATAATTCTAATTTTAATTCAGTTGTCATTTTAGTAAAGTTTTGATTTATTAAATAATGTTTGTTTCTTAATTATAACCCAAATATAAGGCGGCTTTTCCTATTATCCAAACTTTTTTTAAATTATTTTAAAAATAAATTCAATTATTTTTATTGAGGGTGCTTATACCTTTTATAAATGCTTATTTTTAAGTCAAAAAATGAAATACAAAAAATATAACGAGCTAATCGAGCAATTAAACCAGCTCCCGCAATTCAATACTTATATCTCAATCGCAAAAGAAATCCAGCGACTGCACCCCGAGGAGGAGGTCTCAATAAATCATTTAAAACGCTATATATCGGAACTCCTTAATACTAAAATGGAGGTAACGAAACGGGTTTATAATAAAGCGGGGGAGGTAATTAAAACGGTAGAATCAAAACGCCTTGCAGCTATTGAGGCAATCCCTCCAGGGTTTGAGCCTCGTAAAATTGTAAACCTTGGTCACGGGGTGCAGAATATAACATACGAGGCAAAGAAAAAGGAGGAGGAGGGCTTATTATTAGAAACTATTGAGCGACTCTTAAAACGCCTTAAAACGCCCCTAAAATATACCCCTCCAGTAATTCCAAAAACAAACGATTTAATCCTTTGCCTTTATACCTCCGATAAGCACGTCGGGAGCGAACAAAACGAAATCGATTTATATAAAAACGCTCAAGGGCATACGGCTAAAATGTACGATATTTATTGCGAGGTACTAAAGATCCAGCGACGGTTTGGAGCATTCTCAAAAATGTATTATTTCGACCTTGGAGACGCCCTCGACGGTTTCAATAATAAGACGACAAGGGGAGGCCACGAGCTGGAGCAAAACTTAAATAATCGCAATCAATTTGATTTTTTAGTTGAGACGGAAATAAAATTTATTAATTCAATTATCGAGGCGGGCGTTGCTCAGGATTATAAATTTATAGCAACGTGCAACGACAATCACTCGGGGGATTTTAGTTATTTCGCTTGGCGTTTAATATTTGAGTATATCCAAAAAGCCTACAACCTCCCGACGCTCCTCAATACGGAGTTTTTAGGTTTTGAGCAAATAGGGAGCCACGATATAATTTTCACTCACGGCAAGGATACGCAATACCGACGAAACGGCCTCCCGCTGAATCTTGATAATAAAACGGAACTATTTATAAAGGAATATTGCCTCGAGCATAATCTAAAAAACCCCCGAGTAATAAAGGGAGATTTGCACCAGTTTTCTATGAATCGCGGCAAATGGTTTGACTATATAAACGTTGCGTCATTAGTAGGAAATACAACCTACACAACAACGAACTTCGGGAAAAATAAAGCGGGCTTTTATTACGAGATTTTCAACCCAAGCGAGGAGGGATATATAGCGAGTTTTAAAAGTTTGGATTAAAAAAGCCCCGAGCTTTCTCGAGGCTGTGAAGCATTATGTACCTATGAAAAAAATTACGCTGCAAGATAGTTATTTTTGGCTTAAAATTATATTAATTAAATCTTGTAAATCAGCGTCTGCAAATATCCTCAGTGATTGCGGGAGGTATTGATTTAGAGTAAAGCTCCTCCAGTTTTTACGCCTCCCGTTGCTACTAAATTTATAACTGCCCTTTGTAGGCATTCCCTCACGCTTTTGAGTTTTAGCGATTGCGAACGCTGCTCCGAGCGGGTTTTTCATTCCCTTACGAGCTGCCCAGTTTTTTAAAGCCTCGATATATTTTGAGGTTTTGGCGTTCGTAGATTTGCCAAAAGGAATGTTTGCGGGCTTGACTCCATTGTTTACGATATCTCCATAAAATAAATATTCAAATACGATTTTAATTTCCTTTGAGGAGCTTAATATTTCGTATTCGATTGAGTCTATTAATTTGCCCGTATCCTTATGACCTTGAGCCTCGAGTTCCTGTTTTAGTTCAGCTTTAAAAAACTCGGCTACTTGCTCCGCCTGTTTTTCTATTATTGATTGTATATCCATAATCCTATTTTTAAGCTAAAATAAGCCGTTTTAAGGTCTTTTAATAACGAGCATTAAAAAAGCCCTGAGAATAACTCCTCAAGGCTTAAAATCCATACTATTAATGATTACAAACATTACTTAATAAGAGCCTCAAGCTCCTCCGCCTTACAATATGCAAGATTTACGATTAAATCCATTTCCTCGCAACTAACCCCTCCGAAATCTTTTCTCCAGCGGCTAAACATTTCATTAGCAATTAAAATTATTGCTCTTATTTTTTCCTCTTTATATCGGAGGTCAAAGCGGCTTAAATCAAATAATTTTTTAGCCTCAAGGGTGCAGCGTTTCCAGCTCGCTATTCTTACATACCCGTCCTTAATTTCAGCAAACGGGAGATGCTCTTTATTTTCTTTTGTCCCTCCCTCAATATCTTGCACCGTATTCATAAACTGCCAAGAACGACGGTAAAAAGATAATCCGTCATCAGGTCTATTATTGCGGTAAAACCTGTTTCCTTCTCGCTGTAATCGTATAGCGTTTTTCTCTGCAAAGTCATAAAGTGTTGTCGGCTCAAGTGTCATAATAAAAAAGGTTTTGAAAGCTAAAAAATATTGTTTGTTTTTAATTATAAAGCAAATATATAATGCTTTTATTAATTATCAAAACTTTTTTTAAATTATTTTAATTACTAATTAAAAAAGCCCCCTCAATCGAGGAGGCAAACTAACAAATAAAACCAAATGAAAAATATTAAAAACAACCCTCAATCTCTATCGCTGTGCCAACGGTAAGGAGGCGTTTCGGGGTTTGTTCGTAGCCCCTTGTAATATTAATTTGTCGAGTCTTAATTCGCTCCCTTAACCAGCCATTAATACGACCTCCTAATAATTCAGCGTCCTCTAAATGGTGCCAGCCCTCGGAGGGTATATCCTGAACGTAAACATATTTTTGCAGCTCCCTCAATACTAAAACAAGATAGGAATCTAAATCCGTCATTTGAATTTCCCACGCCTTGACCTTACTTTCGTCAATCTCAACCGTATAAATTTCTACTGAGTAGATAGGGTTAAAATTATTAGCCGTTCGCATCGTATTTGAAAAGCTAATCAGGGCGGGAAATTCGACAGGCATCTTTTGAGTAGGTCTCCCTAAATCGTCCCATGCTTTAGAGTAGAAAATCCCCTCGTTTGGGGAGGCGTTGTATTTATAGTTTTTATCAAATGCAACCGCATTAAACTGCTCCGTAAATTTTAATGCTGCAAAGGTTTTGAGTTTATCATTTTCCCGCTCCGTGACGTTTGCTAAAATCTTGTAAATATCCGTGAGGTTTAATCTCATTTTTTAAGTTTTTTGACGTGCCAAGCGGTTATTTTTTCCCCCTCTAAATCCTCCAGTATTTCGGGAGCGGTTAAATCGGAGGATTCAATCTCCCTCCTTGCTGAGTCTGTTATTTCGTAGCCTATTGCCTCCAAATAATCAGCGGTCGCTATTTGCTCAACGGTTGCCTCGATTTTAGGCGTTTCCTCAATCGCTGGAGCTTTAGTAGTGCGTTCGTACCAGGTTGCGTTTTTATTGCTTTCCGATACTTTAAAGCTGCCCTCGGGTGCTGTTAATTTTTTGAGGAACTCCTCGTCATAGGAAAAAGTACGAATATCATTTTGAGCTGTATAAACTCGAATTTGCTGTTTAGTTACTTTTATTTTTTGTGCTTTCATATTTATTTTATTTCGTCACTTGTTAAATCGTCGGAGGTTGAGGGGAGGATAAATCGTATTGCGTCTCCGTCGTTTCCTGTTATTTCTTGACGCTCTACATATCCCCGCTTTTTACCTTTTGTTTTTAAATAAAAAATCGTTGCTGCTGTATTGCCTCCCTGTATTTGTTTATGGAGTTGAGACTCCGCAAAATCAAGGGCTATATTTTCAATGTCATCTACTGCCTTTTTAAACTCGGGGTCGTCATTGCAATATTGATAAAATGTTTTGCGGCTTACGTTTGCTTTTTTGCACGCTGTTGTAACGACTCCGAGGGAGTTTTCCAACGCCTCAAGCAATCTGCTTTTATAAATGTCACTTTTGTTACTCATTTAACCGTTTTTTAAGCCGTTTAAAGGCGTTTTAATCATTGCCCTATACAAATATAAGGTTTTTTATTTTAGTGCGTTAAATCGCTTTATTTTATATGCTTAAGCCATTGCAAATATATTTGATTTGATATTTGAGCCGTCATCACTGGAGGAACGCTCATCCCTATTAAATATTTAGGCTTAACATCTTTAAAATTATAATCTAAAGGATAAGAGCCAACTTGCAAAAGTTCTAAATTATTTAATTTCCTAAATAGTTTATCATGCCATTCATAAGTACCATCGCTTGAAACAACTGTTTTAACAACATCATTTCTATTAACTTTTGTATATCCAAACATACTGCCGCCATCATTTATACCATCTGCAAAAGTTTGACCTGATTTTGATAACGTCCAACCTTTATATGTCCTTGTATCTTTATTTTTAACTTCGTTTAAGTCTGTCACATCCTCAATCTCACCAAACAAAATAGGCTTTTCATTAAAACTTAATTCTAATTTAGGGAGTTTAAAATCATTCCTGAGGCCAATAAAGAAAACCCGCTCCCGCTTTTGAGGAACGCCCATACTTGCAGCATTTAACAAAAATAATTGCACCCTATAACCAGCCGCTCTAAATTCCTGAAATATTTTTTTAGTGTATGCTTTTGCGTTGCCCTGAATTAATCCCTTGACGTTTTCTAAAATTGCGACTTTTGGCTGGAGCTTTTTAATCGTCTTGATATATTCAAAAACTAAATCGTCAAGGCGTTGCATTTTTTGCCCCTCTTTAAACTTCTTTTTTTTGCCCCAGTCCTTATCTCTATTTCCAGCCATTGAAAAGCTCGAGCAAGGCGGGGAGCCGTCTAATAAATCTAAATTGTATAAATCGGAGGGTAAATCCTCCCGCTTATTAAATAGCCTTATATCCTCCGTAAAGAAATAATTAGGGTTGTGATTTTCTTTATAAACGGTAGCAATTTTTTCATCAATTTCAACCCCTCCAATATGTTTAAATCCAGCTAATTTGTAACCCATTGTTGAGCCTCCTCCACAAACAAAAGTTCCAAATACTTTTGAGCCGTGATAATTTATATCTTTAGCGGGGTATCCGTTTTTTAAATGCCATTTATACGGGAATTTGTGGTCGGTCATCGTCTAAATTTAAAAGTTTGAAAATAGCATCCTCAGGCGTTTGACCGTGCTTTAAAAGCTCCGATTTTACCAGCTCGTAATCCTCTAAAGTGAACTCAAGTTTTAAAATAGCTAAATCGTTGAAATCATCCTCCCCGTATTCATTATTTTTATCGCTGTAATCCTGTTCGTTTTGCTGCTCCGTATCATTGCTCCAATCTACTAAACCCCATTCGCTCAGCTCAATATCCCAACCATTCGCCAATACGTCAAAGTCCCAATCTCCGTCGCTTACATTGTCAATTATTACAAAGGCGTTTTTTTCCTCCTCGTTCAATCCTTTAGCGTCTTGAGTCCAGTTTTTAGGGAGGGTTTCTGTTTCTATAAGCTCAGAAAAAACAGAAACGCTATTTTTTAATAAATCGTCACTATCTATGTTTAAAGCGTTTTGAGCCGTTTTGATAACCGTTTCTATATTATCAGGTCGATAGGTACTGCAAATATATTTAAGCGTCTTAAATCGCATATTTCCGCCTAATATTACATTTTGCTGCTCCGAGTCAAAAGTGATTTTATTCTTTTCCAGCAAACGAGGATAAACGAGGATTTTATTAAGCAATTTTTTAAAGCTGGTATCCTTTAGAGTTCGGGGGTTTTGAGGGTTGCTCCTTAAATCTTTTAATTTCATTTTTTAAGTTTTAAATTGTTGCCGTACGAGTTTTTGCTCGTCGCACTAAATAAGTTGAGGCGTAATATCTTGAGGCATCAATTAAATGGTCTAAACCCTCCGAGGGCTTGCCCGTTGGTTTCCCGTTTCGAGTTTCCCAAACATACTCGCTCATTTCAGCAATCAAATTTATAGAATTTTTAATTATTTTAATATTATAGTTTTTCATTAATTGGATACCGTGAATGATTGAGCCCTTCCCCTTCTTTGCGGCCATCGTATAGAATCCGTACACTTTTTTTAATTCCTGAATGCTTGAGGGAGAATGGTCGCACAATATTTTTGAGCCTTTAGATACTCCGAGTTCCGTCATTCTTTTTGCTAAATCCCTGTTTAAAAGCTCCGTTTCATAAATTAGCTCCTCGATATACAAATTGCCGTGCTTAACTCCGCAACGTACGAGGGCGGTCGGGTCGGGGTGAAATCCAAAATCAAGCCCGTAGCCTATTTTATCGCAATCATCAGGGAACTCGTCAACGATTGAAAAGTCAAATATTAAGCCCTCCAGGCGTCCCGTAATTCCTGAGACGTAAACGTCACGTTTGTAGTCGTCTTGTATCGATTCGATACGCTCCCGCTCCTTTTCGCTCAAGGCTGGATTATCTATATACGTTGTTCGGGTAAATACGTAATCCTTTTGATTAAGTGACGGGAGGAGTTTATCGTGCAGCCAAAAGGTAGATTTAGGGTTAAAATCCAGTATTACCGTTTTTCGAGTTCTAATAAATAGCTGGAATATAATATCGTAATTTATTGCGTTGCACTCATTGATAAAAAGGAAATCCCGTTTTGCTCCGAGGGCTTTGTCCTCCCTATCTACTGAGAAATATTCTAATATCGTACCGTTGGGGAGTTTAAAGAAATTTGAGCCTCTGTTATGCTCTATTAAATCGGTTAAGCCTCGCTCCCTGATTATTGTTTCGAGGTCTCGGATTGCTCCTTTTCTGAGGTGCGGGTAATTTTGAGAAACAATAGATACGACTTTTGCCTCCTTTTCATAATACATAAAATAAGATAATAGGGCGTAAAGGATACCGAATGTTTTACCTGATGAAACGCCTCCTTGCTGAATGATATAAGGGACGTTTTTTATTAGGCTGGTATAGGTTCGCTGTATTACTCGAGTTTCGGTATATATCATTTTTAGGCGTTTTAAAGTGCTTTGTTTTGGCTTTGGTGCAAATATACAAAAAGGGATATTAAACCGCTTAAAACTAAAAAAACCCACCGAGCAAGACGCCCAGCGGGTTTAGTATAACCACATAAAATAGTATTAATAATTATCGAAATCTATATTTTTCATTTCCTCCCTGAAAATCTTATAAACTTGCTCCTCAGTGACTCCGTAAGGTTCGAGGGCTTCAAGGGCATTAGAATAATCCCAAGTATAAAAGCATTCGTAATTGTATAGCTCCCTGATTATTATAGACCGTAAGCCGTTGTCCTTGATATCTCTTTCAATTTTATTTTTTTGGATTGCCTCCATTCCGTTTAAAACGGTTGCGACGTTATCGACTGGGATATATAATCCGATTGAGCTGAGGGTCTTGTATCTTATTCCCTCCTCGGCTGCTTTGTCAAATTGTGATTGGCTAAAGGCAAAGAACGCCCCGTTTTCCTCCCATAAATTAGATAATTCTTTTTCAGCGTAATAGGTTGCATTTGTCATAATAATTGATTTTTTGATTTTATAAATATTGTTTGTTTCTTAATTATACTTAAATATAGGCCTTTATTCTTAACTACCAAACTTTTTTTAAATTTATTTTAAAATTAAATTGATTTTAATAAAAAAACCGCTCAAGGCTTCCCCCGAACGGTTTATAAATTAAGCATCAAATATTTATTTAGAAAGGTAAATCCTCGTCGATATCCTCAATTACTGGAGCTTTGTTTTTTAGCTTTTGAGCGGGTGCGGGTGCGGGCGTTTCGTCTCCGTCTGCTTTCTTAATCCTCCAAGCCTCCAGGTTGGTAAAATACAAAGTTTCTGAGCCTTTTTCAAATGGTCGCCCCTTGAGGTTGAAATATACGACAACATCTTGACCGACTCGGAATTTATCCATTAAATCGCATCTATCGTTTATCATTTGGAACTTGATAAACTGCTCATAATTATTGTCGTTAATCTTGAGCACGAAATCCAGTTTTTTAAACTTTTTACTAAATTCCTTTTCCTCCCCTATATGGTGGAGTTCCCCTGTTATACTGAAATTATTATCCATTTTTAGATTTTAAATAGTTTTCAATTAAATTTTTAAAGCTGTTAAAATTACGAATTATTTTATATTGATATCCTTGAGCAATTACCGCCTCCTCAAATTTCTTTTGAGCGGAGGATTGTTTACTATGTTTAGCCGTTGTTTTCATCTCGATACATAAGCCATTAAATTCACCGCTTGGTATCAATAGGATTAAATCGGAAACTCCAGCGACTGCTCCCTCGCTCTTTAATTTATTCCATTGTTTAATCCGCTGTAATTTATCCCCGCTTAAATACGCTCCGTTTGGTACTGCAAAAAGGAGGAGCTTATAGCGAGGATAAGCAATATTAAACCAGCGAACACAAGCCGCCTGGAGTTTGCTTTCATTATTGGGCATTGCTAAAGATTTTATTCAGGTCCACAACCTCAATTTTATAGCCCTCAAAAAATATTTGGTCGGCTCCTTTGCCTCCGAATAATCGCTGGTAGATATTTTGATATTTAGCTCCTCCGAATAATTCCTTGTCGGCTTCGCTCAGTTTTACGAAAAGCCTTGTATTCCCGTTGAGGTCTGTAAATTTATAGCCCCTGTTTTGTGTGTCTATCATTTTTATTTATTTACGTTAATTGAATAAAGTAATAAAGCGTGAAAAAAGGGCGTTTTTAAGCCCTCAGGCGTTGCGTCAATAATTCCTTGAGCTATTAAGTGGTCGAGGATTGAAAACGCTCCGAAAACGCTTAAAAAACGTTTGCTCCTTTCGTTGCCCTCCCTGTCTACCTTTTTTATGTTAATAGGGTGGATTGACTTAAAAGCGTATTGAAAAAACCCGCTGCTCATTTTCTTTTCAAATTCAAAAAAAAAAGTATTAAAGTCCATTGCAATTTTAAAACTTATATCCTCCAGTTCTTGCACCCGCTCCTCGATAAAGTCGTGAACCTCTCCCAAGTTTACGGGGAGTTCCTCAGGTTGCCCGTTTTTTACTTTGCGGCTCATTGTAGCTATTAAGT
>Ga0208645_1002877_pt1 | contig 13241 bp, 12 predicted proteins | sample VirMetDEL_Sep_01_FD_184519 | JGI IMG/M metagenome (GOLD analysis project Ga0208645, IMG submission 184519) | Aqueous microbial communities from the Delaware River and Bay under freshwater to marine salinity gradient to study organic matter... | ecosystem: Environmental > Aquatic > Marine >...
AGGGGCGTTGAAGGTTCGCTACTGGAAGCGCTATGAGGCCGAGAACTACTTCGTGACGCCAGAGGTGTTGCGCCAGTACGCGCTGACCCGCTACCCGGCCGACGATCTTTTTTCTGCGCAGAGCCACGCCGCTGTGGACGAGGCCCTAGCGGAGGTGGTGACCGAAATGGTGTTCGATGGCAGTGCTGTGGACTACCGCTCGTGGAGCGAATTGCCTGCGGATGCGTCGCGTCTGGTCTGGGAGGCCAAAACCGAGCGCCGAAAACTCAGCACCTTGGCAGAAGCGTTTTTTCGCCGACTGGCTCAAAAACTGGGGGTGACCATGCTGCTCAAGAAGGGCGAGCTTCACGCGCTGGTGCCCACCGCTGTGATGACCCCTGCGGCCGAGGCAGAAGTGCGTTCCAAGCTCGACTTTTTGGGCGAGCTGTTTCAACTGGCGCAGGATCGCGGTGAGCAGGTTGTTGGCGAATGAGCGCTCGCAGCTCTGGACCTGCAGGCTGTTTGACGGATGGCGATTTGATGGCGGGCCCGACGCCGCTTTTTGCGCGTAAGTATTTGATTTGTATTGGGTTGTTCTATTTGACGGCCATTTGATCGCAGCCCGATGTCTGTCTGGCAGTGCCAAGGGAAGAAATGGTTGTGACTTCTATGAGTTGCCACGAGCCGCAAGGCTCCTGGCACATAAAGAAAGGTGGGCATGGGCTGGGAATTGGACGAGGTCGAAGGACCCTTTGTCGAGCAACTGCAGGCCATGGGGTGGCGGTACGTGGCCGGCCATCTGGACAGCCCCGCCACCACGGGCCGGGCCAGCTTCACCGAGGTCATCCAAGAGAGCGCACTGCGTCGGCAGATCCACGCGCTGAATCTGCGCGATGGCCAGCCCTGGCTGGACGAGGAGCGCCTGACCCAGGCCATCGGTGCGCTCACCCGTATTCCTGCCCACCGGCTGATGGAAGCCAACCAGATGGCAACCGACCTGCTGCTCAGGGGCATTACCGTAGAAGGGCTACCGGGCTGGGACGGCGGCCGCAACCAGACCATTCACTACATCGACTGGGCCCACCCCGAGCGCAACGAGTTCACGGTGGTCAACCAGTACCGGGTGGACTGCCCGCCGGGCTACACGCGCGGCAAGGCCTTCATCGTGCCCGACCTGGTGCTGCTGGTGAACGGCATTCCCCTGGTGGTGGTGGAGTGCAAAAGCCCCAGCGTGCCCGAGCCCCTGGCCGAGGCGGTGGACCAACTGCGCCGCTACAGCAACCAGCGTCGCGCCAGTGGCGAGGTGGACGACAACGAAGGCAATGAGCCTTTGTTTCATACCAACCAGTTGCTGATTGCCACCAGCTTTGACGAGGCCCGCGTGGGCAGCGTGGGAGCGGCCTTCCAGCACTACGCCGCCTGGAAGACGGTAACCGGTGCCGACGGGCAGGGCACAGAGGCCGATGTGGCCGCAGCGCTGGGCAAACCCCAACTCTCGGAACAGGAGCGCCTGGTGGCGGGCCTGTTGCGCCCGGCCCACTTGCTGGACGTCGTTCAGCATTTCACGCTGTTCATGGCGGCCGACGGGCAGACGTTCAAGTCGGTCTGCCGTTACCAGCAGTACCGGGCGGTGAACCGCGCCATTCACCGCCTGCGCACGGGCCAGACCCGGCTGCAAGACGGCGAGCTTGACCGCCGCGGCGGCATCGTGTGGCACACGCAGGGTTCAGGCAAGAGCCTGACCATGGTGTTCTTGATGCGCAAGATGCGTTCGGACCCGCAATTGCGCCGCTTCAAGGTGGTGGTGGTGACCGACCGGAACGACCTGGAACTTCAGCTCTCGGCCACTGCCGCACTGACCGGCCAAAACGTGTTGCGCGCCACATCTGCCGACGACTTGAAGCGTCATCTGCGCCGCCAGGGGCCAGACATTGTGTTTGGCATGATTCAGAAACAGCGCGGCGGCGACGCCGCTGGCGAGCCGGCCTTGAAAGCCGACGACCTGCCGAAATGGGCGGCCCAGGAGGCGGCGCCGAGAGCCTATGAACCCGACGTGCTGAACGAGGACGAGCACATTCTGGTGATGGTGGACGAGGCACACCGCAGCCAGGCGGGGGACCTGCACGCTGCGCTTCAGGTGGGTTTGCCCAACTGCGCCCGAATCGGCTTTACGGGCACGCCGATCTTGATGGGCGACAAGAAACGCACCCATGAAATTTTTGGCGAGTTCATCGACCGCTACACGATTCGCGAAGCAGAGGCGGACGGCGCCATCGTCCCTATCCTTTATGAAGGCCGCACAGCGCATGGCGCCGTGAAGGACGGGGCCAACCTGGATGAGCTGTTTGAAGACCTGTTCCGGGAGCACACCCCTGAGGAACTTGAGGCCATCAAGCAAAAGTACGCCACCAAGGGCCACATTTTCGAGGCGCCAGACTTGATTGCCGACAAGGCGCGCGACATGCTGCGCCACTACGTCACGCACATCCTGCCGAATGGCTTCAAGGCCCAGGTGGTGGCTTACAGCCGGCTGGCGGTGGTGCGCTACCTGGACGCGTTCATGGCCGCGCGCACCGAACTGCTGGCTGAGGCCGAAATGCTGAGCCCCCAGGACAAGGCCCTGGACGATGAGGCGCTGTGTCAGCGGCCGGCGGGTGTACAGGCGCAGGTGCAGGCCTGGCGCTACCGCGAACTGCTGGCCAGGATTGAATTCGCGCCTGTGATCTCGGGCAGCAACAACGACGACCCGGCGTGGAAAGCGTGGACGGAAGGGAGCGCGCAGAAGGAGCGCATTGACCGCTTCAAGAAGCCGCTATTGCACGACAACCCGGCCAAGACCGACCCGCTGGCGTTTCTGGTGGTGAAGTCGATGCTGCTCACCGGGTTTGATGCGCCCATTGAGGGCGTGATGTACCTGGACCGGCCCATTCGTGAGGCCGAGTTGCTGCAAACGATTGCCCGCGTGAACCGCACGGGATACGGCAAGAAGTTCGGCATCGTGGTGGATTACTTTGGTCTGGCCCACCACCTCAAGGAGGCACTGAACGTCTATGCCGACGAAGACATCGAGGGCGCACTGCAAAGCCTGAAGGACGAGGTGCCGGTGCTGCGCGACCGCCACGTGCGCGTCGTGGATCTGTTTCGCAGCCGGGGAATTGAAGACCTGACTGACCACGAGGCATGCGTGGAAGCGCTGGCCGACGACAGAATGCGCGCCGAGTTTGGCGTGAAGCTCAAGGCATTCCTGGACACGCTGGACGTGGTGCTGCCAAGACCCGAAGGCCTGCCTTTCTCGCCAGACGCCAAGCTGCTGGCATTCATTTACGCCCGGGCACGAAATCGCTACCGCGACACGCCGGTGCTGGGCAAGGACGTGGGCGCGAAGGTGCGCAAGCTGATCGACGACCATGTGGTGTCGATGGGCGTGGACCCCAGGATTCCCCCGACTTCACTGACCGACGCCGACTTCGGCGCAAAGGTGGCCCGCGAGCCCAACGACCGGGCCAAAGCCTCTGAAATGGAGCATGCGATTCGTGCGCACATTCGCGAGCACATGGATCAGGACCCTGTGGCCTACCGCAAGCTCAGCGACCGGCTGAGAGACCTGCTGACACAGTTGGGCGAGCAGTGGGACGAACTGGCGGCATCGCTGCAGGGGCTGGTGGACGACATTCGCGCGGGCCATGTGGGGGACGACGACCGCCTGCCCGACTTGCCCGAACACTATGGGCCGTTCCTGCGCCTTGTGGTGGACGCGGCTGCAGGTGAGCGCGCACTGAATGAGCCTGAGCAGAGGAAACTGACCGATCTGACCGTAGAGGTGGTGGACACCATCGCGGCGGAGCTGGTGCCCAACTTCTGGCGTCCGAACCGCCAGCCGACTCAGGATGCACTGGGGACACGGATCTTCTCAATCCTGATGGCTTCGCGCTTGATGCCCACGCCGCAAATCGAGGCGCTGGTGGACAGGCTGATGGAACTTGCGCGCGCCAACCACCACAGGTTGATGAAGCTATGACCAAATTGACAGTCAACGATTTGTGTTTTGAGGTGCGGCGAAGCACCCAGCGGCGCACGTTGGAAATAACGGTGGGCCGAGGCGGCGGACTGATCATGTCGACGCCTCCCAATGTGCCTGATGCCCGGCTGCGCGAATTCGCTCAACGCAAGCGCATGTGGGTCTACAAGCAGTTGGCCAAGAAGGAAGCATCGACCCATGAAGTGCGGCGCAAGCAGTTCACCGAAGGCGAAGGATTTGCCTACCTGGGCCGCAACTACCGCCTGCGTCTGGTGGCAGAGTCTGATGCGGCTGTAAAGCTTTCGAGCGGCAGGTTCGTCATGCCAAAACCACTGGCGCGGGAAGGGCGCGAGCATTTGATTCGCTGGTATTGCGACCGTGCCAAGCCCTGGCTGACCGCCAAAGTGCAGGACTACGCCGCCCGCATGGAGGTGAGCCCGGCAGGGGTGCGGGTGCAGGACCTGGGCTATCGGTGGGGCTCATGCGGAAAAGGTGAGCTGCTGTATTTCCACTGGAAGACCATCCTGCTGCCAGCACGCATTGCGGAGTTCGTGGTGGTACACGAAATGGCCCACCTGCATGAGCCACACCACACGCCAGAGTTCTGGCGTCGGGTTGAGCGGGCAATGCCTGACTTTGAACGCAGGAAGGTCTGGTTGGCTGAGCGAGGGATGGAGGTTGAAGGGCTTTGAACTCGGCGCACAGCAGTGCGCCACTGGTTTTACCGAGAGACGTGCCCATCCTTGGACTGGAAGAGACTCGCTGCGCTGGCTGGATTCGGACAGACCCGCAGTTTCGTGGCGACTGGCTTTGGGTTGTCCGCTTCTGTGATGTCGCTCACATTGATGTGACAGCCCGTGGCCAGCCATCTGTACTCGACCGCATAGGCCCTTTCGGCCTCCGGTTCAAAAGTGGCAACCAAGGGTCCGCAGCTCGCGTCGCCACGGGTGGCCGTTGCATAGGCTTTGATTCGCAGTTCGGTGCCAGTCGGGACCTTGGCTTGCCTGAACTTTTCAGGGATTTTCTCCGGCATGCTTGCGAGCCATGAGCGAGGAAGGCCGTAGGTGGATTCGTTGACAAGGCCGACATATTCGAAGCCACCGCAGGTTCCTGCGCTGGAACTGAGTGAATACCGAACAGCGGCTGCGCCGCTGGAGCGCATGACCAAAGAGGCGTCACCCGTTTTCGCGCTGTAATTGCGTATGGGCTCGGTGGCGCAACCCGCAAGGACGAAGAGAACGGCCACACTCGCCAGGAGTTTCGCGCGGTGCGGGACATGAATTGTCATTGGGCCCTCCCAAGCGCTCTTTCAATCTTTTTGTCGGTCTTGTACTGGCCCAAGGCATAGACGGCCCAAATGGCCGCCGGCAACCAGCCCACCAAGGTGATCTGAAGGAGCAGACAAAAGATGCCTGCGAACGGCCTGCCGATGGTGAAAAATGAAAGCCAGGGCAATATGATTGCTATGAGAAGTCGCATGGTAGTTGGAGAGATGGTTAAGGGGAAAATGCGCGTTCGTGTTGACTGCTTGGGAGTTTGGTCGGCAACGAGGTAGCTATCGCCCGTGGAACGCACCCAAAGCTGGGTCGTGTTCAGGTGACTTCTGGGCGCTGTGGGCTGTGGGCTGTAATGGCTACCTGATGTTTTAATTGGAGCTCAGCGCAGATGCGCGCTGTGCTGCCGGCCACGATGTGCGTGTTGCGCTGGATGGCGTCCTCCCCGTCGCCGTTGCCCCGGGCCTTGTTGGCCGAGGCGTTGAGCGTGATGCCGGTAGAGGCACCAAAGCTCACCCCACCAGCAGAGTTCATTCCTTCCCAAACCAGCGGGCCCACAGGCCCTTGCGAGGAATGGACCCAGCATCTTTTGTCAGAGAAGCCGTCTCTGGGGTCGTGTCAAGTCGCGCCACATGCGTGCTGGGTCCGTTGGGCCGCAGCAAATCGCCGGGATAGTGCTCGTGTCCAAGGCACAGGTTATCGTCCAGCCCGAATGCCTTGACTGCCGCCACGGCTTCGATGCACCAGCGACCAAAGTAGCCGCTGTCGTGCAGACCTTTGTTGCCATAGGTGTACCAGTAGGGCCGGTCGTACATGGCCGTCATTTCCGATAGGCCGGGCTTGGGTGGGCGGTTGAGCTCTTCGTACCAGTGCTGCACAAAGTCGGCCAGCAGTCCGGGCTGTTGGTCGGGTGGGGAGTTGATGGCGTTGAGCAAGCGCTGGTAGGGCTTGGGGTGGCACAGCCTGGTGCCAATGCGCCGTCCCGGGCTGCGGCTGGCGATGACCCGGTCGAGCAGTTCGTCCTCACCTTCGTTGCCAATGAGTGCCAGAAGGCGTCGCCACTGCTCATCGGGAATCTCCAGCGCCAATGCCAAGCCCACCAGCCAGAAGCAGACGATGTAATGGTCCAGGTTCACCGTCCAAGCATGGCGGGTGTGCTGTTGCTGCTCCGTCCAGACATGCTTGCCGAGTGTTTCGGATTTCTCCCAGGCATCTAGTAGCGGTGGGAAGTACTGAGCCAACTCATCGATTGCGTCGCCTCGCGAGTAGCGCACCAAGGCGAGGTGCCAAAGCTCTTTCGCCAAGTTAAACAAAAACTGCGGCCTATATGCCGGATCACCCGGTGGAAGCTGTATCTGCTGCGCTATCCGATTGACTGCATTCGTTTGAAAGTCAACGTACTCATCCCAGTACGTCTGTTCCCCAAGGGGTGCACGAATCATTTTGCTTTTCCAAGTATTTTGGAGGTCGCTTCAGGGCTAGCGATGAACTTGCCACTCTTGTCCAGCACACCTGACCTGCCCCCTGTAGACGTACCAATCAGAAGTGGAAGTCCGGGTTCAAGATTACTCGATGGGGTGGTGGGTTGATGGGGATTGAGCTGCATCGCCAGCGCGCTGGCGATGCAGCTCGGCGAAACGAGCCGGAGGCATTCGCCCCAGGCTGCTGTGTGGCCTGACCTCGTTGTAGTCCGTACGCCAGATGGCCACCGCCGTTCGGGCCTGATGCAAGGTCTGGAACCAGCACTCGTTGAGGTGCTCATCGCGGAACTTGCCATTGAAGCTCTCGATGTAGCCGTTCTGCATCGGGCGCCCCGGCTGGATCAGGATGTGGCGGATGCCATGTGCCTGCGCCCAGGCTATGAATGCCCGGCTGGTGAACTCTGGACCGTTGTCGGTTCGCACCGCCTGCGGATACCCGCGAAACAGCGCAGCGCGGTCCAGGACGCGGGTGACGTACTGGCCCGAGATGCCGAAGTCCACCACGATGTCCACGCTCTCGTGGCTGAAATCGTCGGCCACCGTGAGGTACTTCAGACGCCGTCCACCTGAGAGGCTGTCGCTCACGAAATCCATGCTCCACACTTCGTTGACCGTGCGTGCCAGTTGCAGCGGCACACGCTCGTTGATGGGCCGCTTGCTCTTCTTGCGCCGTCGCACAGCCAGGTTGGCTTGCCGGTAGAGGCGGTACACACGCTTGTGATTGACGCCGGGAAACTGCGGTCGCAGCAGGTCGTGGATGCGCCGGTAGCCAAAGCGCCGGCGCACATGCGCGATCTCCACGATCTTCTCGTGCAGATCCAGCGTGGCCTGGTCGGCCGTCGGTGGATGTCGGTAGCTGTCGCGGGAGAGCCCCACAAGCCGGCACGCTCGGCGTTCGGACAAATGGTGCTCGCTCACCATGCGCCCAACCGCCTCACGCCTGGCCTGTGGGGCTAGCGCTTTACCCCAAGAACGCTCTTGAGCGCGTGCATGTCCAGGTGGGCCTCGGCCAGTAGTCGCTTGAGCTTGGCGTTCTCGGACTCCAGCTCTCGCAGGCGCTGGGCCTCCGAGACCTGCATGCCGCCGAACTTGGCTCGCCACTTGTAAAACGTCGCGTCGCTGAAGCCGCCGTTGCGGCACAACTCCTTGATCGGCATGCCGGCCTCGGCCTGCTTGAGGAAGCCGATGATTTGTTCCTCGGTGAATCTGCTCTTCTTCATATCCGTCATTCTCCTGGTGGTTGACGGACTTCACTAACTTCAGCCTGGTACGGCTGGCGGGGGGCAGGTCACTTTGTCCTATTGGTTGTAAGCATGCGACCGGCCCAGAGAAGACGAGTGGTGAGGCTGACTCTAGAGACCTGGTAAAGCTTCTCGCCTTGCTGCGTCAGATGCAGAAGGCGTGAATTCGATAGCCCTATTGTCCTCGGTGTAACGCCGCCCCACAACATAGCGATCGCTATCAAGCATCGGCGCAATTTGCGATGTGGCCATTATCAGTTGGAAATCAACTTCGTATGACTCACATTCGGTGGCAATAATCTCTTGTAATCGATGTGCACGGGGCAACTCTATTCCACCGTCTTCAATTCCATCAAGCATCAAGAATCGTGGAAAACGCATTTCCGGGATGGTTGTCGATGCCGTTAATAATGCAAGATGGAAAAGATGGCGAAGAACCACAGTAGAACTTTCGGAGAACCTTGTCGAGCCGTCTACGCTGACTTGATTTTCCTCAAAACTGAATCGAACAACTTCTGCTGACCTAAATTCTTCTTGCCGATAGAGATCTTGTTTCAATAATCGGCTGGTTACCTGTGAGATAGTAAGGCCGATAGTTCTCTTTCGTACTTCTTGAGCATGTGCCAGTGACTCGATTATTGAGTTCAACTCGGAAATCTTCTGCTGCAAGTCATTGCGTTTTTCCTGCAAAGATCGGATTACATTAGCGAGCCGCTGATTTTCGTGAAGGGTCTTGATCTCTTGGTCAAGCGCGCCAGTCTCACGAACGATATTTTCAATCGCGGACTCCAGTTCCGATGACCAAGTATGCGCCGCTTCGCTGTAGTGCCGCTCTAAATGGCGCATATGCTGACGAAGGGCTGGTGTTCCCAATCGAAGATTTGCGGCCGCCGACTCTTTGCCATGCATCAGCGCCTCCGACTCCTTCAACTGGACAAGAAGCTCATTGCGCATGCGAAGAATTTGAGACTCGCCACTTGGAGTGCTCAATGGTGTTTTACAGAGCGCGCATGATGGAGTATCAGTTGTTTGCGCGGTTACAGGTGTGAGGCAGCATGGACAGAAGTTGAAAGCGATATTCCCGAGATAGCCACGTGTCGTCTCCGACTGGTCGAGTCTTCTAAGTCGCTCGCGAATCTCGACCACAAACTGCCGGGAATCCTCTATGTCCGCTTCCACGCGCGCTAGGTCATCAAGAGCTTTATTCAGGTCGCGCTTCGCCACATCAAGCGCAGTGCGGGAGACGCTTTCTTCGTTGCTCCGCTTCTTATCTCGTTCAACTGTCCGGTGTTCCTTTAAGCGCGCAAGTTCTGCCGCGAGCACATTCCGTTTCTGTTCAGCCTGAATAATCTGCTGACCGAAAAATTCCAAATTCACATCCTGCTGAGACTTTGCAAGAACGGTAAAAATACTTTTCAGTTCAGATTCCGCTGCAGATAACGCTCGCTCAAGCTCTCGCTTGCCGAGTTGTGCAGAATAGAGCTTATCGTCATACACGCCAAGCAGATAATCGCCGACAGTGGCACGGGTAAGCGCATTGTCAAATGAGTCGATGCGAAAAATCGGGCTATGCAGTGACGGCTGGTCCGCATACATAACCCTCAAGAACTGATGCATCGTCAGATTTGAGGCGCCGTCTCCTTGGGCCTCCGGCATGCCCAACGCAAGCAGAAGCGACTGAGTGAAGCTGAGCCTACTTGCACTTCTCCGGAACGGAAAGACTTCCCACGCACTTACCGGTGCTTGGACAGCCTCCGTGAAGTTCCCCCAAAAGATATAAACGGGCTTCATCTGCGCCTCGCCGACGTCACGCCGGAGCGTGACCGGCCGGTTGTTCAGCAGCAGTTCCACGATTGCGTAATCGCAGAGAAGTGCTTCCTTCTTCCAAGGAATATCTTCCGCGCCCATCGTGTGAGCAAGAAAATCGAGCGTTGTAGTTTTTCCGGAGCTATTGTGGCCAGAAACTATATTAAGGCCCTTGTGGAATATTGTGTCTAGCACAACGCGACCATCCTTAAATACGGCAAGTCGACCGACAATGATGGTCGGTGACAAGGCGCGAGCGGGGGGCGGTGCGGCAATCGCCGTTGCTGGTGGCGCGGCGGACTCAGTCGACGCAGTCGTGACCGAAGGCGGGACAGGGTGGTCAGAGTCAGGCGGCGTCATAACGGTACTCCATTAGTCCGGTGCGTTGTTTAAGGCCGCCAACGCCAGCCAACGGAATGTCTGCCATTCTAGAAAGAACATACATATCTAACGGCGTCGAGAAAGCCACCTCACTTGCAGAGACGCGCTGCAAGTCGTCTGGCAAAGCTTGGCCTGTCCGCACGACGCGTCCCTGCTCCAGCTCAGAGATACTGAAGACACCTGTCAGCGCTAGCAAGCGTGCAGCAGCGGATTGAATTGGCTCGAGATCGCGAAACGTCCTGGAAGCGCTAATGGGCCCACGATAGGGATTACGCGCCTCTCGCGCAAGCTTCCTGACATCCCCATGCTCTTGGGGAAGCTGAACATTGGCTACTTCAGCTGGGAAACAGAGGAAGAAATCTAAGATGCGAAGCTTTGCAAACTCGAGTACTCTACGCTCGCTCGTTATCGCCAGCATTCTGAAGGCACAGTGATACGCATCAAAAGCAGGGTGATAAATTAACACTTATCCCACCTAACGTGACAATTGCCGCCAAGAAAGAAGAGCAGCCCTGCGATGTCAATCATCGTTATACCAAGGTCATTATCACCGAGCATTGTGCTGGTCGGCTCGATAACCCTTTCTGCAATCAGTTGGTCGATTTCGGGCCGAGTGGCTCCAGCTTCTACTGCCGGCCTCACATAGAACATGAATGCCTGATGGATTTTGGCAAGCACGTGCGTGATTATGTCTTGGGTGACCGGAGAGGTCTGCCAGCGCATGATGAGCTTAGCAGCGCGTTGCTTCAGCTCCGATGCTTCCGTAAGCAGATCTGTTCGACCGCTTGCTGCAAGCTTATCCTCAAGTCCGCGCACGTCTGCTGACTGCCCGGCACAATAATGTAGGAGCGTATCAGCAATTTGCGCGGTGTAGCTAGCGGCCCTATCATCGTCCCGCAGGATTTGATATAGCCGTGAAAGTGGCGTAGGGGGCGCGGCGTGGTAATGATTTTCTACCCTGTCGCGCCCAATGATATCGCGCTCAGCGCGATTACCTATTTGTGTTGCCATTCTCGATAGGACTTTATCGCCTATCGATTTTGTCGCCGCCAATAATATCTCGCCCGGCGCGATTATTGTTCTGCGTGACTGTGCGCTCCGAGCGGTTGCTTTTTCTCACGAAGGCAAATCGGAAAACAAGACCTCCACCGATAATGATGGCAACAATACCGGCGGCCCATTTTCCTATTTCTTGCCAATCCATTTATTTCTCCCGGGATGACGGTCAAGCCTGTTGATTGGCGAATAATAACTCAGCGGCGCGGCGCGTCCAAGTAGATCATGCCCCCGTAGGGCTGCGGGATTTGACCGCTACTCGCAAGGCTGAGGTTTCTGTACCGCGCAAGCTGGCTTTCGTGCCGGTTGTGGCAGATAAATTCAGGATCGCTTTTGTGCCGGATAGCGTGAGTTCTGCCCGCAGATGCGATGAACCGCAGCCGCTCCAGTTGTCGTTGGTTCAGCACCAAATCCGCCGTTCGCGGGTCCTCGATGGCCACGGCCGACGGATACTCACCGCACTTGGCGTAACTTTGGTGGAAATAGACCAGTCACAACAACTAGCAACCGTCAGTCGCAGCACTTGGCGCCAGTTTCACCAACTGTGGGCGTCTGATGTCGGACATCCCGCGTTGGCAAAATTTGCATTACTTCTGAGAAAGTTTGCACGACATCTGAGAACCTACACCTGCAGCAGCCTCAAACGTCGATGTTCCCAGCCCGCAACGCATTCGTCTCAATGAAGTCCCGCCGCGGTTCCACCTCGTCGCCCATCAGCATGGTGAACACGCGGTCGGCCTCGATGGCGTCGTCGATCTGTACGCGCAGCAGGCGGCGCACGGTCGGGTCCATGGTGGTTTCCCAGAGCTGTGCGGGGTTCATTTCGCCCAGGCCTTTGTAGCGCTGGCGGCTGGTGGTTCGTTCGGCTTCGCCGATGAGCCAGCGCATGGCGATGCGGAAGTCGGCCACTTTTTCCTCGCGCTGCTTGTCGCCCTCACCGCGCATGACCTTGGCGCCTTCGCCAAGCAGGCCGCGGAAAGTGTCGGCGGCGGTGGCCAGGGCCGCGTAGTCGGCGCCGTGCACGAAGTCCTGCGTGAGCACGCTGCTCTTGATGTTGCCGTGGTGGCGGCGGCTGATGCGCAGGATGGGCTTGTCGGTGCGCACGTCGAACTCGGACGCCACTTCGGCGGGCACGCCGGTGGTGCTGAGTTCGCGCAGCTTGGCCTGCAGCGCCACCGCGCTGGCCTCGGCCTGTTCCACGCTGTCGAGGTTGAGCGACACGCCGTCGGCAATGGCGCGCAGGGCTTCTGCGTCCATGAAGCTGGAGAGGCGCGCGATCACGTTCTCGGCGATCTGGTGTTTGCGCGCCAGTTCCCCCAGGGTGTCGCCGGTCAACGTGGTCTGCGTGGCGCCGCCGGTGAACACGGAAGCGTCTTTCAGCGCAATGCGCAGCAGGAAACCGTCGAGCGCCGACGCGTCCTTCAGGTACAGCTCTTCCTTACCGGCCTTCACCTTGTACAGCGGTGGCTGGGCGATGTAGATGTGGCCGCGCTCCACCAGCTCGGGCATCTGCCGGTAGAAGAAGGTGAGCAGGAGGGTGCGGATGTGGGCGCCGTCCACGTCGGCGTCGGTCATGATGATGATGCGGTGGTAGCGCAGCTTGGCGACGTTGAAGTCGTCCACACCGGCCGTGCCACCCGCGCCCGTGGCCTTGCCGATGCCGGTGCCCAGGGCGGTGATGAGCGTCAGGATTTCGTTGCTGGTGAGCAGCTTTTCGTAGCGCGCTTTTTCCACGTTCAGGATCTTGCCGCGCAGCGGAAGAATCGCCTGGAACTTGCGGTCGCGGCCCTGCTTGGCCGAGCCACCGGCGGAGTCGCCCTCGACGATGTAGATCTCGCACAGCGCGGGGTCTTTCTCCTGGCAGTCGGCCAGCTTGCCGGGCAGGCCCATGCCGTCGAGCACGCCTTTGCGGCGCGTCATCTCGCGCGCCTTGCGCGCGGCTTCACGGGCGCGCGCGGCTTCGACGATCTTGCCGCAGATGATCTTGGCGTCGTTCGGCCGTTCC
>Ga0208645_1002878_pt1 | contig 13234 bp, 6 predicted proteins | sample VirMetDEL_Sep_01_FD_184519 | JGI IMG/M metagenome (GOLD analysis project Ga0208645, IMG submission 184519) | Aqueous microbial communities from the Delaware River and Bay under freshwater to marine salinity gradient to study organic matter... | ecosystem: Environmental > Aquatic > Marine >...
AACCTTTGTAGTAAGTTCTAGCTTCTACAGCTAATTCTTTATGTCCTTGGTTAGTAGGTAGTTTATCTCTCTTAGTTTCATCTATATCTTCAGTTTTCAGTTTCTTAGAGAAATCTTTACTGTGTACTTTTTTAATAAATGAATCTCTTAGGGTTAACCCATCTCTTTTATAGTTCTGAAGTTTTTTAGCGAAAGCATATTCTAAGTGTACACCGTCATCGTCTGTAAAATCTGTCATAACAATAGACTGATCTAGGATAGTAGTAGGTATATTATTATCTATTACTCCTACATTATCTGATTGAAGCACTTCACTTAAACGCTCATCCATCTGTGCAGCTGAACCTTTAGACCTTTGCCACAACCTAAGTTGATCCGTACCCCAGTTGCTCGTGTCCACTAGTTCATGTCCAAACAGATCGGTTTTATAATTTTCAGGACCTACACCAAACATTTGATATAAAGTTCTTTCGTACCAATCACCGCCTCTTAAATCAGCTACCTTTCCGCCTGTAGTTAAACGCCTCATAGCTTTCTTCAAGAATGCAGGAACCGGAAACCAACTTGATAACAAACGATTAAAAGCTATTTCTTTTTCTTCTCCAGTTGCGTACAGCCAATCAACTATCTCTGATCCTCCTAAATTTAGTGGAGCATCTTTTTGTATCTGAGCAAACGAGCGGGTAACAACTGTTAAAAAATCCTGTTCTTTATTTAGTAGTTTTTCACCTGTTATTGTTTGTAATAACTTCATCTTACTCCACACAGCTACATCAGCCGTCATAGCCATAACATGCTTAACAGGGTCCCAATACCTATAGTCGAAACCAAATAGATCGTAAGGTTGTTTACCTCCGTACATCTTCATATTCTCCCGCTGCTCCTTTGTTAACCAAACCTGCGATCCAGTCATATTACCACTCCAGGCAGCAGCGAACGCACTACCGTAAACAGCAGCACCCATAAAAGCATCCGATATAGTTTCTTGGTTGTAAATGTGTTTCCTTACTTCAGCATCTAAGATTTTCTGTTGGTTGTCTTCTATCTCTTTATAAGCGTTAGCCTTCATATCTTCTGTTAGAAGTTCAGGCTTATCCATCAACATTGCTTTATTCTGTTGTATTTTTTTATTGTAGCCTCTGATCTTACTTGCGTATGGATTGAAATACCCAACACGAGTTAATGTAGCTGGAAAGAATACTAACTTAGCACCTCTGTATGTGCCTCGTATTGCCATGTTTATGAAAGGATTACGCTCCTTAAACAACATAACACCAGCACTGTTTTTATTTTGTGTTAACTTCTCTATGAGTTTAACTGCTCTATCTGCTAAGTTATTGTGAAGTTCTGGTATATTATCAGTATTAGAACCAAAGAAGAAAGCTTCGTTAACTCTGCGTACTCGTTCGTTTATCTTACCGTTCTCGTTTAAAACAGCTAAACCGTCTTCTTGTGTTAATCTTTCGTTGAATAATTTCTCGGCATATTCCTCAATAGCTTTCTCTCTTTGTGCTTTGTTTTTAATTCCTTTGTGAGTGTGGAAAGCATCTTTTAAAGATTCAGAAAACAGAGCATGGATAACCGCAGGTCTTCTGGTTAACTCATCGAATGTTCCTATAGCTCTACCACCTGTTGTTAAGAAGTTATCGTAGATGTGTACTAAGGCTGCTAAGTCTCCTTTGTAAATCTGCTCTAACATATCCTCCATAGTCTTCTGACTTATCTGCTGTTTCCTTGCTTTTATAGCAGCAGTCTCCATTACATTCTTGGAGTTTATGTTGTAATTAGAAGAAAACATTTTACCAGCTTGGTGGTCTGTAGCACTCCGTCCGGTCTTGTAGGTCTGAGCAGCTGCTCTTTTATACTGCATAATATCAGACCACAGTTTAGCTCCTGCTTTATATTCATAACGAGCCAACTGTATACCTTCTGATAAGCTTTTATTCCTAATACTTTCGTATAAAAAAGTAGTCAAAGGTTTAGCAGTTACTGTCCTCGCCCACTCAAATGTAGCACTAGGTAGACCAGCTATCATAGAACCAGCTTGCATAAGGAATCCGTTTTTACGCATACGCAATGCAGTATTAACTCCTTTAGCTAGTTTATTTAATGAGCTTTGTTCAGATGTAATCTTATCCCACTCAACTAAGTAGTTAACAAGTTCTATATTCTTATCTTGTCTAATTAAAAACTCGTTAGCTTTTTCAAGCTCCTTAATAGTTTTACGCATGTCAGCTTTAATAGCTGCTCTTTCTTTTTGCTTCTTACTTAAAGCGGTTTCTACTTTAGGTCCTTTAGGTTTAGCTTCTACCTCTGCTCGTATCTCCCCCATTACTGCTCTGCCTTTTATATCAGCAAGACGAGCAATATCTTTTTCTACTTCTATTAGTTTCGGTATCTCTTTAAGGAAGTTTTTGTAGTATTTTATTTGTAACTTCTTTTCCTTAAACCTCGGATCATCTTCTATGTTTTTCTTCTTACCAGTAACAGGGAACTCAAGTTCATTAACAGCTAAAAACTTAGCTCTATATTCATCTAGTTCTTTATTTAGTTTTAGTTCTTCAGCTTGAACCTGTCGCTCTAACCTTCTAGCTTGTTCGACTGGGTCTAATTCTTTCTGTGCCTGGTCTATTTCTTTTACTGTATCCTTAATATTCTTACGAAGGAAAGCTATATCACTATCTAAACCCGCCTCTTCCGCACTCTTTTGCCTAACAGGACCTTCAGGTTTAGGAGTAATAAACTCACGCTGCTCACCTAATGGTGCTGTTTGTTTAGCTATTAAGTCGTCTCTTGTTTTGTATTTAGCTTGAAGCCTTAATGCATCGTTCTCTGCTTTCTTATAATACTCAAGAGTTCTTTTTATTTCTACAATCTGTGGGTCTAACTCAGTCTGCTCTTTAGGTATTTTCTTTATAGCATCTAAATCACCAAACCTTTTCCTAACTTCATTAAGTTTAAGTTCGTATTTAGCTACTTGTTTTTGTATCTGAGCTACTATTTGATCCGGGTCTTGTAAACTTATATCAGCTTCCGTTACCTTTTGTTTTAGATCACGCTCAGTCTTTTTAACAACATTCCTTAAAGTATCTAAATAACTATTTACTTTATCAGGTTTAACCCATTCAGGTGCAGGACCTACTTCTTGCCTAATTTTTTCTATATCACCTTCGTCTAACAACTTGAAGAATCTATCTAACTTTTCTTCTAAACCTGCGATCTCCCTGGATTCTCTTGAGTCTGTTTTATAGAACTTCAATCGAGCCTGTAAGTCTTCTTCTTGAAGTGTACGCTCTCTAGGTTTCTTAGGTGTAGGTTCTTCTTTTAATCCTGCAAATATTTCCTGCCTCTCTTGCAGTTCCTTTTCTAATTTAGTTATCCTAGCAGCTTGTGCCTTAACTTCATCGATTTGTTTAGGCTCTAGTATCTGTTGCTGTTCTTCAGGCGGTAAGCTTTCGTATTGTTCTCTTAGTTTCTTCCTTATCTGCTTACTCTTTTCTTTCTGAGCGGGTCTTATCTCTAAGTATTTGTTATGCAGTTCAACTAAGAACTCGTTATGCTTAACACCATTTATCTGTTCTATAAGTGCATTCTCTAATCTTATAAGAGCGTGGCTTTGCTCAGTAGCAGCTTCACTTAATTCATTAGTATATTTAAATTTAGCTTCAGCATCCTTACTCATAGACTGTAAGAATCTACCAGCGAATGTATCTACCTTATGTTTAACTTCGTATACATTTTGCAAGAATCTAACTTCTTTCAACGCTGCATCTAAAGTCTTAGCGTCTACTGGTTTGTCTGCTATGTATGCTTTAGCTATCTCCTCCTTGTGTTTATGTAGGTGCAGTTCAGTTTCGTCTCTTACTTTAGTTATAAGTGCACCAAGTTTAGGAGCTTCGGTGTTAGCGTTGCGGTCATCTAGTTTTAAACTTTTAAATCTTTTAGTAGCTTCGTCTAAAGCGTTCTCTCTAACATCATCCACTATGCGTGGTCTAACAGGTTCTGCTGGTACTTCTACTTTAACTTCTTCAGGTGTAGGTTCTACATCCTTAGCGGGTGTAACAGGAACTTCAGGCTCTGGTTCTACTACTTCCTCAGCTTTAAACTCTTCAACTGCTTTTTTAGTTTCTTGTTTAGCTACTTCAATATCTTCGTCTATAGGTGTAACAGTTGATCCTTCTTCTTCTATTAAATCTTCAGCATCATTAGAAGCTTCTAACTGCTTTCGAGAGTCTTCTATCATTTGCAGTTGTAAGTCTCTATCCTTTATCTGCTTTTCCAGTTCATCAATCTTACGCTGTAATGGTGCAGTGCTTGCTTCCCAGTTAATACCTGAGCTTATATCCTCTTTTACAGGCTGCTTTAAAACTTCTATCTCTTCCTGTAGCTCGGCTTTAGATTGTTCTATTCTTTGCTTTACTCCTTCATTTATATCAAGTAACTCTTGCCGTCCCCATTTAGAACGAGCTAAACCGCTTAGACCTTCTATACCAGTTTTAAAAGCACCTCCGAAAGCAGCACCAAATAGATAAGCATACTTATCTCGTTCTTTACCGTTAAACCTAGCTTCCATCTCCTGGACAAAGAACTGCTCGGTCGAACCTAAGATAGCACCGCTAACTGTGGTCTTAACACCGTTAACAAGCATCTTCCTACCAGCCCAAGAACCGGATACTCCTAGTCTTAAAGTCTTATCTGCTAGTTGTTCTACTTTAGTTAACGAGAAAATAGCAGCACCAGCAGTTTCCCAGAAAGAATAATCTTCTTGTAAACCTAATTCTACTCCTACTTTCTGCCCCGCTAAATTAGCAGCAGCCCAAGGTAACATCCTTAATCCAACTTCTGACGCAACAAAACCACCAATACCAAGAGCAGTTGAAGTAGGTTCAGCAGCTTGAGGACCAGCAAACCCCAGCATAGAATATGCACGAGTCGCTTGTAATGCTGTTTTTATTTTAGGTGCATTCTTAGCTAACAAATACTGCAAGCTCATTCCACCTATAACTTCAGTACCAGTCTTGTAAGCAAGAGCTTCCTTGTGGTCCATCATCCACTTCAATCTCTTACTTATTTCTTTAGATGCACTTTCTTCTGTAGCCTGTAAAGCTACCCGTGCTTCCTCTAACTCAGGCGTGGGTACAAATGTACTAACATCAGGTTCTTCAGTTTCTTGTTGAGTGAGTTCTAGATTCTTAAAGTACTCTTCTTCTTCAGCTAATATAGCTTGTTTCCTAGCTTCTAATGGATCAATCATTACCTAGAATCTCTGTCTCTAATTAAAGTTCTTTGTGCTCTTCTGAAATTTTCAAATGATTCATTATCATAAACTTTGAAAGCACCAAACTCCTTTAATACTAGTGCATCTTCTTTTGTTAACTGTTCTCTGTTTTCTATTTTATCAATCACAGGCAACCACTTATCAAAAGTAACGCTATTCAATTCTTCTAGGTTAGCCATTAAAATAACATCACCGTAATCAAAACCTACTTCTTTTAATATCTCAGCTGATTTAGGTGAGTAACTAGAGAACCCATAGTCATACACACTTGCTTCTAGTAATCTTCTTGAACGAATTTTCTCTGCTTCCGTAACATCTGTAGCCACCATAGTATCCATGATAGCTTGTCTATCTTTGTTGATTAAATCAAAAGTAGGATTTTTCTCTACTAAAGATTTATACTTAGTAGGCTCATCTCTAAACGGAGCCAAAGGAAAACCAGCACCTACAGTAGGTCTAGCTCTTTCTACTTCAACCTCCCGTCTCGCTGCCTCTAACTCAACTTCTTCAGGTCTCTCAAACTCTTGAACACGCTCTTTAGCTATTGTTGCTACTGCTTTGAATATAGCTTTGTCCTCGTCTTGCAGTCTTCTTAACTCCTTTAATACCATACTTGTTTTCTCTGGAGCTGGTATAGTCTCGTCTAGTTCTACTGCTTTAGCGTACTCTAGTATTTTTCTTTCGATTATAGGTCCTGAAGTCGTAGCGTGTGTCTCGTCAAACTTAGGCGGTAATACTTCATCTATCTTCTTACCCGCTCCTGCTACAGCTTGTGCTACTCCTGTAATGTCTTCTTTTAATGCTGATCGTATAGTCTTAAACTCGGTAAGTTCTCTAACAAATAAACCTGCATTAGCCTCTTTACTAATTCTACGAGCTGAAGACCACGGTGCTGCGTTTATTTGTTTTTCAGAGAGGAACTCTTCAAAGTCATATTCTTTACCACCAGCACTTTTCAACTCCCACTCTTCTAGAAACTCTTTCTCTAGTTCCGCACGGACCGTAGGTGAATAAAGGTTTACTTCTCTCTCTAGTGATCCGGTTGTCTCAGCAATAAAAGTACCTACAGATTTAAGCGTTCTTCTATATAGAGGTAAGGCTCGGTCCGGATCGCTGTAAGCTTGTTTTAATAGTGTATCATTAAGAGCTAAAGCTGGTGCTACTTCTTTATTAAATATCTCATTCTTGATTATGTAGTCTAACTGACCCTCTTCTTCTCCGTCTTCTAAAGTAGGGTTCATAAACAACAAAGCATCTTTAACTGTCTGAACTGACAACGGATTATTTACAAACCTTTCGTAGGTCATGCTGCTAGGCAACCGCTTCAAAGCACCGCCCCACAGCCCTGTCCATTCTTTGTCTAGCTCTGTTTTACTTTCAGTTTTAAGTGAAGCTATCTTGTTGTTTATTTCTTTTCGTACTGGATTCAGTTCATCTAAAGCTTTGTCTGAATTGAATATACGATTACCATTAATCTTAATTAACTCTACACTGCGTAGTAAAGAACTAGCATCATTGAAGCGTTTATCAGCTTGTAGAGTCCTGGCTCTAGTCTTGATCATATCAACCAATAGTTTGTTTCTTTCTTGGTTGTTTAACGCTGGGTTATCTTCTTTAAGCTGATCTTCTATGTTAAGTACTACATTCTCAATCTGAGATGAACTAACTACTTCACCTGTGCTGTACAAGCTATCAAGTAGCTGTTGCCCTTCATTCATAGTCTGACCAACAATAAACTTATCTCTAGCTTCTTCGTACTTCAATGCTAGTTCATTCTTATAAGGAGTACTAACTAAGTTCCAAAGAGCTTTACCTGCTGTACTGTTAGCTACACCCTCCCCTACTTGTCCTACTAAATTATCCCACTCAGCTGACAGCATATCATCAACAGCTTTACTGTGATCTGCTTGTGTTCTATAAGTCTCAGCATTTATTAAGTCAGCTGCTTTAGCTTTGAGACTAGGCAACATAGTGCTGTTGATGTGTCGTTTAAGCAACGCATCTCTATAAGCCCTGTCTCTGTTGGTGGTAGCTAATAAGCTGAATCCGTCTACATCCTTCTGCTTCTTCAGTTCAGCTATAACATTCTGTTCTTCTACGAGTGCAGCTTGTTCAGCACCTATCTGTTCCTGTTGTTTCTGTAAAGCACCGTACTGCTGTAGTACCGGGTTTATCTGACTAAGAGCACCTGCTAACTGCTGTAACTTATTAGTCCCAGCCTTCTGCACCTGAATGCCGTACTGACCTGCTCGTTGAATGGTAGGCTGAATACCAGGAGCAACATCCCCTAGTCCTTGTACTTGTACTCGTTCCTTAGCCATAATTAAATAGTGTACTGTGGAAGACCTCTAGCATCTGTAGTAGGAACTGATCCTGTTGGTATAGGTGGATTAGAAGAACCACCCATCCTACTTTGTATATCCAATCCCGTACGATGCATACTCATACCTGTTTGAATACCCTGTAAAGCAATAGTTAAAGGATTCGGTTTATTGATTGGTTGGTTAATTCCGATCTGACGCTGCTGTGTAGCAAACCCTGCTTGTTCAAGCTGCATACCAGTACCGATAGCTCCTAACTCCTGTTGTCTAGCTAACGCACTGCGATACCCAGCTTCTTGTCTCATATAGTCATCCATCAACGCTTGAACAGACGCACCAGCTACACCTGCTTCTCCAGCAGATACTCTAGCTCTAGCAAGTGCTGCTTGTGATTTCTTACTTACTTGCTCTAACTCCCGTCCAACAGCTTCTTGCTCCTGTGCTTGACGCATACGAAGGGAGGTTTGTTCTTGTAGGAATCTCTGACGCTCCGCAGCTGCTGCTTGTGCTTGGTATCTTGCTTGTGCTCTAGCTTGCTTCCGCTGCCCTGCATATTGAGCAACTGAAGAACCGACGGCTAGTGCTATTGATACTGGATCACACATAATTACTTCCTCTCTAATATAAATGACAGATAGTTATCGTACTGACAATCGTTAAACTCAGCACCTAGCCACTCCAACCATCTAATGCTCAGTGTGTTACTACGCATAACAAAGTTAGTTAAGTAATCAAATCCGTTCAGTAGTTCCTGCATACGCTCCTTAGAGTGTTGTAAAAAGAACTTCTTAATACTTGGTAATCTTCTAGTACCTAATAACCAAGCACTTCCGATATTAGTACCGTTGATAGGAGATACTCCAAACGAGCAGTACAGATTGTTCCATTCATCCTTAACACTGTAGCACTTACTAGATGTACCGTATGACATATACACAGCATCTCTAGGGTGGTGCATCAATCCAAGAATCTCTAACATGTCTTCCTCCCGCAGGTCCTCATACAGATCAGCTGCATCCATATCCCCCTGTGCTTCATCTATTCTAAGCTCCATATCTTCTGCTTCTCGGTATCATCATGGATTCAAACTCTGCAGCTAACAACTTAACAGGCAAGGCAGAACTACTCTTCACTTCGATTGTTACATCGTTTGGCTGTGCTTGCACGGGGAACCTGAAGTGTCCGTCTTGTGGTGTGAAACTGTTAAGTGTTAAGTCAGCACCCAGTATATCAGGATTGAATGCGTAGCTGTAGGTGTCTCTAAACTTAGGAGTTACTTCCACAACAAAGTGTCCGGTCTCTGCATAGTTCAAGCTACCGCTACGAATCGTTTGGAATGTGTAATCAGATGCACTACGACCTCCTCTTTCTGTGGGTTGCTTCAGTGTCTGATCAGAGAACTTGTACAACATATCGTACGGGATACCTGCAAAGAATGGAACAGATGTTATATCTCCACTGACTGTACCTTCAGTAGCTGATGTTCTAGTGAATGTATACTTGTGTCCAGCTTTACTGAATATCTCAACATCTACTGGATCGTAAGGAAAACCGCTGATTGTACTAACACCACCACTAAAGCTAGTAGTCAAAGCACTACCGTCTATCCTGCTGTCTAAACAGATAGTATAAGTAAGTCCAGTGTCCTGTAGATCATTCTCTAGTGGTAGTACTTCTAAGTAGGTGGATGTAGTATCGTTCGTTACCAAGTGTAAGTTAGACTCGATGAAGTCCAATCCGATAACATCTCTACTAAGTGTGAACTTCTGCCAAGCTGATTGTATCTTCTCTTTACCTTGCCAGAAATACTTATACACAAATATCTCTTTTCTGTTCTGATTGTTAACCAGTGCTAATACATTCTCAACAGCAGTACCCGCCATAGCGATAACATCAGATTGTATGTAAGTAGGTACTTGAGCTGTTACTTCCGCTGCATCAAAGATATTAGTGTCGTTGTCTACATAGTACTCAGTAACTCCTGCATATCCGTTCCGTTTGAATGGGAAGTATACATAGTTATTCAGTACGATTGGACGAATCTCTGGTGTGGAGTTGTATTCAGTAGCTGGTGTTATGTTTACCGTCTTAGGTGTTAACAAGTCACTACCTCTAAGTACGAACTGTGTATTCTCAGAGAACAACAATAACTTCTCTTGGAATGGTACAGCGTGTTTAAGAATTGATACTCTTGTGTGACTGACTCCTACATCTATACGAGAACTGTCTAACAACTGTAGTACAGTAGCCCTCCAAAAGTTAAAGAACTCATCTGCTTCACTGAACACAACACTATCGTTAGTCAGTATACCCAGACGATTCTTAAAGAAGAACATATCGTTTATCTTACTACCTACAAATGTAGGAGCTGGATTCGTCTCGTCGTCTCCTACTAGTCTGTCTGACCAATCAGTAACATCTAATGTCCAGTTGGTAAAAGTGGCATCCGGTACTAGCTGTAGAGGCATAGTGGTAGCATTCAGCTCAGTCTTTACACCGTATCCTATATCTTCTACCCAAGTACCTTCTCCAAATGCTTCTTCATCGTGTACCTCAAACTTTACATAGTAATCATCTTGTACAAGCTCTGTATCACCACGCACTTTAACTCGGAATCCGTGGTATGATTTAGATGGTAAGTCTGTAATGTTACCTACTTCTTTGTAAACTAAACCTAGTCCTTGGTCAGCTAATCCATCCTTAGTTCCAATCTGAAAATCAGATGTACCTGTAATCTTGATGCAAGCATTCTGTACTTCAACTGTTTGAGACACGCCAGTAGTTGCTATTGTAGCGGTAGCTGTGGCTGATCCACTGCTGAATGTAACAGTGGGTGCTGATGTATATTTTCTACCTCCGTGGGTAACAACAATTTCAGTGACAACACCTCCTGACAACAAAGCATATCCTTCAGCATTATCAGTACCTGTAGCAGGATTACTAAATGTAACATCAGGTGGTGTGGTGTATCCGCTTCCTCCGTTTGTTATTGTAACAGAAGTTACTTGACCACCTGTTCCTAAAGTCTGTGCGATCTGCCCAGCTATGTATTCAGTATCCGCATCTCTACCTGTACCATCTGAATTACCTGTGGAATCAGCAGTGGAGTTCTGTCCGTCTCCACTCTCATAAATAAATTTCTGACCATCTATTTCTACACTGTATTCTTTACTGTAGTCTCCCAACTTAACAAACACTAAAGCTTCGTAAGGAAGTGTGGAACTAAGAGAAGCACCCAATGATACCGTCTGTTCTTTGTTAGCTATGAATGTATAGTCTGCAACTGTCAGAGCTTTAACATCAGTACGAGGAGTAGTAACATTATTTAGGTAGGTCTGAGCACTAGCTGATACAGCTAAACTAACAGGACTTCCTGTAGCTAAGTTGAATAACGATACCTGATTATTATCTATAACAGCAGCAAACTGATTATCGTCGTCTCTATCTATAAAGTGTACAAATGCATCGTTGCTTACTTTACTTGTGAACAGTTTGCTTGTGTGTCTTGTATTAGGACGCTTTACCAATCCTTCAACAACAGTAGCCCAAGCATTGATTTGTTCGTCACATTGTCCTGGATAACGAAGATTGTCAGGCTGCTGCGATACGCCCTGTGCTAGGTTAGGTACACTGTTTACTAACAGAGGCATCGCTTATCTATCTAATACTCTTAGTACGCTGTAGTGGTCAAAGATAGTTCTGTCTGCATTCTCAGAGTCACTATCGATAGCACGGGCTTTCGCTTCTATCTCGTCTCTCAAAGCAAACCCTTCAATCTCTCTACTGCCTAAGAATCTGTTAGCAAAGATACGAGCTGCTTTGACTGTGATGTAGTGTCTGAACTGCTCAGGCATATCTGTGAATGCTAACTCAAAAGTAATCGAGGCTTTAACCTCTTTGGTCCATACATCCGTGTGATTCTTTCTATCGTATAGAGTAAGTCCACGCTGTACTGGATCACTGTCTGTATAAAGTTGTGGGTCTAAGTCTACCTTCAGCGTGTTACTAGGTAATGTAATCTTAGATGTGGAAGAGTCAGGAGTAAGGGTGTATTCGTGTTCTGTATTAAAGTGCCAACCCTCTGACTGTATGGCTTTACTGGTTTCGTCCAGCACTGCTTCCGCTTGTACGACTGTTACAGGAACCGCTGTTCCTCCTAATGTATTTACTGGTGCTTCTCCAATAACGGAGATGATCGTGTTTACTGCATTTAGTTTAGTCGTAAGTGCCATAGCTCTATATAAAATTAATCCCGATGGAGGGAGCGGAACGAATCACAGACCTCCCAACACCGAGAGAAAACAGGGTTACTTCTGCAATTCGATAGCACACTCAGGACGGAGAACTCCGTGACCCATAGCATACTTCGCAACAAAAAGCGTACCTTGACGCTCGATCTGATACTCAGATTCGGTAGCAAGATCAAGCAACTTAACGGTTCCGACAGCAGCGGAGTGAGAAACAATACCGAGGGTACTGCTGAAATCTCCGTTGTATCCAACACCGCCTGATCCGAACACATCGTTGTTCGACTCACCGTCACCAGTAGAAGTACCGCTGAGGTCAGTTGATGGGATGTGGTTGGATTTGTACAGAGTAATACCAGCGATTTGTGGTACTGTTCCAGAAGCGATTCCACCTTGTCCTCCGATGTCCGAGTTAACGGCAGAGAGAAGGTTGAAGCTGTTGGAAGCGTCAGCACCAGTTACTAACTTGTAGTACTCGCTAGGACGAAGAACGCAGAAACGACCGTCGCTAGGTACATCGTTTTCATCGAGCTTTTGAGCAGCGGTGAAAAGAGCAGCAACTAGTTCAGCTCCGGTTGGATCAGTTTCGTCAGCGTCGTCAGCAGAGTCAGCTCCGGTTCCGATAGCGTTAGCAGAAACATCAAGGATACCACCTACTTTACCGCCAGTAACGGCAGCAGAAGCACGAGCAGCAGCGATGAATACTTTAGCAAGAGCGGTGTCAAAACGAACTGCAAGAGCTTTACCCAACTCGTTAGCGTATACGCTGCGGATGTCGTAGTGGTTCTTTACATCGTCGATGTTTGACAAGAAAGTAGAAGCCAACAACATCTTATCGATGGTGATGATTCGCTCTGCCTTCTTGATGTCGCTCAAGTAGCTGTTTCCAGCGTCAGCAATGTTTTCACCAGGAGTGTGGTAAGCAGCAGAAGCAATTCCGGTTACTGGGAACTGAGCTGACTTTCCAGACTCGATGGTACGAATGGTGTGCAGGGCTTTAAATACATTGCTCTCTTCAAAGGTTTGCAGAATTTCTCCGCTGAACTTTTTAAGAAACAAGGCATCTGTATCGCCAGCAGAATTAATCTGACCTACACGACTGGGGAGGGTATCTCCATTAGCCATAATATATGATCTCCTATGTTATAAGTTATTGAATGTGTGATGATTACCAATGACTTTCACTCCGTTCGTCTTCACAGGATTGTCCTCCGCAGAGGGTCGAGGGACTAGTTGTTGCTAGTTGTCGATTAAATTTAATTATAAGTAAAAGGAAAAAAGCCTTGACTGTCAACCTCTTCGACCGCTTGGACCAAAGTAAAACCCAAGGATACAAGGCAGTATTACCGTGCATCCCATAAGGCTGATGTGTCCAGAAGAAATAGATA
>Ga0208645_1002882_pt1 | contig 13223 bp, 27 predicted proteins | sample VirMetDEL_Sep_01_FD_184519 | JGI IMG/M metagenome (GOLD analysis project Ga0208645, IMG submission 184519) | Aqueous microbial communities from the Delaware River and Bay under freshwater to marine salinity gradient to study organic matter... | ecosystem: Environmental > Aquatic > Marine >...
CGATATTGCCTGTAGAAGTCGCCTGACACTTTACTGTTTCGTTGTCGTGGAGGACAAACAACGGGCCTCCTCCGTTTCCTAGCGTTTCTTTACCGCCACCTGATATGTTTGTTCCGTCAAATAAGTACACCTGTGGCGTTCCAGAAAGATCCCAGTACAAATCTATGCTGTTCGTAGACCCACCGTGGTTCGCTATAAACACGTAGCTTACAACAGCGTGGAAACCGTTAGGGACAGTAAACATCGTTGTTAGATCAGTGGTGGTTAACCTTGTGTGTTTTGTGTATAACATTACTGCATAGCCTCTGGGAACGTATTAGCAACTAAGGCTAGTTCTTCTTTTGTTTTAGGAGCTACGTTAAAAATTCTAGACAGTCTAGGGTCTTTGTAAATATTTTCTACAGTATGGTGAAATTTACTATAGGCTTCTGCCATAGCTAAATTACTGCCTTCTGCAATTTTTTTTAAATAATCATTTGTTCCTTTTTGTTCGTAGATGTTAGCTAAAAATAACGCTTTTTGTTGATCTTCAGATAATTTATTAGGGTCGTTATGCTTACGTGCTTCTTCAATCCAATCAGTTTTGCCTAAGTGTCTTTCTAAACGGTTAAGACCTGTTTGAAAAGCGTTTCCTTTTCCTTTCGTTAAAAATTGAAAAATGCCTCTAGCACTGCTAATTTCACTTATTGTATTTTTACCGCCGCTTGACTCTGCTTCTGCAACTTTATTTGTAAAAACATCAATGTTTTTTGTATCTTTTAAATTTAAAGCGTTTGAAATAACATCTTTAATTTTTTTGTAGTTGCTCATTTAGCATTATCCTTTTAACTCAAAGTATTTCACCGGAATCTCCATCAATAACGCTACCACCGCTTACGTTGGTGGAACCGACACCCGTAATGTTAATCTGTATCGCGCTCCGTCCTCCGTCCTTAACGATATCCTTTTCAAAAGCAGCAACAGGAAGAATACGATCCATAACAAGTTTCCAAGCTGCTGATTGATTCTTGTGTTCAGGGTCTAATGCTGCATCAAATATAGCATCCATTACGGCACGAGAACGAGGAGAGTTTAACATCCTTGCCTTGTACTCGTTTATTATTGCTGCATCGCCCTTTGGTCGTCCAACAGCGTTCCTACTTCCTTTCTTTTTTGCTGTAACATCAGACTTCTTAGGGCGACCTACACGTTTTGTTGTGTTTTCTTGGTCGTTTTCCATACTGTATAGTCTCTACCTAGTCTACGCTTTCTGGTTGTTTCTTATACTTGTTGTTATTAGAACTTTTTTTTAACTCTATAGTATATATTATACCATACTTTGTAGTAAAAGTCAAGAAGAAATTAAAGATTAGTGAAATATTTACGTTATGGGGGGAAAATACATCTAATTTTACAGCACAGATTGCTGCTGATTTTACAGCACAGTTACTGGTTAGGTATCTTTTTGATTTATAAGAACTATTATGACTTGCAAATAGCTTCTATTTTTGCTCTTTTTTGTGTCTAGGAAGGATCTTTTACGTTTGCGTTAGTATAGTGGGGGGGGCGGGGGTGTTATTTGTGCAGTGAATGCGTAGGACTGTGCTATAAATGGGGAGAATGTGGGTGTAGGTGGGAGCTGCTGAACTGTACCCACGATTGACATCATCGATGGGTTTGGTATCATTACTTGGTCGGGGCAATACCGCACCGGCAAATTAACCACAGTTAATTCAGGAGTGACATCATGTCCAATATTGAAAACAAAACCATCCGCGCGGCTGGCGCTCGAGTAGCAAAGGCCGAAATCGATGCCCAGAAGAAGCCAATGGCCGCGCTGTTCGACAATGCCTTACGGCACGTCAAAACCAAAGAGGATGTTTCGGATTTCTGCGCTGGATACGCCGACGCATTGATCGATGGCGGCATCAAAAAACCATCCGCGAATGTGATGAAATCCCGCGCGGCTCGCATCCTGAAGGTCATGACAGCGACCGATAAAAAGCTCAATGATTTTCATGGCATCACCAGTCCCGAGCAAGGGACAGCACTGGTTCAGGAGTTGATGGCCAGAGCGGACGCGGGCGGGATTACTGCGGTTTATGAGGCACTGGCTCCCAAGTCAGCAGAGGATGCCGAGCCGACCGAGAGTGATTCAGCCGAGGCCGAGACATCCGAACCAACCGAGACCACCCGCGACGAGCTGTCAAAGATCATGGCGGACGCGATCAACCGAGCACATGAACATGGATATACCAATGACGAGATCAAGGCATGGGTCAACGCCAGCCTATAACCTAACTACATGGGGTCAGCAATGGCCCCTTTCTCGCTTGACTCAGAAAGCAGTATATGTCATACTGTTTTTTAAGTCGGGTGATCTGCGCCGGTGTGGTGTGGTGTGGTGTCGCGGCTAAATTAACCACAGTTAATCGGAGGTTTGACTAATGATCGAAATACTACAACTGATTGATGAAAACTACGCTGATTTACTTCAGTACAGCTAAAGAGGGTGAAGATTATGTACGTTCAAGACTCAAAAGGTAAGACACACGAAGTGACGCTAATAATCGAAGGCGCAGAAGCGCGTAAGTGCCAGATACAGCCCGGCTGTGTGCAGGTCAATCTAAACAACGCCACAGCATTAACACTACCAGAGCACGTATGGCACAGTTGGCGCGATGGTAAAACAAGGGTGAAGGTTAGTTAACGTGGCTAGACGGTTGAACAGTGGCAGAGCGCCCACAGGCGTTCTTTGATAACCTAGTATGAGGGAGGTTTGACTAATGTTCGAAGTAATACAACTGATAGGATTCCTAATACTAGCCGGTGCCGCTTGCGCGGTCATAATAGAGGACATGGGATAATGGCTACTGTTGAAGGTAGGTTAGAGGAATACCATATGCATGCGTCGTGTGTTGCCATTTACCAGAGGTGTGGTGAAGACCTGACAGATGCTGGTGGTGTGGCCATAAAAGGTTACATCGTTGATTTGGTTGATGAACACGACCATGACGAAGCCGAGCTAGGTCATCGTGTGCGCGAAGCCCTCGACGGTCTGTTTTACGATAGCGGTTGCGGGTGTGCTCATGATTGTTGTGGTCATCGGTTCACCGCTACTAGTCGTGTGTCTCTAGAAAAAGCGGTTAACATCTACGGCGATGAGTGGCTCAAGGGCAAGGAAGCGTATAACTTCTTTGCGTACTACAACTACGGGTTCAATTACTAGGAGGTGTTGTGACTCATGTAGTTTTAGGTTGGGATTACGATATCCCTGAAGTTCCTGCTAGTGTCGTGTTCAGCGGCACCAAGGAAGAGTGTGTGGAGTTCTTCAAATCCGCGCTGAAGTCTCACCCTGACAACATTGATTTCTTTGTCCAGAGTGAGTTAGAATATCAACGAATGAAGAGGATGTTTCCATGATCGTGTTTAATTATCCAAGTAAGAAAGTTCTCAAGGAGAACGTAGGTCAACCACTGAAGTTCATCGAGACCAGTATCTTTGGTAACGAGTACATCAGTGACGGTGTGTTGGTCGGTGCTAATCGTCCACACATAACAGGGCAAGGGCGTGAGTTCTTTGCAGAAGTGACCATGCGTAATGGTCTAATCCATCAAGTCAAGTGAGGTGTGTCATGAGAAAAGCAGTTCTTTCTTTGGGCTTTAGTTCCCAAGTGTATGGTGATGTCGATAAGATCCTTGAGGTAGACCAGTTGCTGCGTCAGCTAGACCTAGTGTCTATGCGGTACATACAGAACTGTCAAGGTGATAACGAGCGTGTGGTGGTAGTCGAGGACAGTACCAACAAGTTCCGCATCGAAGTTCTAGATGACGGTATGTGTGCTATGTCAGAGAAATATTACGAGGAGAATCATCGTGATTAGTGCTCAATCCCCAGAAGTTCTGGGTAAATGCTATCCGTACACAGTGTACAAAACCGACTACGGTATGTACTTCGAACACGAAGAGTTAGGTGAAGATGACTCGTGTTGTGTGTGGTTAGAAGGTAAGAAAGTAACCGACTATGACAGTTGTTACGTTATTCCCAACGAGGTAGGTGCTTGGCTTGCCCGTTGGGGGTATAGTGTGGTGTACGACTTCAATCATGGTTACTGGGACTTGGAGGATTAGCTATGTCTTGTCCATCTGTTTCTAAAATGTCGGGGAAACTTCAAGGAGTACCCGCTATCAATACCAACACTGCGACCAATCCTTTTTGTATTGAACAGTACAACAAGGCTGATCCAGACAATATCTGTAGCTTTTGTTATAGCCACAATATGTTGAACACGTACCGTAAGAGTTGTCAACCATCTTTTCAGCGTAATAGTGACATTCTTGCTACCGATACAGGTATTGACATTCCTAAAATCAACGCCAGTATCGTGCGGTTCAACGGTCATGGTGAGTTACTCAATGACACACACTTCCGTAATCTGTGTGCTATTGCTAGTAATTACCTGCGTACTAACTTCGCGCTGTGGACTAAGCGTGTTGACATCGTGCGCCGTAATCTGTACTGTGTTCCAGATAATCTTATTCTGGTGTACAGCAATCCTAAGATTGATCGTGTGATGTCTAAGCCACCGCGTGGTTTTCATCGTGTGTTCAACAATGTCACCAAGAAGTACACAGGTGACGCTAACTGCACAGGGCAGAAGTGTATTGACTGCCAACTGTGCTATCACTTCGATACCGAAACTGTAATAGTGGAGCATGTCAAATGAGGATGTGTGATGGGAATGAGTCAGCGTGAGGTAGCAAAGCAGTTAGGTATATCCCGTGCTCGTGTGGCACAGATAGAGAAAGCTGCCTTGACCAAGATTAGGAAGTCCGGTAAAATGGACAAATTCCTGTGTTTACTTAGACAATACGAGGAGTACTATGGCGAGGAACACCAAGCGTTACGTCACTCAAAGACGTAGCCATTTCAAAAAACCAAGGAGGTGTCATGAGAGACCAGATGTTAGACGCAATCGCTACAGTAGTGCGTATGGTGCGCGGGGCTTACAAGCTCAGTGAAGCTGTGTCGTATGCTGTGGTGCAATACAATCTAGATGAGTACGAGGAAGAGGATCTTGTTGTTATGTCCCGTAATCAGCTAGCCAGACTTGAGTTACAAACAGGGAGTGCAAAATCATGAGTCAGTTATATCCAAACGAAGCAGGTGGTGTGTGGGTTGAGGAGAGTGGTCATATGGAGCTTGATGTGTGGTGGGAGTATCTGTATGATGAGGGTATGGTAATCAAGGTAAAAGACACAGACGGTAGGGATATTACATCTAACATATACCGAGATTCCTTAGATAAATTCACCGAGAAAGCATGGGATCTGTACCATGCAGGAGATTACTAATGTCTTATATAATTATGGGAAGAGATGAATGCAATCAAGAGTTTCGCCCTGCTTTTGAAAACTTCGATACCGAAGACGAAGCGTATGCAATGCTAGACAAAGCGTGTGATCGTTACCCAGAAGCAAGAAGTATTTGGGTGGAGTTGCTACGTGACAAGGACTACTACTTACAAAAGCATCAAGACTCTCATGAAGATTGGGAATGGGAGTATCTGTAATGAAAACCTATGATGAGATAATTGACCCTACCTACGAACCCAAGGGCGAGCGGGAATGCAAATGTGCCGTGTGCCATCGGGTATTCACCTCAACAGAGGCGTTCGACATGCACCGTGTAGGTGAGCATGGGGTAACCAGAACGTGTCTGAATCTGTCGTTACCCAACGTCTCATGGGATGTTGGTTTGTCCCTCAAAGCAGGCAGGTGGATGAGGTTTCGTGAATAATTTACAAGACCCTTTCCTTTTTCTGGTATCGTGTTATACTAACTATATAGATAATACATAGGGAGTAATATGTGTTACTATTACTAATAACACATAGTACATATTAACTATGTAAGGAGAGTGCAATGGACGACCACAACAAGATGGCTATGGAAATGGCGGAGAGAGAAGCTCTGTCTGTTTCTTTAGCTGAGGCGATGGAGATAGTTCTTAAGTGGTACTGTCTCAAGTATGGTTCGCTTCAGCCTGATGTTCTTGAGCATATGTACCATAATTATTTCGGTGAACGGAAAAGTAAAGAGGAGATGCACTAATGGGCTTTGTTAAATTACACCAAAGGTGTGATGATTGTGGTTCTAGTGACGCACTGTCCTACAACGACGACGGATCATCGTACTGTTTCGCGTGTGCTAAGTTTACCCCCTCTGAGAGCACGGGTACTGGGGAAATTAGCCAACTAAAAGACAAGGTAGTACCGTCGGGTGGGTTCGACAGATCGTTGTTCTCAGAGCCGTTTAAGGGGTACCAAGACAGGTGTCTCACAGCGCAGACGATGGCGGCGTTCAACGTGGCACAGAAGTCAGGCAATGTTCACTTCGGATATCACACAGAGACAGGGGTTTTAACTGCAGTTAAAACCCGCTACCCCGACAAGACATTCAAGATATCAGGGGATTGGAAGAAAGCATCGCTGTTTGGTCAGCACTTGTTCCCGCAAGGTGGGCAGTACATAACCGTAGTGGAGGGAGAGTTCGATGCACTGGCGGCATACCAGATGTTTGGTGGTAAGTATCCTGTTGTTTCTATACGTAACGGTGCTCATGGTGCTGCCGCAGACTGTCGCAGGGCGTATGACTTCTTAGACAACTTCGACAACATCATCTTCTGCTTTGATAACGACGAGCAAGGAAAGAAGGCGGCAACAGAGTGTGCTGATATCTTCGGCGGCAAAGCCCGTATCTACCAGCATAGTAAGCACAAGGATGCGTGTGACTACCTCATAGAAGGAGACAAGGATGACTTCGTAAAGCGGTGGTGGGCCTCGAAGACGTATACCCCAGACGGTATGACGATGCTGGGCGAGCTACGCGAGGCACTGAAGAAACCCCTCGAAGAAGCAGAGGTTCGCTATCCTTACAAAGGTCTAGACGATATGACCTTCGGTATCAGACCTACAGAGCTAGTGACAATCTGTGCTGGCTCTGGTCTAGGTAAATCCACATTCATGCGTGAGCTAGTGTTCTCTATATTGGGCCAGACTACCGACAGGATAGGTCTAGCTTTTCTAGAAGAGATACCAGACAGGACTGCTCGTGGCCTTATCGGTCTTCAACTCAACAAACCAATACACATACCCGGCTGTGACTACACCCCTGAAGAGGTTGATCGTGTATTCGATTCGTTGGATCTTGATGATCGTGTTGTGCTGTGGGATACGTGGGGGTCTAATCAGATAGAGAATGTACTGGCACGATTCAGATACCAAGTCAAGGTTCTTGGTGTCAAGACAATAGTGTTAGACCACATATCTATACTGGTGTCAGACCAGAACAACGGCGATGAACGTAAGGCTCTAGATGAAATCATGACCAAGCTCAGGATGTTCTGTCAGGAGATGCAGGTCAGTATGTTTGTTGTCTCACATCTAAAGAGACCGGAGGGTAAAGGACATGAAGACGGAGCATATACTAGTCTGGGTCAGCTACGCGGCTCTGCTGCAATCGCTCAGTTATCTGATATTGTTCTTGGACTAGAACGTAATGCTCAGGCAGAAGATATCATGGTACGTAACACAACCAACATCAGGGTATTGAAGAACAGATACAGCGGGCAGACTGGCCCTGCGTGTTCTTTGATGTATAATAAAGACACAGGACGATTGACGGAGATCATGTCGTGAGATGCTGTGCGTGTGATAAGATACTAAATGACTACGAACGAACCAAGAAGTACACAGGGTCACATGAGTACGTTGACTTGTGTAACGAGTGTACTAGGTATCTGGTAGAATCTGATGTAACTGTAGAAGGTAACTGGGACTATGCTAGTCTTAGTGATTTAGAGGAGGAGAACTATGTCCAAGATGGGGCAGTGGATTATTACACAGGAACAGAATATGGAGATGAAGAGTAATGGAGACGAACTCTCAGAGCAAGACGAGCGAGACCTTGCCTACTTCGAATATAGTCTTTCTAGATCTGGAGGCGGATGGCTTGAATCCTACTACGATACACTGTGTCGTTACAAAGCGTCCCCTAGAAGCTCACTTGATCCATACATCTAAGGAGACACTACGTGCTGAACTCAGCAAAGGCGGGAAAATATGTGGCCATAATATTATCGGTTATGACGACCCTGTTATTCGCAGGCTCTGGGGTATACGCATTGATGATTCTCGACTCATGGATACTCTCGTTCTTTCTAATCTGTTTCACCCCGACGTTGATGGGGGTCACAGTCTCAATGCTTGGGGAACTAGACTAGGCTTTCCGAAAGGTGAGCACACTGACTGGTCTCAGTTGTCTGATGAGATGATTGAGTACTGTAAGCGTGACGTTGATGTGACAGAAAAACTGTACAATGCCTTATCAGCACAGCTAGGTATGTTCGGCTTCTCAGACCATTGCATAGAGCTAGAGCACAGTGTGGCTAAGATATGCAAAGAACAACAGGACAACGGATTCTGTTTCGACAAAGAGGGAGCGCAAGAACTGTACGAAGAACTGACATCCCGTATGCTACGGATAGAGAAAGACCTTCAAGCAGTTTTTCCTCCCATAATAGAGGAGAGGTTCAGTGATAAAACACACAAGAAACTCAAAGACAAAGTTACGGTATTCAATGTCGGTAGTAGACAGCAGATTGCAGATAGACTTGCTGACAAAGGTGCTGTATGGAAGGAACTCACACCGTCAGGAAAACCTAAAGTGGATGAGGGTACCCTTAAAAAACAGGGACACATTCCAGAGGCGAAGATTATTCTCCGTTATCTGCTATGCCAAAAGAGAGCCAGCCAAGTTGATTCGTGGATTAAAGCAGTTTCCGAAGACGGTAGAATACACGGTAGGGTCAGGCATATTGGTGCAGTTACGGGAAGAATGTCGCATTCAAATCCCAACTTGGCTCAAGTGCCTGCCGTAAGTGCTGAGTACGGCGAGCGATGCAGGTCTTTGTTCGGTGTGCCAGAGGGTCGTGTTCTAGTAGGCGCTGATGCTAGCGGTCTGGAACTACGTATGCTTGCCCACTACATGAACAGCGAGGCTTACACCAAGGAATTACTAGAAGGCGATATCCACACACTTAATCAAGAACTCGCTGGGTTACGAACAAGAGCACAGGCGAAGACATTTATCTACGCATTCTTGTATGGCGCAGGCGATGTAAAGATAGGGTCTATTGTTAGAGGAGAAGACTGCAGTGAAAAAGCAAAGAGATCAGCAGGGAAAGAAGCAAGAAGTAAGTTTCTGTCTCGTGTTGGATCACTACGGAATCTTAAGCAGACCGTTTCTCAGGAAGCGGCAAGCGGTTTTGTAACAGGACTAGATGGAAGGAGGATAAGAGTACGTTCGGAACACGCTGCTTTGAACACGCTGCTGCAGGGGGCAGGTGCTGTGGTAATGAAGCAAGCAATCATTATACTGTATGACTTACTAGACAATGTTGACTTCAAGCTGGTAGCACAGGTACACGATGAGTGGCAGATAGAGTGCAAGCCAGACGATGCTGACTTCATTGGACGTAGTTGTGTCAACGCTATGATGTTTGCGGGCGAGACCCTGAACCTTAACTGTCCATTGGACGGTGAATACAAGATTGGTAATAATTGGGCAGAAACCCATTAACACAATCTTAAATCTATGGTATAATATTAGTGGTAAAACCAAAGGAGAGAAGTATGAGTAACGAAGCTAACGTAATGGTCGGTTGTGAGTTGTATTACCCTTTTCTTACCCATCAGAATAAGATGGCAGAGAAGTACACTGTTGACCTAGCCTGTCTTTCAGATGCCGCAGTAACAGCACTGGAAGATATGGGCCTGACTGTACACAACAAGGGAGATGAGCGTGGATACTACATCACATGCAAGTCAAACAACAAGTACAAAGCCTTCGACAAAGAAGGGTTCGAAATCCCAATCAAAGGGCGAACGTCTATGTCAGAAGATGATAACCCAGAGACGGGAGTCGTTGTGGGTAATGGTTCCAAGGCCAAGTGTCTTGTTTCCTACTACGACTGGGAATACAATAAGAAGAAAGGTCGTTCTGCCACTCTACGACGTATAGTGATTGACGATCTAAAAGAGTACGTCACCGAGTTCGATGAGGCAGAGGTACTGTGATACTCATCGACGGGGATATGCTCGTCTATCGTGTTGGCTTTGCTTGTGATGAAGAAGAGGAGAGAGTAGCTACTCAAACTATGGGTAACTACATCACCGAGATGGTCTTCGATCTAGCAGAGCACTACGATAAACACAGAGTATTCCTTACCGGCAGCAGCAACTTCAGGGATGAGGTTGCTGTTTCTCAACCATACAAAGGAGACCGTCCAGCACGTAAACCAGTACACAAAGATGCACTTCGTGAGTACTTAATAAACGAGTGGGGTGCTACGGTATCTGACAACAAAGAGGCAGACGACGACATCGCAATCCAAGCCGCAAAGCTAGATTACGACTGCATCATTTGCTCTTTAGATAAGGACTTCAAACAGATACCCTGCCAGTTGTACGATTATGTCAAGAAGAAATTAACTGCAGTTAATTCTGAGGAGGCATCGCTGTGGATATACAAGCAGGCTTTGATGGGGGATCGTGTTGATAATATTCTTGGTGTTAGAGGAATAGGGCCGAAGAAAGCAGACGTACTGATTGATCCGTGTAAATCAGAGGCGGAGGCTTTTGAGACCTGTCTAAAGACGTACATAGATAATGAGCTAGACAGAGACAGGCTGGTAGAGAGTTTAAGTCTACTGTATCTTTTGCGTTCAGAGGACGACAAGTACAATGTCCCACAATCAAATCAAACAAAGTGAGATACGTGAGTACCGACTACGTCAACTGCGTAGACAGAAGTACATTTGCCCGTTGTGTAAAGAACGGTGTGAGCCAGATGAAGCTGCTCTTGACCACTGCCATACAACAGGTCATGTACGTAAGGTACTACATCGTTCTTGTAACTCAGCAGAAGGCAAGATACTGCACTGGGCAAAGCAACGTAGTAGAGGCAACGATCCTGTAGCGTTTCTAAAGAACCTGCTTAAGTATTGGAGCATCGACTACACAGCCAACCCTATACATCCTACGCATGGTAAGCCGCGTAAAAGAAGACGGAGGAAAAGGTCATGACATGTGGTAAACGACATCTTGTTATACCAGATACACAAGTAAAGCCAGACCATATTTGGAGCCATATGATTTGGGCGGCGCGTTATGCTGTCGCTGCCAAGCCAGATACAATCATTCATCTAGGCGACCATTGGGATATGCCATCGTTGTCTAGTTATGATGTAGGCAAGAAATCATTCGAAGGTAGACGCTACTCTGCTGACGTTAGAGCAGGCAACGAAGCAATGAAGGCTTTCATGGAAATAATCAAGGCGGAGCAGAAACGATTACGCAAACACAAGAAGCGTGTCTGGAAACCCCGTATGATTTTTACTCTAGGTAATCATGAATATCGTATTGAACGGGCAGTAGAAAACGATGCAAAGCTAGAAGGACTGATGAGCTATGAAGATTTATACCTCAAAGATTGGGAAGTATATCCGTATCTTAAGCCAGTTGTTGTGGATGGTATTGCTTATTGCCACTTTTTCACTAGCGGTGTCATGGGTAGGCCAGTCACTAATGCAAAACTATTACTGCAAAAGAAACATATGTCTTGCGTCATGGGACACGTACAAGACAGAGACATCGCGTTCGACAGAGACGCCAGCGGAAAACGAATGACTGCTTTGTTTGCTGGTATTTACTATCAGCACAACGAAGAGTATCTAAACCCGCAGACTAATGGTAGCTGGTCTGGGCTGTGGATGTTCAATGAAGTTATTGATGGTGCGTTTGATGAGATGCCTATCAGTATGTCTTATCTGCGGAGGAAGTACGGTGCTAACGCTTGACGAACTTCTAGAACACATAGCCGCACGTTACGATGAAGTAACAATACTAGAGGCTCTTGAAATAAACGCAGAAGATTTAGTAGAAAGGTTCTGTGATAGAGTCAAAGAAAACAGATGGAAATTTGAGGAGATAGAGAATGAATACTAAGTCTGATCGTAATACACCATTCCCCCGCTCAATAGATGACGCAACACCAGCAGATTGGGATGCTGTATTTAGACCACACCACTACAACACAGGAAACTTAGAGTGCATTGAAGCAATACAGGAGTCTATGGACAAGACAGAGTTCAAAGGTTACCTTAAGGGTAACGTAATGAAGTACATATGGCGGTACGAATACAAGAACGGAGTAGAGGATCTTCGTAAGGCTAGGTGGTATCTTGAGCGTCTCATTGAAGAGGTAGCTTTATGAGTGCCGTCTTTGATCTTGAAATGGATCGCAAGCGGCTTGAGTGGCTGGTAGAAAATCAGTGCTACCCTATGCCAACCAAGAACGGGTGGTGCCTGACCGAAGAAGGTTGCTCATGCTTGGCAGAGACAGACGCTAAAAGCTGGCGTGATGCCGTTGATGAAGCGATGGAGGCTAGCAATGAAAGTAGTGGAGGGTAACTTCGGTAAAGATAAAGAGGAGCCGATAAGCGCATCAGAGTTCTTGTCTCTCTTCGCAGTAAAAGCGATGCAGTACGAGGAAGAAGGCAAAGAAATTGACTGTGCGGTTATCATGTACGACAAAGGCGAGATGTATGAGATAGCATCTAGCAGACCGTACCCAGAAGGAGTATACTTCCTTCTACAAAAAGTATCATTAAAAATTATAGAAGAAAACTGGGAGAACTAATGGACGCATACCAACAATACATACACAAGTCGAGGTACGCTAGGTACTTGCCACTTGAACAGCGCCGTGAGACTTGGGAAGAAACGGTTAACCGATACGTCAACTACTGGGTAGATAATGCCGGTTTAGATGACTTCGAAGTGTCAGAGATATTCAGATCAATACATGATCTGGATGTGATGCCGTCGATGCGAGCACTGATGACAGCGGGTGAAGCCCTCGACCGCGACAACGTGGCTGGGTTTAACTGCAGCTACCTACCTATAGATCATCCCAAAGCGTTTGATGAAATGATGTACGTGCTCATGTGCGGCACAGGCGTAGGCTTCAGTGTCGAGCGTCAGTACATCTCAAAGCTACCAGAGATTGCAGAGGAGTTCCATGACACAGACAGTTGTATACACGTTTCGGACTCGAAGATTGGCTGGGCCAAAGCCTACCGGGAACTTATTGCCATGCTCTATAGTGGTCAGCTTCCAAAGT
>Ga0208645_1002883_pt1 | contig 13223 bp, 9 predicted proteins | sample VirMetDEL_Sep_01_FD_184519 | JGI IMG/M metagenome (GOLD analysis project Ga0208645, IMG submission 184519) | Aqueous microbial communities from the Delaware River and Bay under freshwater to marine salinity gradient to study organic matter... | ecosystem: Environmental > Aquatic > Marine >...
GCCTTATTTCTTGTCGCGAAGAGACCATTAGAATAAGCAACGAAAATCATTCAATGCTTGTTGAGGTGCCCAAGGAATTTCGTTCTAGCAGCGAAAGAGTGAAGGTATTCAATGCATTGTTAAACGTTCTTGATCATGAGCAAATACAGCTTTCTAGTTCAGACCAAAGCTGAAGAATATTGTGAGCTTTTGCCTGGCATTCGTTTGAAGAAATATGGCGGCTGGCTTGTAGCGGAAGCCATTGAGCAAGAGGAGATTAGTAAGCTGCAAAGTCAGGCAACCATTCGTGCTGTGCAGCTTGCCAAGCGCATTGCAAATGACAAAGGCATTCCTCTTGATGAAGCGTTTGGCCTTTTGCAAGGCGGTGGTGGCAGTATTACAGAAGCTGAATTGCTCTCTGAATACACCGAGGAGACGCTTAGCATGATTACAAGCGGTTCTTCTGTGGAAAGCACTAACGCTCGCATGGTTACGGCCTTCATGCGCTCTCGCGGGCAAGGCATGATTGATGGCGAATGGCAAGATCTTGCAGATTGGGAGCTGGAAGATACAAAAACCCTGCCTCGTAAAGCCATTGCAAAGGTGGTTGAATTTATTGCTGAGGAGCAGAGTGCTGAGACACAGGAGGCGGTAGCAGCAAAAAAAGCGACGAAGAGGAATGGTCCTCAGTAGCAGAAATGCTGGAAGCGCGAGCACGTAACCAGCTAAAAAATCTTACTGATTGGAACGAACTGTATTTCAGACTTTCCACCTCAGATTTTAAGGATAGGCGATGGCATGCTGATCAATTTGGTCGGCAGCCATTGTCTGATATTAAGCGTGCATTGAAATATCTTGATAAGCATGATGTGGCGAAGCATAATGTACAAAGCGTTGCCACGGCAAAGCTTGGGACTATGGTTGCCGGGATGATGGCTGGTAAAAAGAGCAAGATTAAACCAGAAGACTTCTTGCCTTTTGATATTAAGTCTGCGCAACGAGATAGTGGCGTTAGCGATGAAAGCTTGATTATTTTCCAGCGCTTAATGAAGAGGAGGAAGATGGATGGACGAGTGATTGCTTTGTTGGCCGATGATTTAAAGGCATTTTCTGGTCGTAATCAAGAGCAATGATTATAGAATGAAGGGACTGTGATTAGAAAGCAAGATGGCAGCTCAAGACGCCGAACTGAATCTTAAGGTAAGTCTTGACCTGACCTTTTTCAAGCAACAATTGGCAGGGCTCGGATCTTCTGCCGCGGGCTATCGACTGCCAGTCAATATCAAGTTTGACCGGCTATCAGTTCAGAAGGAACTAAATGCACTGGGGGAAAATATTAGGCGGCGAACTTACAGGCTAAATGTCGAGACTAATTTGTCTGCTGAAATTGATAATGCATCCAAATTAGCCAAGGCTTTAGACGAACTAAGCAGATCCAGGAAATCCGCTCAAGGGGCAATTAACCAGCAGCTTGGACTCGGGGCGCTGCTTCCAGGCCCGCAAGCCGGTGGGCTTGGCAGTAAGGATGTAGAAAAGCTTTATCGTGCAGCCGCTAGAGCCGGGATTGTTGAATACAACAAGGAAATTGCAAGGCGCAAAGCTTCCGCAGTCGCCGCGTTGGAAGCTGTTGGCAGTGACAGCGTTAAAGGGCTCCTCAATGGATTAAATAGTGAAGACGAGAAACTTAAGGCTGCTGCTGAGTCCCTTGGTGAAACGCTTATTAAGACAGTCAAAGGAATTCTTGGTATTGCATCGCCTTCGCGTGAATTCAAAAAGATTGGCCAAAACGTAGGCGAAGGTTTCCAGCAGGGCATGTTGTCTTCAATGGACAAAGCCTTTGATGCAGTGGAAGGCTTAATGCGCGCGCGCATGAAGGTGCTTGATACCATTGCTCGCGGAATGTTTCGTATGGCAGGCATTGACCCTGTTGCTATTAGGGCAGAAGCTGCACAGCGACGTGCATTGCCTGGTGTAAATTTCCCTGCAACCATTCCGCCTCGCAATATTTCTATTGGGCCATCTAGCACTGGCAGGGCGCTGCCTCCTGGAGCCATTCCTTCTGCTCTTCCTGGTACTGCATTTGGAGCTCAAAAATATCTTCCCACTGGATTAAGTGATGAAATGCAGCGCATCATGCGAAGTGCTGCTTATGCATTTGTTGACTCCGTTAAACAGCAAGTTAGAAGCGTGCGCATTGGTCTTGCAGCATCACAACAACCATTGCTTGGCGCTAGTCGTATTGCGGGGCTACTGCCTGCTGGAGTTGGTCGCGCTCCTAATCAATATGCGACTGGTGCCATTGGCGGAGAAACGCGCGCTGAAATGATGGCTCGCCGCGAGCGCGAGGCTCGCATGCGTTCAGCGCTGCGTGGTCTTGATGTAATGCAAGAAGGTGGAGTGACCGGACGTGCGCCTGCTCCTTATTCGCAGGCGTATAGAAGCGCTCGCCCATTAAGTGCAATTGTTCCATATGCACCAGGTGGCGCCATTGTGCCCCAGCCATCAATGGCAGGAGGCGGTGCCGCGCAGCCTCCCAGTGGCGGTGGCGGCGGTTTTGGTGGAGCTGGTGGTCTTGGTGGATTTGGTCGTGCGCTAGGGAATGTACCAAGTCTTCCTGGCACTGGTGTTCTTCGCGAATTAGGACAAGAATTTGCTTTTGCCACAAAACAAGTGATACTGTTTGGGCAAGCGTATAAATTGCTGGCATTCATTCAAGATTTTCCTGCTCAAATTGGAGCTGCAGTAGGTCAACTGCAAAGCTTCAGAAATACTCTTGGCGCCATTTCGCCTACAGCAGAAGAGGCTAGAGCTTCTAATGAGCTTATTCTTGATCTGATGGAACGTTATAACGTTCCCCTTCAAGCCGCGCGAGATGGATTTACTAAGCTTTATGCTTCCATGGCTCCTGCAGGATTTAGTGGAGATGAAATTCGTGATCTCTTCACTGGAATTACTCAAGCAGCTTCTACTTTTGGGCTGAGTGCCGATAAAGTTGATCGCGTTAATTATGCCTTTGCTCAAATGGCCAGCAAAGGCCAAGTTATGAGTGAAGAATTGAAGGGGCAATTGGGTGATGTATTGCCAGGCGCGATGGCAATTTTTGCGGAAGCTGCTGGATTTGAAGGGCCAAAAGCAATTCAGGATTTCTCTGCAGCATTGGAAGATGGTCAATACAAGGGCGAAGCCATGGTTCAACTATTAAAGAACGTGGGTATGGTTTTTCAGAAAGAATTTGGCCCTGGCGCTGAAGGAGCAGCTAAGACATTCCAGGGTATTATCAATCGTTTACAAAACTCGCTGGTACTGTTATACGAAAGTTTTGAACCTGCGGCAGTTATTTTCTTGAATGCTGTTGTTCTGCCGTTAACCAATGGCATTAAGCAGGTGTCAGATGGGTTTAATGCATTCTTTACAGGAACTGCTGCAAAAACTGCAGGTGGATTTGGTATTGCACAAGAGCTAGAGAAGCTGCGTCCTGCATTTGCGGGCATTGCGCAAAACGTGCAGCAATTAATTCCGGTATTTCAGCAATTCGCGAATGTTGCGCTTGGTCTTGGCAAGGTATTTTTAGAAATAGCTGGTAATCCATTTACTGGATATTTATTGAGGGCTTATGTAGCGGTGCTTCCTTTGACGCTCGCAATTCAAGCCTTAAATTTAAAGGCGCTTATTCCTTTGATTGCCAGCTTCCTTCGCGCTATTCCCGCTTTTGTTGCTTACACCGCCGCAACAGTTCAAGGAACCACTGCAAACAAGGCATTGCAATTAGCAATGGTGGTCACGGGCAGAACCGCTGGAGTTACGGCCACTCAAATCAGGAGTGTTGGGCTTGCTTTGAAAGCAGCGTTTGCCAGCACTGTTTTTGGCGCTGTTTTACTTGGCATTGGAGTGCTGATAGAAAAGATTATTTCTTTAAATGCATCGATGGCTGATACGCGGGCGAAAGCACTTGGCGCCGCGCAAGCTATTCGTTCAATGTCGCAAACAGAAGCGCAACAAGCGACTAGACAGTATGAAGCCGGAGCGCAAAGTCTTAGGGGCTTGAATGAACAAATAGAGCAGGGGAGACTAAAAGGAAAAGCATGGATCCAAGTTACAGAGCAACAAGCGAAAGCTTTGCAAGATGCTGGAATTATTGTATCCAATGTTCGTGGCTCTCTTCAAGTGCAGCCAACGCGAGTAGCGGGCGCATTCCAAAAGCTTGAAGGATTGGCCGCAGAGGGGCGATACCGTCAAAGGCAAATTGCGTCTGAAGAGCAACAAGCAATGGAAATTACCGCGCTTCCCGCGATTCCTGTAAGCGAAGGAGAAGGCGCGGGCGCAAAAACAAAAGAACTAGACAAATACAACCAAAGCCAGCTTGATTTTATTCAACAAAGATTTACAAAAGAAAAACAATTATTAGATCAGCAACTGCAGTCTAATTTGCTTTCTAAAACCTCTTACGACATTAAGCTTGCCGAACTCACTCTTGAAACCAAAAAAGCAGAGCTGCAAGAGCGTTTCCGTATTGAATCTGAAAAAATTAACAAGGCAAACTTTAGTGCAGCAGATAAAGCTCTTGCATTGAAAGACGAAGAGATTAAGCTGGAAAATGCTCTCGCCATCGCCACCAAGGAAAGAGATATTGCAATTAAGGGTGCAAAACTTGAGCTGCGCAAGCCTTTTGTGGATGCATTAAGAGGAGAAAACCTTGAAATAGATAAGCAAACTGCTTTACTTGACAGGCTTAAGCAGGGCTATTCTGGGCTATCAATAGAACAAGAGGCTTCATTTATCATTGAAGAGAGAATAGCTAATTTGCGAGCGGACGAACAAAGGCTCATTCAAACTGATATTGATAATTTAAGGCAGCAAATCAAACTTCGCCTAGAAAATGTCAAGGTATTACAAAAACAAGCGGCTTTGACCGAGGCCCAGACAGAGCTTGGCACGATAGGAGCGGGCCTGCGGGCGGGCTTTACTGGAAGCGCGGCAAATGTATTTGAGCAAGCATTAATCCAATCAGAAGGTGACGTTGATTATGCAAGAAAATTAGCGGACATTGAAACAGCGGCAATGCAATTGCGAAGTGTATTTGAGGGTATTCAAGGTGCAATTGAAGGTGTTAGTGGTGCATTTGCGAGCTTGTTAACAGAAGGCGTTGCTTCTCTTGTTGCAGGCACGGCTACTGCTAAAGAAGTGTTTGCCAGTTTTCTGCAAAGTGTCGCACAGGCATTGTCGCAAGCCGCTTCTCAAATTATTGCTACTTACATTGCCATTGGTCTAGCAAAAATCTTTGCCGGATTTACTGGTGGAGGCAGTAATAATCTTGATACTTCTGGCTTTAAACAGTACCCGATCTTGCCAACGCCTAGCGCGAATGGATCATATTTTGATGGTCCCACTGCTTTCTTTGCCAATGGAGGTATTGTTTCTTCTCCAACGTTCTTCCAATTTGCTGATGGTGGCAAGATCAACATGGGCCTAATGGGAGAAGCTGGTCCTGAAGCCATCATGCCTCTTAAGCGTGGCCCTGATGGTCGTCTTGGCGTGTCGATGTACGATGCCTCCCGCAAGGCCGTAGCCAACGCAGGCGGCAATGCAAACATGGACACTGTTGATGATGAAGACTCCATCTTCTCTATTGGAAGTCCATCTGCTGCTCGTCGCACAGTAGCCGCTGCCGCAGAAGCAGTTGCTGCTACGCGCATGCAAGTAATGGAGCAACGCACATTAAGTGAGCGTCGTTCTGAAATGCGCCACATCGAAGAACTTGTCGCTAAACCAGCTAAAATTAATGTTGAATACCAGTCGCAAGTGATTAACAATGTGGAATATGTCACTCGCGATCAAGCAGAACGCATGGCAGCGCAATCTGCCTTACGCGGGCGAGAGCTGGCATTAAGCTCGCTGCAAAATAGCGTAAAAGCTCGTAAGCGTGTGGGGATGGGCTGATGTCCGTTGCAACTGTCAACTATCTTCAGTTTCGCAATCGCGAAACCTTTGCAACTACTAGTCCGCTATGGCAAAACTTCTACGTGGACAGACCAAGTGATTTTCTGCCTTTTGGCTATGGACAAGGTGCTGGACAAACTGCTGGCGAGCGTTCACAGGCCAATCTTATGACGCCAGTTAATACAATTTCCTTGAACTATGCTAAAGAAGCAGCGGATAATCGTTACATTGCTGAAGTGACAACAAGACAAGTGAATATTAGTTCTTTTGTTGAAGTGGCAACAATTTCTAGAGAGCTATGGGTGGTAGGAAGTTTTAGTCAAGATCAAGAGATGCTTACGTTCGTTTTACGTGGCCCTAGCGATGCTACTAAGCAAGGCCCAGGACGCTTCCTTTCTCGCGTGTTAATTGGTAGCGCTCCAAGCTCTGGCACGTTGGTCATCTCATGAACTGGTATAGATGGATAGGGAAGCCTCATCGCACTGGCGATGATCCCATGGTTGACGAAGGTTGCGATTGCTTGCTAATGGTGGTTCGTATTCGCGAAAGCTTGGGCTTGCCTGTGCCAAGAACTGATGAAACAAAAGCCTTAATTGCGCTGGCGGAGGCTGGCGCACATTCTGAAATAAATTCCTTAATTAAGGAACATTTAGAGCCTGTTCAAAAACCTTGCGATGGTGCGTTTATGATATTTGAAACGCCCGACCAAATTGGCGCTGCTGTAATTATTGAAGGAGGCTTATTGCACGTTAGTCACAAGAAAGGCGTGCGTTGGCTCCCGTCTAATATGATGCGTCAATTCAATTGGTTTCATTGGAAATGAAGCATTCTCTTCTTCCTCAAGATAGGTACATTGCTGAGCTTTTGGGGCTTAGCGAAGAGGAGATGCGTTGGTACAAGGCAGAGGTGCAGCGCCGAGCGGTGGAGGGGCCAAGACCTGCAGTGATTGCTGGCACGGAGGCGGCTATTTATGCAGCCATCAGTCTTGCCCTCACGGCAATTAGCGTTGGCCTTACTATTGTCTCAATCTTTTTAGTACCACGTCCTTCGCCAACAGAACAAGGCGAACTAAGAACAAGACAACGACAAGGAGATACGCTTCGTAATCCATCGAGTTTTGCTCCAACGTATGGCTTTGAGGCGGTTCAAGATATTGCTCCTCTTGGCGATCCCATCCCACTAATCTACGCTAAGCGTGAATTCCTTGACGGACAGTGGTACGGCGGCACGCGCGTTAGCACTCCTTTGTTGTGGAGCCAAATCTGGTCACTAGGCGGCAGTCAAATGCTGCGTGCAATGTTTTTGGTGTCTGAGGGCGAGATTGAAAGCATCCATCCTTTTAGTTTCGGAATTGGCAACAACACCCTTGGCGCCTATTCATTTGAAGGTTCTGCCCAGCGGATTGCTATTTACAGCGTCAGCAATGGCGGACGTATGGCAATTGGGAATTACGTCTCCGGCAGCACAGAAGACATTGGTGCGCTTGGTGGATATGGTCCTGACATTTACCGAGCTGACATTGGCTCCAATGATTTCCAGCCGGTATTTTGCGGAGCGTACAAACCGAGCACCTCCACGTCGTTCGGACTTTATGCACCCATGGCAAACGGCTTGGGCTATCGCATCAATCCACGCATCCGTCCATTGCGCAATCTGCAAGTACGGGACAACACTTACAGGGCAGATGATGATGCACAGGCAGTAGCGGAAGCATGGAAATACAAATACTGCTATAGCAGCAAATCTGGCATTATTAGCACATCACGCGGTAGCACTCCGCGAACGCTAATTGACCTGCAAGTTGGCGATACGTTTATCTACATGCTTAGCTCCAAATCAGATGGAGTGTATGCGGGCAAAAAAGATCCATCGATTAAAGTGAATGCCCGCAACAGTGATAACACTGCACAATCTGCAGACGGCGAGGAAACGTTGATTGCCGTGGGGCAGTCTGTAGCAGGCAGGCAAAAGCAGTACGATTCCAACTTGCGCGAGGGCGAGCTGTACAAAGTTGGCTCTTGTTTAGCAATCTTGACTCGCCGTGATTCGCTATTTATTAGCGAAAGTGACTACGGCCCAGACACGTCAGAAGAAATTGGTGCCGATCCAAGCGAAGATCCAGCAGGTGCGTCTAGTAGAGGCAAGAGTGCTTATTACACATTCAAGGTGATCAGGGCTGGTACGGTCGGCATCGCTGGGCAAGACATTGTTGACACACGACTATTTGATCTCAATGGTGCGCGTCGGATATTTCCTGGCGAAACATCTGACGTTAGTCCATCAAAAATCTGGCGCTTTGATACGCCTGGACTGGACTTTGCTGCAGGTGAAATCGGTGAGCGCTACTATACTGCGTCGTCATTCCCGCAACTTTTCCGTTGCGCTCTTGGTAGCGTTCGCCTTAATCGTCCCACGCGCTATTTCGAGCTTGGAATACGCAGCACTATTGCGATGCAACTACAAGGCTTATGCAATTTCGCTGATATACCAAGCGAAAAAACAAGCTATAGCGCGGGTGGCTCTGTCACATCTCTGACCACCGTAACCGGCACGTTTAATCCAACCAATGACCTGACAGGACTTCAGGATTGGGGGACCGTATCAGTTGCCACTTCCAACGAAAGCGGCTCTGGACTCGGAAGCGGACTGCGAGTCAGCTTTAACGTGTCGGGAGGGGTTTTGCAAAACCTTGCTCCTGCTAGCGGGGATGAAGGCGAGGGTTATGTTGTTGGAGATGTGGTGAGATTCGTTTGGTTTGAGCCAGACAACACCACTCGTTTTATTTACGCACGTGTAGATGCAGAAACCGATGGCACTGCCCTTACGGAAAATGCTTCGGGATATGAAGTGATCAATTGGAAAGCCGCTGATGCGTTTGCTAACATTTCTGCCACTGAAAACCTAGCCAATTCGGTTTTTACGTCTGGCACAGTTACGACGCCTGAGACTCGCTATAGCCTATTCCGCGTTACGCTGCGTTCTGATGTTTCAAACGAAGCAGCATTTATCGGCACAAGTAATGTCATCTTTTGCGTAGCGAGCGCCAAGGAAACGCCGGTTTTTAATTACTTGCGCTTTGCAATGGACGGTGATGCCACATGGGAAGCACGCATTGAGCCTATTTCTAGCTGGGAATTGCGCAATCAAAACTTCCAAGTGTTTCTACTAGATGCAGGCGGTGATCCCGCTGTTATCTTGCAAACGCGACTTCGCTTTGATTTTGGCAGCATTTGGGCCAAGGGGTATTTCTTAGATGCAAGGGAGTTTGATGAAATATTCGACCTGCAGGGTTTGCGCCCTAAGCGTGAAATTGGACTGAGCTGGACCGAGGGCGACTACAACGACAACTTTGATGGCACCTATCTAGATCGTTATGCACGCGCTGCTGAATTCTTTGTTTATGACGAAATCTCCACGTCATGCTCTTCTGCCCCCGAGCACGAAATAACTTATGTCAATGTGCTTCAGCCCAATGACTCGGTGCCTCAATACGACAATATGTGCCTCGTTGGTGTCAATGTTCGCGCCACGCAAGAATGGTCACAGTTCTCGCAGTTCTCCGCCTACATAACGGGCGGTATTAAAGTGGATCGCTTGCTAGGTGGAACGGAAGCAACGCATTTGTTCCCAGAGATTTTATACGATTTTATGCTCAACACTCGCTATGGGCTTGGTAATGAAATTAGCGCAGAGCAAGTTGACACTGCATCTTTCACTGCAGCAGCACAATTTTGTCTTGACAATCGCTTCTTCTACGATGGCCCCAAACTTAGCAATGTAAATTGGAGGCAATGGGCCGCAGATACTGCAGCAACACATGGTTTGCTTCTTATTGAACGAGGAGGCGTGTTTTTCTTAGAACAAGCCATTCCAGAAAAGCCTGACATTCGTGGTTTGTTTACAGCAGGTAATTGCACCAGCATGGAATTAACTACGGCACAAGCAGAGCAACGTCAACCATTTGCTGTGAGCGTAAAATACAGGACGGAACGCTATGGTGGTTCAGCGCCTTCTGAAAGTACAGACCCTGCTTATGGATTGTTTCCTGAGCCTCAAGAGCGTCTGATTTACCATTCAGAATGGGGAGAGGGTCCAGTTGAAAGCGTTGATCTTTCTGAATATTGCACTAGTGAAGATCATGCAATTAAAGCTGCACGTTACATTATTGGAGCGCGGCGATTGGCTGATCATACGGTCAAACTTCAAACCACTTATGAAGCATTAATTAGTCCTTTGGCGCCAGGTGATTTTATCAAAGTGGCAATGGATTACACGCATTACAATCAATACACTAATGGCGCTGTCACTAATGATGGGCAATTGATTTCTTCTGTTCCATTGAATGACGGTAATTATGATGTGATTTACTGGACTGGAGTGGAATCTGCAGAAGTTGCAGAAGGCACTTTAGTTGTCAGCAATGGAGGAACTGTTGCTTCTCCATCAGGCATTGTATTCACTGTAAAAACTTCTGAAATTCTCACTCGCACCTATCGCATTGATTCCATTCAGCCAACAGAAGATGGTTATGAAATTGAAGCCATTCACACCCCTCTTCTAGAAGATGGCACGTTGCGGCTTTATGCTGAATGGAGCGATTCTTCTTATTGGACTGAGGCTTAATTATGGTGGCATTTCCTGAAGTTACGCCGTCCTCAATGGATTTTACGGCGCCAGAATTTCCAATTAAAACCAACACATCATTAAGTGGTGTAGTGTCACGCAGGGCCTTTGGCAATAGAGGATCAAGAGCAGTCTTAAGTTTAAATTTTGATAATCTTCCTGATGCTACGGCAGTGGAATTCTTGAATAGCTGGAAGCTAGCAAAGGGACAATTGGAAAGCCTCTCTCTTTCTTCCATTGTTTTCGATGGGGCAAGCAGTGATCTGTCCGCCTATCTGTCTGATGGGGGCGATGCTCTCATTTGGCATTTTTCTGAGCCTCCACAACTGCAACGTGTAAAGCCTGGCATTAGCAGTGTTCGCGTGGTTCTTGAAGCCACTCGTGATTTCTAGCTAAACTAAACACAAATAGAGGAAAAGACCTTGGCAGTTCTCACTGGAAAGAATGGCGCATTGCGTTGGAACGGAAGTGCCATCGGAAAAGTTCGTTCGTGGTCTCTGTCCGTAAGTAAAGATGCTTTGGAAGATACGGACCTTGGTAGCAATGATCGCACTTATGTATCGGGGGTGCGAGGTTCAACAGGCAGTGCAGAGCTAATGTATGATCCCAGCGAAGGCGGTGCAGTGCAATTGCTGAATAGTATTTTTGGTGATGACACAAGCGCAGAGCAAAGCGTTGAATTTGTTTTGGATTCTGCAGGAGGCAAAACATTAAGTTGTAATGCTTTTGTTACTGGCGCATCTCCTAGTGTCAGCGTAGCCGACATTCAAACTTGCTCTATTTCCTTCCAAGTGTCTGGCCCAATTAGCGGTGGCTTCTAATTATGGCGGTCCTTGGCGTCAATGGAATTGTCAGGCTTCGCCGTGACGCTCCATCTCCAATTATCCTTTCCATATCAACACTACGATCTGATATTGACTCTTTCTTAGTAAGGAGTCAAGAGTTTTGGAACGGCGATGAAGTGAGGCTGTTTTCGCCAAACGGATTGCCGCTATCAACGAGTGCCTCGCCTAATGGTGTGGGATGTTATTTTGGCTCTTATTGGGAACTGGGAGACAATAGAACGCATGTAACGAGCGAAGACGATCAATACTACACCACGGACTCTTCCTTCTTTTATAACAGGGGCGAGCCAATTAATAGTGCCAAATATTATATTTATCGTGACAGACTTGATCGCATTAGCCTTTATGACACCAGGGCAAAAGCGCTGAAAGGAGCCGCTGCTGATCGCGTTGACATCAAGCAGCTTGACTTTAATTACATCCTGTTATCTGCAGCGGGCACAGAAGAATATGACAACGCAATGGCTGAATGTATAGCTGCGGCGGGGGACTACAGATTTAGCGACGTTCGAGACGAAGCGACGTTAGAGAGCATTTGTGACTTTCCTCCATTGTACTTACAACCAGTTGCAAGTACTGCGGAATATGACAATGCTGAATTATCACCACGTCGATGGGTGAATGGCTTCCCATGGGTTATCCAAGGTTTGGTTGAGGAATGGAGTCTTGATTTAACTGCCGATGGTATCAATACCACTTCAGTGGGAGACATGTTTGGTGAAAATATCAAATCAATTATTACAGGAGGAGGAAGTTTTGATTTTTATGTGGATAGGCAATCTTCTGAAGATGCGTATGATGCCACGTCATTGATGCAACTTTTGTTACTTACGGAAAAGGGCTGTAAAGCACAAGCGCAGTTCTATATGATCTATGGAAGAGAAGAGCGTGTTGAACGTCCAGAGCTACTGCCAGGGGATTTGTTTTACGAAACTGACATCCTCATTACCAATAGCGCAGTGAATACAAGAGCTGGAGAGCTTATTGTTGGAACAGCCAATTTTGTTACTACGGGGCCAATTCAGCTTAGAATGGGCTCATAATCGTAAAGACGCATCAGAACGCATATGACAGCCATTACATTGCCTGGTCAAGCTGGTGCGATTAATGATATTGACATTACGCAGGCACAGTTTCGCGAACAGATTGCTGCTATTGCCATTGCGGCTCGGCGTTACTCCGGCGGCACGTCTCAAGGCGTTAGCACAACGTGTTTGTATGTAGATCCTGAGATTGGCACTGATGACTGGGAAAGTGGCGTTGCTGATGGCACTGCCACGCCTATTTTGACAAACCAGCAAATCACTGCTGGCTATTCCAAGACGGCCCCGTTCAAGACGCTGCAGCGTGCATTGATTGAAGCCGCACGTCTCTCCATCGTTGCGGGCCTGAACAACGACCTGTACGACCGCGTGGTAATTCGCGTGTCGCCTGGCGAGCACATCATTGACAATGCTCCGGCTGGCTCCGAGACCGTCAGCTCTTGGGGGAGTTCGTTCTCTCCCACCGCCAATAACCTCCGCGCCTTCAATGGCAGCAGTGTCGGTGTGATCTTGCCTCGTGGTGTGAGCATCGTTGGCGAAGACCTGCGTAAGAGCGTCATCCGCCCGAGCACGGTTCCAGCACCCAACCTCAATCCATCCACAGCCCGTGGCGCAATCTTTAAGTGTACTGGCGGCTCGTTCTTCTTTAATTTCACCTTCAAAGATGCAATTGGTATTACCACGTCGCATCACATGCTGTCGGCGTTTGAATTCTGTGGCGATGCTGAGCTGACTGCTTACTACAACAAGATTGCCACGGCATTTGGGCTTAATCCTTCTGATATTGGCGTTGTCA
>Ga0208645_1002884_pt1 | contig 13222 bp, 15 predicted proteins | sample VirMetDEL_Sep_01_FD_184519 | JGI IMG/M metagenome (GOLD analysis project Ga0208645, IMG submission 184519) | Aqueous microbial communities from the Delaware River and Bay under freshwater to marine salinity gradient to study organic matter... | ecosystem: Environmental > Aquatic > Marine >...
CACTCTTCTTTTTCTGATTTTCAACTCTAACACTTTTCTTTTTCTGATTTTTAACTCTAACACTCTTAATCTTATTTCTAGCTTTATTTTTTGTACCTCTTTTCCCATTTCTACTAATTGGTCGTAAAGGAACCAATGCTTTTCTTCTTATTGTTTTTCTTCTATCAAATTCTATCTCGTAACCAAACATCTGATTGATAATATCTATTTGTTTTTTAGATATTTTATTACATAGTTCGAAATTTTTACCACTTGGTGAATTTCTTAAAGTAACATAATAAATATATTCTTCTTTTTTACCTAAACTAGAATCTCTACCAATACTAGCTATTGATTTGTTTTTAGGAAACCAATTTTTATATTTGGCTCCTCCCATACCCCCTTTCATTTTTTTAGCGATATTAATATAATATCCACTAATAATAGAGAATAAAATATTACTAAATCTATCAAATGTTTTAGTTGTTGCATCTCTATAATCTTCTAAAAACCTAGATTCTCTCCAAATCTTTAAATGGTCTCTTCTGATAGCCGATAAAACATAATAATTTAAATAATTAAGTTCACAAAATTCTTTCAAAAGATTTTTAGTCATTTTCTTCACCCGTTTGTAAAAAGCCATATAAATTTTCAACATAGTAAACATGTCTCCAAAATCATGTACGAAATTTTTCTTTTTAGCTTGTAAATTCTTGGCGTCTGCTTTGTTACCCGGTATTGGAGGAACAAATAACTTCTTAACACTAATATCTTTGTAACCTAAGATAGCTATTAATGCACATATTTCATAATCACATTTGTAATTATAAGAAGTAACTAACATCACACCGTTTTGAACATTTCCACCAACTGCTCTATTTGCTAATACAACTTTCTGACCAGTTTCTGTCAATATAGACATATCATTAGTCCCGCTGATTAATCTCAATCCAGCTAATGTATTGATACCAGAATCTAATAATTCTTCTGGAGGAGGTTCTATTAATTCATTAATATAATCTAGAGCATCTTTTAAAGTTTCTACTTCTGGTTTTCTAAAAATATCTAAAATTAAACCTTCTGTTCTTTCTTTTTTGATAGCTAAAACAGGGTCATCATCAAAATTTTCATATTCCTCTTTGGTATACATTTTATAACAAGCACCCGGTGCTACTCTTCCAACTCTCCCTTTTCTTTGAATAGCAGAAGCTTTGGCTATTCTACCCGGTTTTAAAAATTCTTCCATTCTATTAGGTTCATAACCGCTTTTTAAAGCGTACCCGTTATCTATTACAAAAATAGCTCCCTTGATAGTAATAGAGGATTCAATTAGTTCTGTACCAATAACAACTTTTCTATCATATGGTCCTCCTGAAGCATCTCTGTAAAGAGTGGCATCTGTCGCCAATTCTTTGGTTTTACTGTCTGTTTTTGAAGATAATCCAACACAAAATAATTTTTCTTTTGATACCCCTTGCATCAATTTATTTAATTTTTTACAAATTTGCTCTGCTTCGGGTAAAGAATTTACAAAAGCAATAATATCTCCTTTCTTTTTAGATTTTACTATATCAACGATAGTTTCTGCTATTTTATCTGGAACCTTTTTTTCAGGAACTGGATTTTCCAAAAAATGTTCACTAACAGGTTTATTAGGAATAGCGGGTAAATTAATAGATTTTAATTTAAATTCTTTATAATATTCGCCAAATAAATTACCTGGTAAAGTAGCACTCATGACAATTAATTTCAAATTTTTATTAATCCTTAGCGCTTTTTTCATCTGAAGAAGGATGGTATCTATTCTAGTATTTCTTTCATGAGCTTCGTCTACAATTACAATATCATAATCACTACCCGAAGGGTCACCGTTCAAAACTTGAACAACAGTTCCATCTGTAGAAAACAGAAGATTGGTTTCTGATGTTTTGCTTGGTTTTCCATTATCTAATCTAGAATCTTTATATTGATATCCGACTTCTTTACCAATTTCTACATCTAAACATAAAGCTGCCCATTCTGCATTACCTCTGGTAGGAAGCTGTTTCGGATTGGTGACAACCACTTTTCCTTTGTAACCGATAGCATGAAGTGCATATTTTGGAACTAATACAGATTTGCCGTTACCTGTACCTGCTTCAATAATTAATACTTGATGGTCTTTAATATCTTTGACGATATCTTCTGGAGGAAATCTGGGATTTCGATACATTGGAAGATTAGACCAGCCTCCTCCGTCTGGAGATTTAGCAAAATTTTTGTAATTATCCGAGTATTCTTTTCCTGTTAATGGATTCATTTTTTTTCCTTCCGGATCTAATATTCCTATCCTTTCTATTTTCATATTTTATTATAAGGAAAGTTGAATTTCTCTTTTTCTTTTTCTGAAGTAATAATTATTCTATATCTAAATCTAAATTAACCTCTTCGTCATCCATTTCGTCATCCCAAACCCTCCGACCTACAGAAATTTCATTATTATATACCTTTAATTTGAAAAGTTCTAAATCCGATAATCTTTCCTTAATATTTGTTAAATTATTTTCTAGTAAGGAAATTCTTGTCTTCAAAATATAATAATTCTTAGTAAGGCTAAATGTTAAAAAAGTAGCTGCCGCTGCAATAATATATATTTCTTTCCTATCCATCTTTTAAATAGTTATCTATTTTTGCTTTCTGTCTTTATCAAGAGAAACCCAAAATATAAAAATGAAATATTATACAATAAAAAAGAAATATAAAATGGATTTAAGAGGAGGAAATTCATTTTCTGTTGATTCTCTCAAAATAAAAAGATATCAACAGAAAGATTTAAAAATAAAAACTTTTCAGAAAGAGAAATATTTTTATTTTCTAGAAAATGATAAAGAAATTCCATATGATTACAATAAAATTTTAGTCAATGTTCATTGGGGACAACTTAAACTCTTTATGTCAGAATTTTTCACTTTTATCTATCGATTAAATACAGAAAATTTATCTCCTCCATTAAATAAAGAAGAAAATCTTGATATTCTTTATATTGGAGCAGCTCCGGGAGACCATATTTATGTATTAGCTCAACTTTTTGACGAATACCATTATCACCTTTATGATACACAAAAATTTGATGTTAGATTGAATGAATTGACCAATGTGACAATTTATCCTAAATATTTTGATGACATTGAATTAGAAAAATGGAAAAAAAAGAACAAATGTTTCTTAATTAGTGATATCAGAACACTGTCATATAATCCGAGTGGTTTTAGTAAAGATTCTCAGAAAATAAACGAAGAATCGGTTTGGTCAGATATGCAGCTTCAACAAAAATGGGTAGAGCAATTGAATCCCTACATGTCTTTGCTTAAATTTCGTCTCCCTTTTGCATACGATTTCATTTTGAAAGAGGGTAAAACTAGAAAATATTTATCTGGAATGGTATTACGTCAGGTTTATAATAAACCTACATCAAGTGAGACTAGATTATTGGTATCCGAAATAGATAAAAAGGACTGGGATATTGTTTCTTATGAAAGAAAGCTGGCTTATCATAATGATAAAGTGAGAACAAGTAAGTTTTTGAATCCAATAGATGAAAGCGAAAGACCAATTTATAAGGAAAAAGGACTGATGAATGACTTTGATTCTTCATATTTTTGTGTATTAGTAATGGATTTTTTAACCAGTATAGATGAAATACCGAATGAAGTAAATGTTAGAAATATCATGGATTTTATCATAGATAATATATCATCAAAAAAGTCAAATTTACTGTCAAAAAGGGCTGGATTTTGATGTATAATTCCCCAAAATTGAAAAAAATAAAAAAAAGTAGGGATAATACACACGCGCACATCATACGATGTCGAACTCTTGTAAAAACATGGTTCTTTCTGCTGAAAATCGTGCCCTTCTATTTTCGATAGAAAAAAAAATTGATGATATAACCAAATGCAGCGGTTTGTATGAAGATATTATATTTTATAAATATTTTCATCATGATGCGGAGAGTGCTAACTCTCTCATTACTACAATGCTAAAAGAGGAGCTTTACTCTCTCCCTCCCTAATCAAGGGGGACCGGTGATTCTAATCACCACCCAATATAATTACAATAAAACATAGTATCGGGTGGTCAAAATTGAAGAAAAAAATAATAAATAAAGAAAAAAATGGGGAGCTCGCATTCCAGTAGTTTGAACCAGTTTGTTACCAAACATCCTGACGGGATTAAACTTGTCAGGATGTTTAAAAAACATCATCCCGATGTAAATTTAACCCCTCTTCAGTTAGTGGTTTTGACAGCTGCTTCTCCTGATGTATCTCATTTGCTTCCTAAGGAAGTCAGTGATTTAGTCCACGATTCATACTCATTAAAAATAGAGATTATCAGGAACGTCATTGACAAACACGTTTACGAAGAGGATTGTGTTGACATTATCCTCGAAATGTTAAATAATTTATAATTTATATTATATTATATGTATATTTTTATATTATATACATATCTCATCTTATATTATATTATATCATATTTATATCTTATCTTATATCATATTTATATCTTATCTTATCCAAAAATCAACAAATCTACCCATAGAATCAACTTTGTTTGAGTCTCCTAATTTTCCTTTATATGTAATCAGAATTTTTATTCAAAACTCTCAACACAGGGTCAATCAGTTTTCCTTCTGTACAAACATCATTCCCAAGACCCAATAAACGAAAATAATTACCAATATCAGGATAATGAGCATGACTATTTATAGCACTATAAATAACTGGGCGTTTTTTATGAATTTCCAAATCTTCATATCTGTACCTAGCATTATAACCATGTCGGCTTAGAAAAATATATTTTGGTCTATCATTTTCCAACTCCAAACAAATCCACTCTAAATCAGCATTATGTTCTCCGAATGGAAATAATCCAAAAACATTTTTAGGTCCATTATAGTTATAAAAGAAATAGTAAATTATTTGTTTTTTATTTCCTTTCTCGTTAACATAAGCATATACAGGAGGAAAATGACTTTTTGTTTCTTTATAAGTATTTAAATATCTAGGTTTAATATGCATTCTAAAATTTTTCCCATTATTATATTTTTTTGATTTTGCTATTTGTGTAAAAGACAAATCAACTTTCTTATTTTCAAATCTAAATTCGCACATATTGATGTATTTATCTATAGAAGTAGGATGATATAATTCGTTTTTCGACAAAATTAAATAAGGTTTGTATTTTTCAATTAACTTATCTGTCATTTTATTTTCTCTTATATTATATTCTTTTTTCTCACATAAAAGAAAAAAAAAGAATATAAATATAGTATGAAAAGAAAAAGAGAATATAAATATAGTATGAAAAAGATAACAGAAAAAAATATAAATGATTATAAAATGGGTTTGACAACAGGAGATATTTTAGCTATTGTCTTTGGTTCTATTCTAGGTTTGGTCATTATAGGTTATTTAATTTATATCTTAGTTTTTAGAAAAAAACAGGTAATTACAACTACTCAAATCAAACAACATTTAACTGACAATCCGTCTTCCAGAAAAGAAGTTTCCCAACATCTTCAAAGTTTAGAAAAACCAGATGAAATTCTAACACAAGTAGAACTTACTACTCCTGTCAGATAATTATCATATTTATTATGAAATAATAAATATGAAATAATAAATATGAAATAATAAATATAAAATAATAAATATGAAATAATGAAATTATAACGAATCGAGTGTAATCATCAACCACCGATAAGATTCGGAATCAGTAGAATGAAACCACTCTGGAAATTTGATATCTTGATTTTTTATAATTCCCATTATCCCATATCTATAAATAGCATAATCTGTTAAAAAATAACCTTTTTTCCATAATTTTCTAATTTTATTTTCTATTATCTCAACATCTCCATCAATAAAAATATCTTTTTTCAGAACTACATCTAAATCTGTATTTTTGACAACCAAAGAATAAATAAAATCTATCTTTTCCATAAAATCTATATCAATATCCACATCTATATTTATTTTATTTCTATCAAAACCAAAATTATTCTTTTCTAATTTAAATAAATCATTGAAAACATTATAACAATATAAATTTCTATTTTCTAAATTTTGAACACTAACCGGATTTCCCTTTTCGGTAAAAAGAGATTCCATATCCGGTAATATAAGTTCTCTTTCATTAACAGAAATAATATTAGTTAAAAAATACAAATCCCTAGTTTCAAGTTTGTATTTTTCTATTTCTTCTTTTGAAAATTTCGAAATAAACATATCTTTACTTTCCTTTACCAAATCTTCTCCTAATTCTATTTCTAAATCAGAAATGTAACAAATATTAAACTGGTGGTGATGAAGAATCATAATTCCATGAACTTCTTTTTCAGCCAATTTGATATTGTAAGCCAAAGCTTTTTCCAAATCAGAAAATTTTTTTATTTTTAAAGATTTGATATTATCAATTTTAGCTTCAACTATTTTTAAATAAACTTGATAACCTACAGTTTCTAAAAAGTTAGGATGATTTAAATTTTCTAGTATTTTTCTGAGAGAAAAAGTCGGAAGATTAGTTTCCATTCCAACTTTTAACAGACAACGTAATAAGTAATATTTAGATGTTACACTGTTGTTGATATAATTAAATTGAAGTAATTTACTCTCTTTCAATCTATTTATATTTATCTTATCTAATTCGTTTTCAAGTAAATAATAATTAGAGTTTTCTTTTCCTTCAAAGATTTTGGAAATATCTTCTAAAGTATTTATTTTAACTTTCTTTAAATTTTTTAAATTCAATATATTATTGATTTCTTGATAATCTTTATAATAACCTATTTGAGAACCCAAATTTGTTATCGTTTTAGTGATTAAATTTCTTTCTAACTCTGATAGATTTAAACCTTTACAATACATAAATTTATTTCTCAAAACAGTAAAAATATTATTATTAAAAATAATTTTCATATAATTCATGTAATCTTTATCACATGTAACAAAAATATCAGTTGGATGAAACATATCTAAAAATTTTAAAAATAATTCCTTTTCTTTCTTTTCTAATCTTATATTATTATTATCATTTAGAAAAGAGAGTAAAATAGTATTGTTAAAAAAATTAATATTTTTTTGTAAATTTACTTCTTCTGAATTGAGCAAACAATTAAACAATTTAATTCTAATATTATCCAGAGAATCTGAATCTCTGTCTTTATCTACAATAAATTCTAAATTCGGATTATCCATTTTATCTTTTGTATTCTTCTATATTTTATATATTTTGAGTATAAAAAGAAGAAGAATTAAATAATAAAATGAAGAACTGTATCAATATATTATGTGTAAGAACAAATGAAATTATGCTAGATTTTTGTAACCAACTGTATGATTATTTTCAAAAAAAGAGTTTAGATTATACTATCTATATTACTGTGGATAGTGCCGTCACCAAAGATGAATTTGAAGATACCGAAAAATATAAATTTATTGTTATAGATCATTTAGAAGCTACTAAAAAGGGTTATAAGGATTCTTTGCTGAGGTATTATCACCGTAAAGATACCAAAGTTAAATCTATGGCACTTGACAAATCTCTATATTATTTTTCTAAACATAATAATTATGATAACTATTGGTTAATTGAAGAAGATGTTTTCATTCCTTCTGTCAAAACTATTCCACAATTAGATAAAAAATATGGAAAGGCAGATTTATTGGTAGGAGGGAACGGAAAAAATGAAGATGGAAAAATGGATTGGCATTGGCCTCTGATGGTTAGAAATAATAAAGTTAGGAGTTATAAACTAAAAAGGAAAAAAGCTGCTGTTTCTAAAGATTATTATCTCCCATTGCCTTGGTACAACTCTTTCTGTCCTGTAATTAGAATTTCAAAAAGAATGTTACATGTTATTGAAAATTTTGTCAAGAAAAACAAAACTCTGATATTTATGGAATTTATGTTTAATACTTTAGCGATGCATCATAATTTAGAATTAAAAAAGGTAGAAGAATTTAAACTAAGATATAGTCATGAATACAAGGGTTCAGCTTTCAAAAAAAATGAAATAAGGGTAAAAAATCTTTATAATCATATAAAAGAACCAGAAATCCAAAAAGAATTTAGATTATGATTTACAAGCATGTAATAATAATATAAGAAAAAGGTAATATAAATGTCGAGAGGTTGGATTTATTGTATGTCAAACAAGTCATTCCCAAATTTGTTAAAAATTGGGCAAACCAAACATCCTCCAAATAATAGAGCTGACCAACTTTATTCTACTGGAGTTCCGTATCCATTTAAAGTGGAATTTGCTAAAAAAATAGATAACTATGAAAAAAGAGAAAAAATTATCCATTCCATTTTAGAAAAATATATCAAAAGAGTAAACCCAAAGAGAGAATTTTTTGAGGCATCGGTTAAAGATGTAAAACCTATATTTGATTTGTTAGACGGTGAAGATTATTTAGAAATTTCGGAAGAAGAAAATCTTTTATTGAAGCATATTTTAATACAAGACCAAAAAGTTAAACATTGTATTCAAGGAGATGAAAAGATAGCCATCTATTCTAAAAAAGAAGAAAAATTATTGTACAAAGGAAAATTTTGTGGTTTTACAGAATTTGGAAAAATACATTGTGACGAAATAAAGAAAAAAGAAAGTGTGATGATAACTCAATTTTATATCGAAATCAACAAAATTTTTGTACCTGTCTCTGATATACTCAAATCAAATTACTAATTTCTCTCTTTTTCTCTTATATTATCTCTCTTTTTCTCTTATATTAATATAAATTTATATTATATATATATATATAATATAAATTTATCTACCTACCTAATAAACCTTCTATTATCCCAGCTTCAAAGAAGAAACCTTCCATTTTAGCAGCAGTTGAACTTTCTCCTACAATTTTATACCAATAATAATCTTACTAAAAGTATAACAGCACCAACTAACAAAAATCCGCCAACAACAAGATATGTATGAGAATCATCTTTGTTTTTATCGGATGCTCCCAGACTGATTAAAACCAAACCAGCTACAAAGAGAATAAAAACTGTGATATAGGAAAATATTTTCCTCATAGGGGCAACAGATTTTCCCAATTTTTCTTGAAAATTTCCAATTTTAGATAATAATCTTTTGCTTTTTGCTTTAACTTTCTTGTTTTTTTCTAATTTTTGGATTTTTTTCTTAAGTCTTTCAAGTTCGTCTATCCTTTCTTGTTCCATTTTATTTACAATAAAATTATAAATCAATAAAATCAAATGGAGATGAAGAATCACCTGTACTGTAAATTACCTTTTTGATATTAGTCCCAAAAGAGGCCATGCATTTTGAACACGGTCTACTATTTCCAAGAGTACCATTTTTCATTACTCTGATAACAATAATATATAGTTGTTGATGTTTCTTGTAAATTCTATTATTTTTTGTAATTTTAGATAATTTATATTGTACAACTCTTTCTGCATGTCCCCATTGTTTTTTTCCAGAACGATGGTTCCAATTAGTCCCATGACAAATAATTTTTCCAGCAGAATTTATTACCCATGCCATATGATACGATTTACCATGTATCTCTAGCGACTTTGGGCGAATTTTCTCTTTGATAATGAGATAGAATAATATCACTAACAATTTTATTTGCAATCTTGGTAACAGACGGCATGATTTTTTCTTATTATATCTTATTATAATTTCAATTTTGTTTTTTATCTCTTATTTCTGTTTTTATCTCTTATTTCTGTTTTTATCTCTTATTTCTGTTTTTTAAATTAAAACAATTAGGTATATAAATATCCAATTGGAAAGAACCTCCGGCGGGATTCGAACCCGCAGTCTTCGGATTAGAAGTCCGACGCCTTAGCCGTTAGGCCACGGAGGCTTGAGAAGTTTAATGTCTTACTCGGGACCCGATGTAATCCAAAAGATATCTAAGTAATTTCTTTTGGATTAAAGAATGAAATGGTACATCGTGCAGGGTTCGAACCTGCGCGCTCATACGAGCAGCAGAGCTTAAGTCTGCCTCCTTAACCACTCGGACAACGATGCTTAAAAGAAAGTAACTATACTTCCTATTAATTCTTTTTTCTTAAAGTTTTTTCGCCTCAAATTTTTAAAAATGAAATAATAACTAACCAAAGAATACAAAAATGGATGAATCAGAATATATTAATTTGATTGATGAATTTGACAAGAGTCTTCAAATAGAAGAAGAGAAAACAATATGGGAACATATCTTAGATGTGATAGAATATAAACCAGAGAATCAAAAAACATATATTACTGGAGACCAAATTAAGAATTGTAAAACTTCTTGGAAAGGTAAAAGCAATCAATTTGAACCTAGATTATTATGCAAACAGGATTCGGAAGAAAAGAGACCTGATATTTTTAAAAAATATGGATTGTGTATTCTTTCTGTTAAAAATGGAACTTATCTATTAACCAAACAAAATATTTATATTCCTCTTCTTAAATTTTTCTCTCCGCCTAAGAAAATAAAAAAGATTTCTGATAGTCTACTTTTAGAAATCGGAAATAGTGAAACTAGTATGTTAGATAATTTAAATTATAACGGAGTATTACAGGAAATTTTGGAAGAAGAAGATATTAAAGGCCCTTTTTTGGGAGGAAGACATCGATGCAATTTCAAAACTATTTTTGAAGAAGAAGAAATAGAAATAAAAGGTTCTCAATATGAAACAGATGGATGTTATGAAACTAAAAATCAAGTATGTCTAGTGGAAGTTAAATCTATACCAATGGAATCTTTTAATATTAGACAATTATATTATCCTTTTCGGTCAGTTCATGATGTGGTAAAAGGTAAAAAGAAGGTAACTGCACTATTTATTTTCAAAGATAAAAATTCCCTAATACATATCCATCATTATAAATGGAATAATCCATTAGTTATGATGGATATCTCTCTGATTTCTTATTATTGTTATACTTTCTAACTATAAATAAATATTGTACTTTCTAACTATAAATAAATATTCTAATTTATATATGATAATATATAAATTAATTGGTAACAATAACTTCTGTTGTTTTAGATTCAGGTTTTTTAGAATTAATAGTTCTTCGAGTTTCTAATTCTTCTATTTTAAAATCTTTTAATGATTTAGTCACCAAATCTACTTTTGAATTACTCAAACAAAATTTAACATTTCTTTCATTTAAATTATTAATTTCTGAAAATAATTTTTTGTGTAAATCTAAAGTGAATCCATCTTTAGTATATCCAACAAAAGAAGTTTTTGTTTCTGGAGCATATGGAGGGTCGAGATAAACAAAATCTCCTTCAGATGGTATTTTAATAGATTTTTCAAAGGTGATGTTTTTAAATTCTACATCTTTAATAAGCAGACTTATCTTATCTAATTGTTCTTTTGTAATGATGGTTGGTGTTTTTTTATGATGACCGTAAGGAACATTAAAACCATTACCACTCTCACGATATACTCCTCTAAAACATGTCTTATTTAGAAAAAGAAGAAGAGCGGCAAATTCTATTTTCTCCTCTCCTTTTTTCTCTTTCTCTTTCTCTTTCTCTTTCTCCTCTCCTCTTTTTTCCTTCTCCTTCTCCTTCTCCTTCTCCACATCACTAAATAAATTAGATGAAAATAGAAGAGAATTGAATCTAAGACGAAGAAAATAGTAATAACTTTCTTTACAAGTTTTAGCGTCTTCCAAAGTTTTAGGTTTTCTATTTGGTTTATCAACTTTCTTTTCAGAAAGAGAATCATATTCTGTTAAAAATTTTTGAAGATATTCAAAAAATTTATCTTTATCATTTTGAATTATTTGATACAAATGAATTAGATTTTTATTTAAATCATAAGCAAAAATTTTACCAGTTATCTTAATTTTTTGTTCTTGCTGGAGTGTCAATAAAGCAAATAAAACACTTCCACCTCCTAAAAATAATTCATGATAATCTTTTATTTCTCTTGGAAAAGTTTTAACTATCTGGTCTAAAATTTGTGTTTTCCCTCCAACCCATTTCAAAAAAGGTTTGTGATATTTCATATTATTATTTATAATAATAATATTTTTATTTCATTTGTTGTTTTGATTTCATATTATTCTTTCTATTATTTTGATTTCATATTATTCTTACTATTATTTTGATTTCATATTATTCTTACTATTATTTTGATTTCATATTATTCTTACTATTATTTTGATTTCATATTATTCTTTCGTCTTAGTTATATTAATACATAATCTTTTTTTTGCTACGAATAAGTTTGAAAATATAAGCAGTCATCAAACAGATAGCAAAAACTTGCAAGACGAGAGAAGCAATATCTTTGTGTTCTGATTCAGAATTTTTCTTGCTATAAGATAAAGTATTATCGTTGGTGGAAACAGAATTAGCAACAATAACACCATTCAGGAAAACAGCTGATAATGCTAAACCAATAGTAAACCAAGAAATCCAAATAACTCTATTAACATAGTAAGATTCAAAAAGAGTAAATAAGAGAGTTAATAAATGGAAAGATAAAACTATGATATTGATATTTCTGATATTATCACTTCGCGTGGTAGAATCTTCAATATTTTGATACCTATCAACAAATAACCAAGTTAATACTGCCCAAAACCCAATTCCAAGAAGAGAAAATAAATAAATTTCTTCTTGTCTAAGACCAACATTTTTCATTTCGTTCATGAAATTTAACGGCATACCTTTTTTCACCATTTTATAATAACATAAAATTAGATTATTTCTATTATATTTCAGAAGAGAGGATATATTATATTTCAGAGAAGAAAGAAGAAAGAAGAGAGAGAGAAAATGAAAAAGAAATAATATAAATATAATAGAAATAAGTATAAAATGACACTTTATTATAATTTGACCACCCTTCTTTTTAAAGATAATTGTACTAAATTATATGAAAAAACTGAAATTATTAGTGAATGTATTTACAGTTTGTACGATTGTTGTAGAAACGCTATTTCCACAAATATTAAACATTTTAACAAATGCGAAGACAATACAGAATATATTTGTACTTATTATACCAAACAACTTAATTCTGCTGACCCTGCCGTTTCATTCTTATACGGAGCCGTTGGAGGGATAGCATGTTGGTTTTTTATATATTTGTTCAAAATGTGTTATAATAGTAGATGTAAAAAATCTAACGAATATAGTTTAGAAGATTTAGATGACGAAGAATATTAATTCTCTTCTTTTCTTCTTTGGATAATAAGAGAAGAAGA
>Ga0208645_1002885_pt1 | contig 13220 bp, 23 predicted proteins | sample VirMetDEL_Sep_01_FD_184519 | JGI IMG/M metagenome (GOLD analysis project Ga0208645, IMG submission 184519) | Aqueous microbial communities from the Delaware River and Bay under freshwater to marine salinity gradient to study organic matter... | ecosystem: Environmental > Aquatic > Marine >...
TGCCGCTTGCAGGTACAGCGCATTTGGATCAGGCTGCTGGTTCTGCGCGGCGGCCTCCATTTCGGCCATTTCTTCTTCGGTCGGCTCCACAACACCCATGCCAACCAGGCGCTTCCTGAAGAAGGCACGCACTTCCCGAAGTCCCTCCCCCTCCATATTCATCAGCGCCATGCTCGCCAGGATCGTCTGCGTCTCTGGATCAGGGGCCATCTGGAGCATACCCGTCAGGGCGCGAACCGTAGCGCTGCGCTTGGACGATGATGTCGGCCCAACGTCCACGGACACATCAAACTTGGCCCGGCTCATATCGTTTTTGATGGTGACAGCGCCAGTGTTCGGATCGAGCGCGGGGACACCCAACTGCACCGACGACATCTCGCCAGCATTGTCGAGGGATTTCATGGACCGCTTCTCTTCCACCAGAATGTCCCGACACATGGACAGCCAGATCTCTCCAGACCGCTTGATCGCCTTAGCCATGTTAGACATGTAGATGAAGTTCTGATGATCCAGCCGGTTCTGCACCAGTTCAACAGCCTTGCCCGACATGTTCGGTTGCATCTCTTCCCCGGCCTCCTGCTTGCCAAGCAGTTCCTGCATATCAACCTCGGTGATCTGCAAGAGCGCGGCCATAGCAGGCGGGATCTCAGGAGCGCGAGTGTAATCAGCGGCGCCCTGAAGCGCCTCCGATCCATCAGCGTTCGTAACCGGGTTGATCAACAGGTACGGATAGTTCTTGATGTTATCCTCTTGCCACATCACCTCGTAACCGGCGACCTGCTCCGGGCTGAAGATCGGCTTCTGAACGGTAGAGTATGCACTAATCTCTGCCAGACGCGACAGCTGCATATTCTTGAGCCTCTGGGCGTCCTTGACCATGCGAACATGGCCCATCATGCGTTCACGGTTGTCGATGAACCAGCGCTTGCCATAGACAGGGACAATCGGGATCTCGGTGCCTGCGATGTAGCCTAGATCTTCTATAATCCGCGCACCATCCATGATGAACTTGCGGACCTTCTTGCGCTTGACCCGCTTCTGGCGAACCTCCTGAGCGCCGGTCGCTTCCAGCATCCGCTCCAGGTTTTCGTCCTCCTCGAAATCGCTCTCGGAATAGCGCTCCTCATCACCTGCCAGCGTCTGGAACACCCGAATGATCTCGGTGACATGCTCAACGCAGTAATATTCTGCAACATAGACCACATCCGGCGTGTTCCAGTCGAACTCGGTCTGGTCAATGTCCGCAGTCATAGACGACGGGGCATATTCCTCGCCATATTCGGCTTCATATGCCTCATGAGACATAGCTGTCAGCACATAGCAAAAAGTGGCATCCGACTTGTCCTGGCGCTTGGCGTCAGCATCGAAAAAGACAAACCTGTCCGCATCATAGATTGGCTCGATCCGCACCCGCTGGCGCTCATCTTCCGGGTCCTCCGGGTCCTCGTATTCTGTCCGCAGCCGCCATGCACCAAATCCGCCCGCCACAGCTTCCTCAAAGGCATTGTCATAAGCCTCATCGGCACAGCTATCTTCCTCGTCTGCGCGGTAGAGACCATCGCAAACGTCCGCCAGGTCCTCATCGGTTGCGCCGTCCTTGGGGACAAAATCGACCGTGATGCGATTGTTGCGGTATTCGTTGAATATGCGGATGACGCCGAGGTGGACCTTGTTGACCTCCAGCCGGGGCCGGTTCTCAAACTGCTCACCGAGAGCGCCTTCCCACTGCGCACCAGCGATGGAGTAGAACCGTCGGTCAGCTAGGCACTGATCGCGTTCGTCCGCGCACATCGACTGGATTGTGTCGAAACGCCGGAGCGCTTCTTCATGGACATCTGCCAATCGCTTTGCCTTGGTCGGTCTCGCCATTTCGTCCTACATCCTCGCCATTGGCATCGCCATGCTGCCCGGCATGACTACCGTGCGCTTCTTGATCCTCGCGGCCCGCCTGGCACCTTCGCAGGCGTACCGTAGCGCATCTATGACATGGTTTGACTTATCTTCCAATAGTGGCAGGACCTGGCCTGTTAGCGGATCAGTCTTGTAGGAATACAGCGTCAATTCGTTGATCGTATTCACGCACCGAGGATGAACAATGATGTCGAAGGATTTGAGCCACTCAATGCCGTCCTCGATCGACTTAGGGCCTTTCACTGCTGGCTGGATCTTCGGGAACCCATGCCGCTGCATATGGCTGATCGTCTCCGGTCTTGCGGAGTCAGCAACGATGGGCCACTTCTCAGCCTCCGGGACGGACATGAACAGGTCTGGCGTGTCCGTGATCTCGCAGCCCACGCGGTAAGCCTCGTAATCCACATAGAGCCGACGCCCGACAATGTGGCATCGCACCAGGACCGTGGGATCGACGGCAAAGCCCCAGTCCGCACCAAATCGATGGATCGCATCCGGCGGTGCGGTGAACTCATCGATCTGCCAGTTCTTGAAAACGCGGGCTTCTGTGTTGGAGACATATTCACCAAGCCAGACGTGAGCGTATTTGTCAGGGTCTCGATCCCGGTCGTATTCCATTTCGTCCCGCAAGACGTTCGGGAGCCACGGGTTGCGGTCATAGTTGACGCGGATCACCTCCGCATCTGGCGGGGCATTCTCGCCGCGAAGGAGGACGTCAATCGGGTCGGTCTCATGGCGCGGGTTCCATGAGAACCATAGTTCAGACCCCTCGGCCCGGATCGTCGGGCGGAGCAGGTCTAGGGAGCGCTGGCTAAGAGACTGGGCCTCTTCGACCCACGCTATCGAATAGCCTTCGAGAGATTTGATGCTGTCCGCGGTGTGGTTCTGGAGGCCCTGGAAGATGATCTGGCCGGAACCGACGCTGGACATGATGCGGCTGTCCTGCACGACGAAATGGCTCTCCACGCCCATCTGCTTGATCTTTGTCTCCAACAGCAGCTTGACCGACTGGCTGAGAGATTTCTGTATCTCACGCACACAGACTGAGCGCAGGTTTGGGTTTTCGATGTGCCGGATTAGCAGAAGTTCCGCAAACATATGAGACTTGCCAGAACCGCGTCCGCCATAGATCCCCTTGTACCGTGCTGGCTGGAAAAGAGGCTTTGCCCATTTAGGCGCTTTCGTCTTCGCCGCTTTCGACAAACTCTATCTCCACTCTATGCACCAGTTCGCCCGATAGCGTCACGTCCTGCTTGTCGGTTTGGGCCAGCATGTTCTTGCCAAGCCACACTAGCATGGTCGGATTATTGTCTTCGACTGCCGCTTTCCATTGTGCTCGGCGGAGCGAGGCTTTGCCTTCGTGGTTATACTTTTTGTAGAAGTCCGAAAAACCGCGAAAGCCCGCTTCTTTAATTCTTGCGTCTAGCGTGTCTGCATCCACCTCAAAAATGGCCGCACACTCTTCGGCGGTGCATTGAATCCGGCACATGGCCTTAAGCTGTTCCAGGTTGATTTCTTTGCGCGGTCTGCCGCCGAGGTTCTTGTCAGGCATCGACTGTCTCCTTGCTGGTGGCTATTTCATCGTAAGTCTGTCCGGTGGCTTCAAGGGTTGCTTGCTGGCCTGTGAAGTCTTGCCAGCGTTTGATGATGACGTCGCAGTATTTGGGGTCTAGTTCCATCATGCGGCAGTCGCGGGCTGTCTTTTCGCAGGCGATTAGAGTTGTCCCGGTGCCACCGAAACAATCGACCACAATGGCATTCATGCCGGTAAAATTGGTCACGATGTTTTCAGGAAGATACACTGGAAACGTCGCTTTGTGAATGTCAGAGTATTCATTACCCGATGCGCCAGCGCCTTCAATAACATTCCAATATGTGCCTTGGCTGAACTGTGGATTGATGAATTTTCGCTTTCCGTCGCCAAAACACAAAATAAACTCAACAAGGTTATTTATTACGCCCTTCTGGATGTGAGGCGCTGCTGTTTTCTTTTTCCAGTAAATCACGTCTTTGAACGCATCCCCGAAAGCGTCGATCATCTTAAAAATGGTGCGCTTATTGTCTTGCACAAGCCCGATATTGTAAAAAACTTCGTCAGACACAGCCAACATGCAAGCCATATTTGCGCTGAGGAAATCAAAAAACTCTTCCGATGTCTGGTTGTCGTCGAATGAGTTGTATTTCTTGCTTGTGGTCTTGTTGCCTTTGATATTCATTGAGCCTGCATTGTATGGCGGCGACGTAAAGCATATGTTGGCCTTCCGCCCATCCATCAGCCGCCCCACTGCGTCGATGCTGGTGCTATCCCCGCACATCAGCCGATGACGCCCCAGAAGCCACACATCGCCCTCAACGGTGACAGGATCCTCTGGCGCGTCAGGCACCGCATCTTCGTCTGTGAGGCCCTCGGTCGGCTCCACCAGAACGCTTTGCAGAAAGTCGTCACTGAAGCCCATCAGACCCATGTCGAAATCTAGTCCGCTAATCTCCTGCAATTCGACTTTCAGAAGATCGGTGTCCCATCCTGCGTTGAGAGCAAGCTGGTTGTCTGCTAGGACATATGCTTTCTTCTGCGCTTCGCTCCAGCCAGTCGCCACCATGACTGGAACCTCTTTCAGGGCTAGCTTTTGTGCAGCCATCACGCGACCATGCCCCGCTATGATTCCGCTGTCTTCATCAACCAGGACAGGCGTGGTCCAGCCCCACTCTTTGATTGACGCTGCGATCTGCGACACCTGCGCGTCCGAATGCGTTCGGGCATTGCGGGCATATGGGATGAGGCTTGAAACAGACCGGCGCTCTACCTGATCGGCAGGCCAGGATGCGGTCATGATTTAGACCTCAATCGTCTCAGCGGACCCGTTCGTCACCAGCGGTTCGGTATCCTCGAAGACCTCGGCGTCAAGATCATCCTGTTCCGAAAGAGCGACCGCCACTTCCTCTGTAGCCTGCTCAGAGAACCATGCAGGCCGGGTGTTCTCTGCGACGCTAACTTCTGCGGCAGGAGCATCCTCAAAAAACGGATTGACGGCAGGCTCTGGATCGTCCTCATACGCCGGCATCGCCTCTTCGAAACCAAGCTTGAACGCCTCCGCCTCGATAAGGGTCGGCAGTTCCCGGATCAACCGATCCGCAGCGTCCAGGACGCGGTAAACGGTTGTGACTTCTTCGACGATCTTAAGCATGGTTTTCCTCCAAAAGACTGGGACCATTGTTATGGACCAATTTGCTGCAACGGTCAATTAAGTCGATTATGTGCATTTTTATGCATGATAGCGCTTGCCTTATGGATAAATTTATGCATATATAGACCTGTCAGCACAACAAAGGAGGACTGACATGACACGGACCGAAGCCCTGATGGAAGCAGCAGACAATGCCGAAAGGTTTGGCAGTGTCTGGGTCGTTAGCGAGGACCGCGAAAGCAACAGCGCGTACCGATTCTGGGCGCAACCGCTTAAAACCGCAACCAATCCGCTGCTTGCCTCACCAAGCTATGGAATTGTGTGGCGCTCAGATCACAAAGCCTAACCCCACAGCCCCTGCCCCGACCAGCCTAGCTGGCGGGGTTTTGGGGTGCCAACATAGGAGAAATGACATGACACGGACAGAAGCGCAAAAACTCATCAACTCATATTGCTACGATGTCGTACCCAATGAAGATGCAGCCATTGAGCGGCTAATGAAATACGAGCTGACCGAGTTCGACGGCAAACTCGACGACGCTGAAACGCAGAACCGTCTTGACGACATAATCTACGCTTAATTACCAGCTCACACCCCAATGAACGGGCTAGCCTTTGCGGTTCGTTCGGGGACAACATTAACCCCCAGCACCCCGTCGGAGATCATACTCTGCGGGGTTTCGGGATGCCAACTAAGGAGACTGACATGGCATATCAACTAAACAACAAGGGCCGGACCGCTGTAGCCGAATGGATTGCTGATAACAAAATCGACTGGACTGTATCCGCGGTCATCGACGAAATCGACGAAACCCTGGCTAACCGCTCTGAAGGCGAAAGCCTAGAGGTCGAGATGCGCGGACCAAACTTTCGCGGATGGATGAACGGGATTGTCTATTTTACGCCATCTGCAGACGAGGTGGAACCGTTCTAATAACGAACCCTCCAATCGCCCCTCCGCCCCGACCGGATTCGTCCGGCGGGGTTTTGGGGTGCCAGGCCAACGATGCCCGGCAGACACAAAGGAGTAACACATGACAACGATCATCAACCGGGCGCGGCAAACGCTGATCCTTTCAGCCCTCACCGGCATCTGGATGTATCTGGTCCATATCACCTAACAAAAACCCCCGCTCGATCTGGGCGGGGGTCTCTATTTGGAGAAACACATGACACTGAACGACATACGACTACAGATAACGCCAAAACCCCCATCAAGATCCAAGATGTCGGAACTGATGGGCATCACGCGGGTGACTTACAGCAAATGGGAGGACAGCATCAAATGCCCTCGGGTCTTTCTACTCGCAGCCTGGGCCGTCCGACATCAGGCACCAATCTAGCGACGCTCAACAGACCCATCCAGCTTTTTCTTGAAGCCACTGGCCTTTGTGCCAGCCATAGGGCGGCTCGGGATCGACCCGGATCGCCCTTTTTCTTTGCGCTTCTGCCTGCGAGCATACTGGCCCGACCTTCCGCCCTGCCGATCCGCTTTCGCGATTAACTTGACGTCCAAAGCGGTCTTGCGTCTGTGACAGGCGGTGCAAAGCAGCATCGCATTGTCAATTGTGCTGGAACCACCAAGAGCCTCCGGGATCACATGGTCAACCTCTGTGGCTGGATAGGTGCTGCATCCAGGATATTCGCACATGTAAAGATTGCGCTCTCGAACGGCTTTCTTGATTGCCGCTGTGAAGTCTTTGCGCTTTTTCATCCAGGCCGGGCGTCGGCCTTCTGATTGGCTGTTCATCTGGCCTCCTTATGCCTACGTATTTTTTCGTTTTGCTCTTCTTCATATTCGCTGGGGCGATATTCACACTCGAAGCCACGCCATGTGAACTGCACACGGTTCCTTAAGTGCTTGCGAACATCTGTTGTCTTGTCCTCGCTGATATGGCGGACGTGCTGACGCACCCAGTTTCGCAAAGCGGATCGACGCTGCTTATCCGGCGGGACGTCGCGCAACCGGAAAAAGTCCATTGCTACCTGCGGGTGCATCGCCAGCTTGATGCTAAGGCCATTTGGCGATCTGATGATAGCGTGTCGATCGTATCGATCTCTGAGAGCCATGCTTAACATAGTGTTGATCTGGCCATCATCGTCATCCTCGCTTGGCAGGGTTAGATGCACTGCGGACGATCCGATCACGCCTTGCCAGCGCTTGCGGTCTGCTGCTAGCACCCACTTGTTACCGACCCACGCAAACACATTGACAATATAATCAGCCTCTTGGTTTGGCGTTAAAAAGCAGGTCGTTCTGCGCACCAGATACCTGCTGAAAATCTTGCAGCCCAGCTTTCTTGCTATTTTTGGCGCTATCGACTCCACACGGGTGATTTGCAGAGTTCCATCTGGCCAGCCGATGTCTGGACCGACGCCCGTTAATACCGACTTATCAATCGGCCACAACACGTCTGGACTCATTTGGTCTGGATGGAAAAACCAGATGTCGTCCTCATTTTCGTGCAGTTCTGTGTGCCGCAAAGAGATGTCGATATTGCCGAGAGACCTGTAGACATCCGGCAGGTGCAGGTTAACGAACTTTCCATTTTTTATGCCAACGCCGCGAGCCATGTCCAGCTTCCAGAATAGCTGGTGCATAATCCTACGGGTATAGTCTGGCAGGTTCCTCGTCGTCATTGGCTTGCCTTCGCAAATGTCCTGTTTGTAGCGCTCTCTGTTCGCCACAGATCAATGATTGCCTGGGCGGCCTGCCGGCGATTTCGATTATGGTAATCGGTCTCAGCTATGGCTCGTATATGCTTCAGGTGTGCAGTATAGTCTGGATGCCGTAACGCAAAAGCCTCTCTGGCTGCTTGCGAGCCGCTGTCGGGCAGCATCATCAACTGCGCTTTCACCACTTTTAGCTGTTCCCTTTCGTATTCATGGCTGGCACGGGCTGCTGCGCCCGTACCCTCCTTGTCTGCCAAAATCGCTAATGCGTGGTCGATTTGCTCCTGGCTAATCATCAAAACGCCATAGCCGCTTCAGCACGGTCACGTTCCTCTTGCTCAATCGTCTCGATCCGCATGGCCTCTTGTTCCATTTTCTGCGCTTCGATGCGTAGGGCTTTGAGAAGGTCCATAAGCTGGATCTCGAAGTCTTCGTGCATGGACTTGGCCTTGTCCTTGTTCGCGTGCCACCATGCCGTCAGTGCGCTTTCGCTCAACGATGCAGCCTCGCGCGCTGTCTCGGATAGTCTGGTGTAAATGTCCCGCGACTTCGCCTTGCTCTCACGTTGACTGGCGCTGTTGCCATCGTCGTCCTCTGGTGCGGCACCGGCTACAGCAAGCGCAGCATAGCGACGCGCATATGTGATGGCTGAGCCGACACCTTGCGGATCCGATTTTGTGGGCCGCATGGTCAGTGTGCTTTCCATCCACTCCCCGCTTTCATGGAGCAAGGTGGTGGTTAGCGTGACGTTGCCTTCTCCATCCCCTCCAGGGGCTTGCAGCAGGCTGATACCAGCCCCGTTAAGGGCAGGCAAAACCGCGTCCAGCACTGTCGCCAAATCCGCATATTTGCTTTTGAAGTGCGGGTTGGTTGCCGACTTGGCAACAAGGCCCAGCGATTGCTGGGCGGCGACCATTGCCTTTGCCAGTTCTGCGCGGGTGTCAGACCATGTAACGAATGTGTGCATGTTAGTTCTCCATCATGTTTTGCAATTGACGCCACTTCATTGCGTCTCGGTATATTGGGCCGATTATCTTAACAATTTCCGCCGCGGCTTCATTGACGTCATAGTCGTTGTCCTGTGCCTGCTTTCGTTTTGACTTCGGAACGATCCGGCCCGTCTTCACCTTGTGATTGTACGCAATGCTATCCAGCGAGGTCTCATATTGAGGCTGCTTCCATCCTCTGCTCCGCAGAAGCGCTAAAATATCGGCGTTCGGAAACTGCTTCTCCATCAACGCAATGATCGCCTCGTTGCGCTCAAAAAACGCTCGTTTGATATTTTTGTCGCCATTCACCGCTCCTGGCTCGTCATGGCGAGCCGGTGCCTTTGGGATAAATACATTGCTCATTTCTTGCTCCCTAGTTCGTCGAAAATTTTCAGCTTTGCTTCCTCCGCCCGCAGGCGATCCCGCGCTGCTGCAACCTCGTTAACAATCAGGTTCCTGTCCCAAATCCGGGACAGCACGGGGTCCGACGCAATGCGCTCGCGCCGGGATAGGTGGTTGAACAGATCAAACATTGCGCAGAAACTCCACAATCCAGTCTTCTGCCCACTCCTGTTCGCGCTCGTCATCCGTCAGCAGCAGAATTGCTGCCCAGACAACATCCACGCGGAAGTCTTTGTGAAACCGCACAGGCTTAGGCATGGCCTGCAATGCCATTCCCAACTCATACAGTTCTGTATAAGCGAGGTGATAATACTCGTTGCGATCTGCCATTTCGCGTGCCGCTTCATCCCTTGCTCGTTGAACGTAACTCATTGTTATCCTCCGTGTTGATGACCCCGATTGTGCATAAAAATCACAAATCGTCAACAGCTATGTTGACAAAATGTTGCAACACGTTCAACGATTGCGAAACGGAGAAACGCATGACGCTTACAGAATGGATGCAATTAAACAGAAAAAACGACAGCTACGTCGCTTTGCAAATTGGCCGGGATCGTTCGCATATCAATAAGATTCGGCGCGGCAAGGCTCGGCCCAGCTTTCAGACAATGGCTGCCATCAAAGATTACACTAATGGCAAGGTTGGGTTTGCCGATTGGGAAGATTTGAGCGATGAACAGTAGTTGCGACATCTGCGCTGAACGCTGCAAATACACGCCAGCCACGCAGATGATAACGCGCGGTGGTGAGCGAATCAGCGTCTGTGCGGACCATGCAAAAACCCAATACGACGCTCCGCCGCCACCACCGCCTACGCCTGTGGAAACCGCAGAACATTTTGAGGACTTTGGAGGCCGGACATATGATCCAGAGCGGGATCGGGACCGCCTGGGCGCACAGCTTCTCCGCGTCCTTGATCTCATGGAGGACGGCCAATGGAGAACGCTGAAGCAGATCAGCGAAATCACCGAAGATCCAGAAGCAAGCATCAGCGCCAGGCTGCGCGACTTCCGCAAGATGTTTGGCACTGATGCGATGGAAGCCAGGCGCGGTCAGCACGGGCTGTGGGCTTATAGATACAAGGCGAAATCATGAGCCAGTCCCGTTTCGCATTGATACCGACCGACGCAATCTGCGACACAGATCTGACGCCAACACAGCTTCGCGTCCTTTGTGCCATCGGTTCGTTCACCAGCCGCAAGCAGACCGCCTATCCTAGCCGAGGAACCATCGCGGCCATGCTCGGCATTGCCAAGGCCACAGTTAGCCGCTGCGTCTCTGCATTAGCCGAAAAGGGCTACATTGAAGTCACGCGCCAGTTTCGCAAAAATGGATCGCAAACGACCAATCTATATTTTGTGCCTCTGGACCGCAGCATCATACAAGATGTGGCCGGGGGGGGTGACGCTAGGATCACCCCCCCGGTGACGCTAGGATCACCCCTGGGGGTGACCGCTGGAGATCACCCCCATACAAAACAACCCATACTAACAATAGAGCGCGTGTCCGCGCTGAATGATATTTTTAATGAGATGATAAGAGCGGGTGCGCCAGTTCCCAGCGTCAAAGCGCTTTCCAGAGCGGTGGTGAATTATGAAGGCTGTTCAATGAGCGTGAATAGCCGGTGGGAATGCGACCGCGCAATGCAGGACCTGGAGCAATATCTGAAACGCGCGGGCATCAAATTACAGGTGAAAAAATGAACGATATGGATGCGGCACGTTTGGCTAGAGCAGTTCGCCAGTCCGACAATCTCCGACTGCCTTCTGATCCGCAGGAAGCACTGACCGCGATGGAAAACGCCTTGAGAGCGAAAGAGAAGCCCGCTGAGAGCAATTCGGCGATCTCTGGGTATCATGACGTCAATTTGCGCTCGGACGCCTTTAGAAAGAAATTTTCAGACTACCAGGAAGAAATGAATTTCAGGCGCTACGTCCGTGATTTTTACAACGCAGGCGGGTCATGGTCTGAGACTTGTAGATTTTTCAACATCAAAAGGGACGAACTGAGGAGGATACTCAATGCTTAAAACACTATCGATTGTACCAACCATGCTGCTGCCAGCAGTTCTGTATGCGCTGCTGACGCCATTCACCAGCACGTCCAAACCTATTGCGGTCTGGAACCTGTCCAGCGGCGACATGACTGTGTTGACCACTGGTCAGATCATCCTGTTGATTGCCATTGTCTGTCTTGGCGTTGAGGTCATCAAGGCCACACGCATGAGCGCTTGGGGCATGGCCGATCACGTTGCGTCGCTGGCGCTCCTGCTGGTCATGGCGATCCTGTACCTCACCGTCTTCGGCTACGGTAACGGCACGTGGTTCCTGCTCTGCGCGATGCAGACCTGCGACGTAGCGATTGGTGTAATTGTTAGCGTGTCGGTGGCCCGCCGGGACTTTGGTGGTGGTCTGCCGTTCATTGGAGGCGGCAATGCTGATTAACAATTATAACATTGAGCCGTTCGCTGATCTTCGTGAAGCTGATTTTCGTGGAGCTGATCTTCGTGATGCCAATCTTCATGGTGCTGATCTTCGTGGGGTCTGTTTTCATGGTGCCAATCTTCGTGGTGCCAATCTTTGTAGTGTTGATCTTCGTGGAGCCGATCTTAGTAGAACCAATCTTGGTGGGGCCGATCTTCGTGGGGCCGAGCTTGGCGCTCTGATTATTAAACAGGGCCCAGTGCGCTCTGATGGTCATCAATATATCTTATTCACGTCAGTGCTCGGCGGATGCATTATTATTGCTGGTTGCAGGCAGTGGGTTGGAGGCGATGCGTTTGAGCAGGCTCGCCATCATTGTGAGACCGCAACAGTTGAAAAATATAGAGCCGAGGCGCTGAGGATTATTGATTTTCTGGAAGGTGAATTTGAGGCGATCAAAGGAGGACAAGCATGACTGATCGAGACACGCTCCGCGCTTTGGTGGACCGGATGAACGCGCCGGACCCCATACTCGCAAGAGCGCGGGACATGGAGACCCGCCTGCGGCTGATACAGGAGGTGGCATCCCGTGCTGCCTCCCAACACCCGCGTTCACGAACCGCGCATCAGATGCTATACATCGAAGAGATGGCGGCGGGAGGCCTAGAGTGATGACTAGCCCGTACACATTGCCTGACGGAAACGTGCAGATCGCGTTTAGTGGCGGTCGAACGTCTGCCTACATGTTGCACCAGATATTGCAGGCAAATGGCGATCTGCCGGATCGGGTAAAGGTGTGTTTCCAGAACACAGGCCGAGAGATGCCGGAGACGCTGGACTTTGTGCAAGAGGTTTCTGATCGCTGGACTGTGCCCGTGGTGTGGCTCGAATATGAGCAAGACGATCCCGGCTTTAGGATTGTTAATCACAACAGCGCAGCCCGTGATGGTGAACCGTTTGAGGCGCTGATCCGCAGGAAAAAATACCTGCCCAACGCCGTGGCGCGATTTTGCACAATCGAACTGAAGGTCAGGACCGCTAAGAAATACCTGCTCAATTGTGGCTGGGACTATTGGACGAATTGCGTCGGCCTCCGCGCTGATGAGCCCAAACGGCTGAACAAGCAAGACACCAAAAACCGCTGGACTATTTGGCATCCACTCGCAACGGCAGGCGTGTCAAAACGTGATGTCAAAGACTTTTGGGATGCACAGCCATTCGATCTCGCTTTAGAGAACATCAACGGAAAGACGCCGCTTGGAAATTGTGACGGTTGTTTTCTGAAATCCGAGGCGGCACAAGCCGCGCTATTTCGAGACTATCCAGACCGTCACGCTTGGTGGGAGAACATGGAGCAGCTCGCCAGTCAATTAACATCAAGCCGCAATGGTGCAAAATTCGTGACTGAGTATTCGCGCAAAGATTTACGCACATTTGTCGAACGACAGGGCGATTGGATTTTCGATACAGAGGACGCACTATGCCAAGTCGATGGGGGGGAGTGTACCGGATGATGAGTGATTGGTTTGAACGCGCGTTAAGGATTTGTCATAACGGTCCTTATAGCAATTCGGAACTGCCGGCGATTTACGCATCCTTCAAGCAGGAGCTGGTAGATCGTCATGGCACCGACGACA
>Ga0208645_1002886_pt1 | contig 13220 bp, 15 predicted proteins | sample VirMetDEL_Sep_01_FD_184519 | JGI IMG/M metagenome (GOLD analysis project Ga0208645, IMG submission 184519) | Aqueous microbial communities from the Delaware River and Bay under freshwater to marine salinity gradient to study organic matter... | ecosystem: Environmental > Aquatic > Marine >...
CTTGTACAGTTCCAACTTTATAGTTGGCAAAAAAGACTGCATCGCTATGTTCTACTAATAAGTCAGCAGCTTTACGATGTAGTTTGATTTCATGTCGATCATGTGGATCATTAGATGGGTCTTCATACCTGCGAATCTGATTGTGTGCAATCTGTATTACAGTCATGGACTTCTCATCTCTAAGTCTGTTAAGAATTTCAACATACTCTTTCCACTTGTCAAGAGCTGCAACATAGCCTTTACCATAAGCAGGTGTATCTATTTGCGCCCAACCATTTTCTTTACATACATGATCCCATAGCAAGGTTTCTAACCAGTCTAGTGAATCAATACAAGCAACACGAAATTCGTGATCTTCTGTAAGCAAAGAGGTTAGATTGTTCATAAACTCTTCATAGCTTTTAGCTACTGGAAAGTGATCGCACTCAATCTTTCCGATACCATCTTCAGATTGAATAATAATCACTCCCTCAGAATTTGACCAAGTGCTATCTACTGGATATGCCAGCTTTGGATCGTCTGCTTGTTTGCCTTCTACCCATTGGTCATATGTAACATTGTTAGCAATTACATTGCCTTCAGAGTCACGAACAATTGATTTACCCATACCCGCAGCAAACGATGTTTTACCAATACCACCTGGACCATAGATAACTAGGCGTGGTGGTTTGATCTTACCTTTCTTTTGTATTGCAGCTAAACTCATTTGACCACCTCAACTTTTTTATTATTGCTTTCCAATGCTTCATCTAATTGCGCAGCAAGATTATTGGAATCTCTCTCAAGACTTCTTAAATCTTGTGTTAAATGTATGGCTTGCTGATACAACTCAGAGTTTCTTTTATATTGTATTGAACGATTTACACTTGATAATTCGTTTGCCAAGGGCATGGTTTTTTCATCTAAATCAGATTCAAAAACCTCTTTGCTTGAACCATCTTCTCTATTAATAGTAAAGATAGGTTCTTTTTTTTCTTCAGTCATATTTCTCTCCTAAAGTATTTTTATATTCATCACAATCTGCTTTAGCATTACAGAATCTGCAATGATCTCCCGCAACAAATCGTGGGTTTTCTTCGTCACAAGCATCAGTAGCTTGTTTCAAATCGTTGTAGCCCCAATCAACCAGATTGGTAGCTGAAATCTCATATGTTCTTATAGGGCCATCTTTATGCCAACCGCGTGGTTGTACAATGGTCAGCTCCATGGTGGTATTCTCATCCCCATACCGCGCGAGCGCACCCAGTCCATAAATCATTAACTGCTTATTTCTTTCGACATCTACACCCCACTTACCAGACTTTAAATCTATAACTGCAATGCGATCTTCACCAATTAATATTGTGTCAGCAGTTCCAAAACACTTTGTTGATATCTCATCCATAAAAACTTTTTCTTCTATCAACATCTTGGCGTTGAGTTCTTCTTTTCTTTTATGTATGTACTCTACATAGGTTTCCGCGCACGCAATCATATCCTCATCAACTTCTATCTCGAAGTCCTCAACCACCTGAACTTTACCTAACCAATAGTCACGCAATGTCATGTCCTTGAGTCTGCCTTTTAATAGCATCTCACACATCTCATGGATAAGTGTTCCTGTAGCCGCAGGTATGCCTACCTTATATTCTGCTGAATAGTTTAGGTACGCGCTCGCTGGGCATTTAAACCAGCGATCTGAGGATGAGGGGCTAAATATTGCGTGAGCCATTGGAAATGTATGAGCTTTCTTCTAATTCCTTAATCTCTGTTAGATCATAAAGAATTTTACCGCCAATCTTATAATAGTTAGGGCCTCCGCCTTTACGCCTTAAATTTGATAGCGCGTGTGGATTTTTGCCCCACCTTTTAGCTAGTTGCTTAGTGTCTATAAAGACTCTATCGGTGTCTGTCATTTCCTAATACTCCCTTTTTGTATTTGAATGTTGTTAAATTTACACTAAAGTTATATGATATGCAAATATATTTATAAAAAAGGAGAAGAATATGAGTATAGATAATGCAACGCCAGAGGAATGGGATCAAGCAATCGATATGCTTGCGATCAATAACCAGGTAGGTGGCAATCATTATAAAGGCAATGGCATACAACCCATTGAGTATATTTACGCAAATGGTTTGTCATGGTCGATGGGTAATGTGTTGAAACTTATTACCAGAGATAAGGTTAATAAGGTTGAAGACTTACTTAAAGCCAAGCATTACATTGACCTTGAACTACAACTCGTACATGGTGTAGACGGAGAGGGTAATGAAATAGGCCCATATACCAAAGAGGTAAAGGTCTAGGAGTAAAGCAATGAACTTGTTTGATTTTGAAGACCCAGTTCTGAATGAAAGGAACAACAATACGCCTGTTTATATAAACAGATACATTGCGCGTTCTTTGATAGATATAGCTGGGTTGGAAAAAAAAGATCCTCAAGCATTAGCGGAGTATTTCCTACAAGTAGGAATAAACTCCGTTAAGCATTACAAGGATCAAGAAGTTAAATTTGATATTGAGAATCTTTAATTAAGATTTTTTAATATGTCTTTGATGTTTTTGATAGCATCATTGTTCTTCATGTGTTCATCGTTGATGGTTAGTTGAGCTTGGTCTAAAGGTTTAGAAAACACCACATTCCTGTGAGTTATAGAAACAAAAGCAAATAAATCTATTTCATTGTTTTTATATTTTCTATGAGCAACTCTTTGACCTTTGCGCATATCAAAACGCCAGTTGCCTCTATGTTCTTCTATTTTAGATTGAGTTTTAACCTGGCATTTATACAGCTTTAGGTTGTGTTCAAAGATGATGTCTGCGGATGCGTTGTGTGGAACGATGGTTACTGTATCGCAAACTTGAGAGAGTATGGCTGCTGTGAGATATTCACCAAAACGACCAACTCGTTCTGTTGCAAGCGGCATGGGTTATCGGGCGGGTATTGCCACCTGTGGTTGTTCTGTGGGTTGTCCTATTGGTTGCTCTACTTCAGGCATATAGTCTAAGTTATTTGTAATGGCTAAAATATTAATCACCCTTTTTAAAGCCTCACCTTTTTCAATGTTAATTTTTGCTAATTTTTCTAATTCTTCTACTGAATTTTTATTAACAAATATTTCTGCTAAATTTTTTGATGTTTTTTCTTGAACTCTTTTACTAAATCTACTTGCAAATTTTACTGTCCACATAAAAGCGCCAACTTGGGCTGCCTCTTTGGTAAGCACTATTGCATCTGGTGGTTTTTTAGGATTATCGATATTTGCTAATGTTGCAGTTCTTTTTAAAATTTTTCTAAATTTATCAAAGCCACGCATAACTTCATTTTCATTCAAACCCCTTGCTTCAGCCACGCCTTTTAAAACTTGGTTAAAATTGTCTTTTGCTCTCTTTGTTCCAGAAATTGCATCATATAATTCAAATCCAGCTGCAAACGAAGGTCTACCAGCTTTGGTTTGTTTATAAAGCGAACCATCTATTAATTGGTCAAAATAAGCTCTAGCTAAATTAGGAAAAGCCTGTTTATCAATTTGATTAATTCTTTTGTATGTCTCTCTTATATCAGCAGGCTTTACATTATTTATTCCAAAAACTTGATTTTTTACTTTTGCAGCTGTAACGCCTTTACCAATTAAAAATGGTTCTATTGCTTCAAGAGTGGGGTCAACTATAGTGTTTGTTAGTTCTTTATATTTTTCTGTTCCAGCTAAATAATTTGGATTTGTTTTCAGAGATTCATCTATGTTATTTAAGATTGGATTTAATTTTCCAATTTGAGTTTTTGTAAGAGCATCTGCTTCTTTAGCTGTTCCAGCCGTTGAATCTGCTATAGCATCTCTTGTTTCTTTATAAATTTCACTAATTTTTCTAATACTTGTTTCTGGAATTATTTTTGTTTCAGTTGCTCTCATACCAGTAGGTTTTCCAGACTGATCTAATATATTTAAAGTTTCATCTTTAGGTTTTATTTCTTTTTTTATAAAACGATTTCTAAAAGAAATTAATTTATCTTTTGTTGAGCCCTTTGCGGTTAATTTTATTTGTTGATTTATATTATTAATAATATTTTCAACTTGTGATGTATCTAAAAAATCATCATCAGCAATCTTATATCCAGCTTGCCTTGATTCAAGGGTTCTGTTTTGTCTTGCTTCCGTTATTGCTTTTTGCGCTGATATGTTTGCATCTTTTAAAACTTTTTTAATTGATTCTGGGTTTTTGGCAATTTGAGTGTCAAATAAATTTTCTGCTACCCTTTGCATTTCTTGAGGTCTGTTTTTAACATATTCAAACATCATTCTTCCGCCCTCTGGGGAGTTATACACAGATTCCCCAAGCTTAGAAAGAATATCGCTGTTAATTAATTCAGGCGCTGTTAGTTTTATTCCTTGTGTCTCTGCATATGCTTCTAAAGATTTTGCTAAATCAATTTTTTCTTGTGGAACTCCCTTTAATGCCTCTGCTGCCAATTTTACAGCTCTGTTTGGATCTGTGATGTAACTAGCTATTCCGCCTGTGGCTAATGTTCCAAGCGTAGATACAACAGGACCAGCTCCAACCTCCTCTAAACCTTGTTGTACAAGACCAGTAGGAATACCAACCTTGAACGCTCTAGCTAAACCAAGGCCCATTGTTGGTAATGTAAATTCTCCAATTGCTTGAGCTTGTCTTCCACCAAGGGTGGGTGGCTCATACTCAATTAGTTCTTTTGCTTGTGGTTGCTGTCTTATTCCTTTTCCAAGTAAACCTAAATACTCTGTTGTTCGACCTAATGGCATTTTTGATCTTATATTTTTTAATAAATCAAAATATTGTGTAATCCCTTTTTCTTGTGTTGGCTCTAAGGCTTTTGCTTTTCTTTCTGCAAAAGATGCCGCTCCCTCGGTAATCATTTGAGGAAATTCCATCAAACCAGTTGTGGTTCTTAATCCGCCAGATGCATATGCTTTTGCATAATCTAGCGCAGTTTGTTTTGGTATTTCGGGTTGTGGCGCAAACTCTGTAGCAATGTATTCTCGTGCTTTTAATTTTGCCTCTTCTTCTTTACCAGCTTCACCCTCAATTTCTAAAATTGTTTTATTGGGTAGCTCAAACTCGTAAATTACTTTTTGCGCCATTTTTTATAGCTCTATTCTAATTCTTTTAACATCATTAGGCCCGCCTGTTGTTGGAGGTGGTGTTTGTTGTTGCATAAATGGATTCTGTATATCTGCAAATCCAGTAGAAAATACATCTTGTATACCCAACACAACCGCATTTGCTTGTCTGTTTTCTGGATCTCTTGCAAGCGTTGCATTTCTATACTCTCTTTCATCTTCAAGAGCGCCTTGTACTTCTGATTTTATTCCTTCGATAAAATTGGTTAAAGCTCTTGCTTTTTGTTCTGCGGTTCTACCAGCAGAAATAATTTTTTGAAAGTTTTTAAAGTCTTGATCTGAAAGACCCCTTCCTTCTTGACCCCTAACTTTGGCAATTTGATAGGCAAAGTCTAATAATTGTGATTCTGTTAAAGCTGTTTGGCTAGCCAACTCTCTAAACTGTTCTCTTATTCTTGCATTGTCTTGACCTTGAGGTGATTTATTAATAAAAGTGTTTCTTGCTTCTGGATTAACAATTGCTCCAACTGCTGTCAATTCTTGACCTATTTGGTCAACTACTTGTGCAATATCTCCAACCGCTAAAACTGATTCTGGATTATCGTAAAGATTTTGTACAATTCTGTTTCCAGACCTAACAAGACCTTTGTATGCCATTGCTCTTTCTAACAAACCACCATCATCATTCCAACCTCTTATTTCTCCCAATTCTTTTTCTATGCCTTTGCCTGCTGTTGAAAGAACTGGTGTTTTATTAATGAAGTTTCCAGCTTTAACCTGCTCTTGCAACTCTTCTTTGGTTGGATTTATAAGGTCTTTTACTCTTATTCCTTCACTATTTGTAACCGCCCATGTATCAATATCAGCACTTTTACCTGTTGCTGGTGCTGACAATGGAACAATTTGCAAATCAGGGTCTGCTTGAATTTCAGATATAGTTTTTGCATCTGTTTTTAAAACACTAGATATTGGTCTGCCAGCACTTTTACTGAAAACACTAAACCTTTCTACAGAATCTGTTGTTGGTTTATAAGAACTAGCAATACCACTAACAATTGGTGATAGAGCATCTGCTCCAGCCAAATCATACATATCTTTCGCCCAAGGGTATTTAGCTGCAAATTCAGGATTGGTTACAGTTTTTCTTAAAGTTTCAATTCGCGCTTTTTGTTTTGCTTTACCTTCTTGCATTTCCTGCAATGCCATGGTGTTTTGCACAAAGTTTTTATCACCTTTTAAAGCACCGCCAAGCGCGTAAAGCATCATAGCTAACTTTTGATTTTTGGCATCTTTTACATCAGCAACATCTCCAGCCAATTGTTTTCTATCTATTTGAGGATTAATTAATGGATTAACAGTAGGCGAAAGAGGGTTTATGGGTTGTGAACCAGGTAAACCTGCCATTAAATCTTGCATTGAAAATGCCATTATAAAACTCCTACTTTGTTAAAAAGTACAAACTGCCTAATTGAGCAGCAGATCCTAAAATATCGCCTAAACCAGTTTTTTGCTTTGTTGTAGTCGTTGGAGTTGTAACCCCTTGACCCGCAGCCAATAAGCCAAACTGTTGAGGCCCATAAGCCAAAGCTCTTTGGAACTCTTCGTAAGGTACTTGTAGACCCATTTGTTGTAATTGTTGTTGTTGTCTTCCAATCTGACCAAGCTGTCCAAGTCTTGCCATCTGCTCCGCGCCCACGCCCCCAAGCAGTCCTGCTTGTTGTTGTCTTGCGCGTAGTTCTAATTCTGGGGCAAACATTGCCATTTGCTGTTGTCTTGCAATATCTGATTCAGCAGCTCTTTGAGCTTGTTCAAAACCAGCCTGTCTTAAACCAGCAGCAGTTCTAGCTTGTTGTTCTATGTAAGGTCTTTGTGATTCAGTTTCTAGTAAAGCAGAGCGTGAACCGCCAAAAGCACCTGCGCCGATTGCTTGAGATTGTGCTTGTCTTCTTGCAATATCAGCTTGTCTTTGTATATCAGCCATGGATTGCTCAATGACTTGTTCTGTGTAAGGTGATTGATATGCACCTATGTCAGCACCTAATAATGAGCCAACTTGACCTATTTGTGGGGCTTGTTGCTGTGCTAATGATTGTAAGCCTGTTAATGGGTCATACTGCATCCCAGTTTCAAATAAACCACGGGTGGCTTGAAATTGTCTAAGTTGATCTGGGTTAAATCCAGCAACTCTAGGACCTGTGTATGGAACGAATGGTGTACCAGCTAATGATTTACCAGCTTGAAATAGTTCTTTTGCTTGTGCTTCTTGGTATGCTGGTAGACTGACTGATTGTGTTGTTTTGCCTTTGCTCATAATTCTTTACTAATTAAATTTTCTGATTTAAAGCCTAAATGACTTATTTTTTTTAACCATCCTTTTCTGCCACCGCCATATAATCTTTTACAACCAGCGGCTTTTGCAAATGCCTCTAAGGATGGCAACATATCCTCTAACTCCTTGTAATCACCACCACAAAATAGCAAGTTCATTGCTGTATTTTGGGGGAATACTACAAATTCAGTTATCATAGCCGACTTCTTAGCTGGCCATAAATGGAATATTCCATGTCTTATTTTATCCTCTATATCGTCTATTGTATAGGAATCTTGATGTTTGATAGCTTTTGCTATATATGGCTTACAGCGTTGCCACTGTACTTCCCACTCTTCGGGTTCTTTTTTAATTGGCGTGACTTTATTAATCGCCTTTTCCATACTCAACGATACTCATGTGTATATCTAAATTACCAGCATGATTAGCTTGTACTTTAATTATTTCACCTTGATGAATAATAATGGGTCTTTCTAATAGCTCTATAGTGCTGTTAGCACTAATAACTTTGCCACTAAATAAATTAAAAGTATCTGTATCATGCGTATTAGTTACATCTATTTGGGTTTGTTGACCTTGATGCTCACATACTAAAAATGATTGAATAATAGAAAAAGTAAAATCATCACCAGAAGGTGATGTATAAACAGTGTAATCGGTGTTAGCCAAAGTAATGTTCATATGAACATTCTCCGCCCTTTGTATGTACTGTCTTTGTGAGGATAAATCCATTATCTTTTACCTCTTGGTCTTACATCCAAGCGTATATTACCTACTTGGAAATCTTGATTCGTGCTGCCTGTGACTGTCATTTGTACTTGTCTTGCTGTAAACCTAGCATCAGTATAGCCATCACTTTCAAAAGTAAATGATCCAAAGTCCGTTGTTGGCCCTAATGGAGTAAATCGACCTTTGAAACTAATGGTAACACCAGGCAAAGAATTAGCTTCTTCATCTGGGATAATTTGATTGCATTGCACATAGTTATCACCATTGCCTATTTGTATAGGCCCTGTCTCACAAAATGGTACTTGTGAGTTTAGATTGGGTGAGTTATTTAATGTGGTTGATTCATGTTCATAAACAAAGCCTAAACTGTCACCAGCAATAGGGTAAGTAAATGCACCTTGGTCAATCCAAAAGCCTCTGTCCATAGAACCAATAGACCAAACATTAGAGTTGTAGTTCCAAATAACATATTTATTAGAATTGTATTGTGAATCACCACTTGGGAATCCCCACCATATTTCATTAAAGTTAGAGTTATGTCCGCCCCAAGATGCTGCTCTACCTGCTACATTGATGTTATCAAAAACATAATCATGCACTTCACAAGGTAATTCTCTAACACTACCATCATAAACATAAAAAGCGTTTTCACCCATCCATGCAAGGAAATTACCTGTAGATACAACTGTTCTTGGACTGATTGATTTACAGTTAGTTCCTGCATCAGCTATACCATAAACAAAAGGTGATCCAGCATAGAACATTCTGTTAATACCAGTATCACTAAAAATAATCACATCAGATCTATATTTAACACCAAACAAAGCTCTTCCGCCTGTAGGTATTTGCAAGTCTCCTGCTGTGTTTGTGGCCTTCGATGTCCAATTGTTACGATCTTCCCTGTTTGACCAAGCAACATTCCTAGGGTCATCTGACGAGCCTATAGCCACTAAATGTCTTTCATTGGTGACTAAGGTTGATAAGTTGCCTGTGGGTGCGTTGGTTACAACTGTTGCGATGGTATCAGGTGAGCCACCTGAGGAGTCTGGTTGCCATTTATAAATCTTGCCATCTTTAGAAAAAGTAAAGATTAAATCTTCACCCCAGTTGTCAAAAGAAAAATAACCAGCTTGTAAGATTAAACCTGATTGACTCCTGGCATCACCATAGTCTTCTGAGCCATAAGTGTAAGCTCCAAAGCCTAATGGGTCATCACTTGCATCATTAACAAAGCCTACTGGTGTGATGTCTGTCCAAGTGTTGTCATACAAGACATAAACTTTTTCTCTTGTACCAACTCCTAAAACATTATTACCAGCATTATCTTTATAACCATATAAACCTATGATAGCTCCGTCTAATGCTGTACCTCTAAGTTTTTCCCACCCGCCAATAGGTTTTAGATATCCGTTTTCAAAACGCACCAAATCACCATCGACCCAACGCCCTTTATTGGCGTAGTCTGTGCCATTGGTTACGATTCCTGCGGGGGGTGTTATTGGAAATAATGCCATAGCCTTATTGTATAAGACCTCGCTTTATTAGTCATTAACTAGATGGAGGTGTTGGCCATTCTCCTAATGGTCTAACAGGTGGAGTTGCATCATTGTAAACATACAAAGCTGCTAACTCATCAACTGTGGTACAAGCATTAATTTTGCTTTGCATATCTGCTGCTGTGCTTCTGACATCAGTTCTAAAAGTAGACCAATCAGCAGGAATAGGTGTACCAGCTTCCTGTTCTCTGACTACATACCAATCATTAGGCTGTAATAAACCATAGGCTTGATTGATAATCACTTGATTGTGATTCCATTTAAGACCATGAGTTACATCACCAGTATCAGGATCAGTTGTATCGTCTAATTGTTTAGGAGTAGCTGTACCATAAGATGCAGTTACAACATCGTTAGCGAAATCAAAAGATTGATTGGTGTTAATGTAATAAGATGGATTTTTAAAGTTGCTGTTATCAACAACCACTTCATAAATGCCTATTGCTTCAAGTTCATCGCTAGACCAAAGCATAAATATATTTTGTGGATAAGATACATCCCCAATGGTTATTGCTTTAGGTCTGGTGTAAACCTGAGTTACTTGATTGTTTTCTACTAATGCCCACATATTAATTCCTATTATATATTATCTTGCTGTTGTTGGTATACCTGTTGATGTTACGAATGGATTTTCTGCAAATGCCATGTAGATGTATGATGCACCTGATTCGTTTGTACTTCCGTAATTATTGTAATGTTTAAACCCATTACTTAATATATCTATTTGAAAAAGACTGCTTTCTACTGCCGATGAATTTGGCTTAAGCACAGCCTCAACTCGGTTGCTGGGTGCTCGTTTTGTATCCCATATAAACCAATTATGGGCATTAGCATCAGTTCTTTTTGCAATAATCATTGCAGGTTTAAATCCTGTATAGATAAATGTTCCATTTGTATTAGACCCATTGCCGACATACTTGCCAAACTTGCTGTAGCCTTGTTTTTCTGCGAAGGCATAACAAACATATTCTCCACCATCAGCACCTACGCTTGCATTATTTCCAAAAGCTAAAAGTGTTGCATTAGATTCAGCAGGTGTGTTTAACCAATATGTGCTACTAGTTGCTGTTGCTGCGTTAGTATTTAATACAAGATAACCATATCCTGCATTTGGCGAAGCTCCATTTTCTGCATGATACACCGCCCAGTCTGCGGCTGTATCTCGTCTTTTTACTATAAGAACTTTTGGACCGACTCCAAGACCATGCTCTAAATGTGTTTCAGTTCCCGCATAACTTGTACTGGCTGTATAGGTTAGAATTGAAAAACCTGCATCTGTGTTTACTTGCTGAACACAAGGTGTTGTTACATTTGTGTCTATTGTTGTTGAAGATTTGCTTGAGGTCGTACCACCATTAGCTTTCCAAGACCAACTAACCATGCTTGTACCAATGCCTTGAAACCCTGAATCTCCTACACCATCTAATGTAAAACCATCAGAATCAAAATCCATTCTATATTGAGCATATGTACTTTCAGCTTGTGTTAAGTCTGATACTAAGTGCAAATCATTATCAGATGTACCACCTCTTGAAGTGTCTTTTAATACATTGCTAGTAGCACTATCTCGTCTTTTTGACCACACAAAGTCAGGTTGCATATCTGAATTACCATCAAAAGTAACAGCGTTTCCTGCTGTTCCATCACCAGTCCAAAGAGCAGTCTGAAAATATGCACTTGGGTCGTCTATATTTGTATAAGCCATATTATCCGTACTCCGCTAAATTTTTAGTGCATAAGGCGTAGTAGCCTGTAGGCGGTGCGTATTCAAAAGTTCCGTAGCCATTCTCGTCTGTTGCTGGACTTGCTGGTGTGTAAGATGTAAAGCCACCAAAGTTAAAATAACCACCACAGCCATTTCCATATGTAGTACCTAAAGGCATAATAAAATCACCAATACTTGTAAAAATTGGATTGCCACTATTTTGGATTGTGCCATTTTTATAAAGGTACATATTTCCATTGTCCACATCTAAAGCTACACCCGCTATATCATTAGCACCAAAATATGAATAATTTGAAGATCCTATTGTGCCATTTTCATATGGTGTACCATTTGGCAAAAGAAGAACTGATGAATCTGAGTCAGACCCTGCACTTAGATTTGAACTGGTAGATTCAGCATTAGTAAAACCTATTGCGGGCCAATATGTTGAGCCACCTGCACTAATAAATTTATACTCAAAATACCATTTGCCTTTGGTTACTGCCATTGTTGCTACAGCAGTTCTAGTGTCACTTAATGTGTTAAAGAAACTTGTTGCACCCTGAGAAATAGTAGCATCAGTTAGCGTAAACGCTGCTTGATTAAGCGTACAAAAATTATTAGTAGGTGTGTCAGTTGCTTGGTCTGCGGATGTGATGTTGTATAAAGACATACTCACACCATTTGATAAACCATCAGACCTTTCATCTAAATCAGAAGCATTGTCAAATTTTAAATAAAAACTTTGACCGCTAAATGTTCCATCATATTCTTTAGGAATCCATATGCCACTATCTTCATCGTACTCGCCAAAATCTGTTGCTTGTAAAACTTGGTCATCTATAAAAAAGAAGTCTGCTATATATCCTGCAAAGTAATAACCAGGATCACTAACATGGTGCGATTGATTCACATTAAAAAAACCTTCAAAGTTTTGTGGTGGCCATTGTGTTGTTGCCCAGCTAGTTTCTTGTACGCCATTGACCCAAAGTTTAATTCTATTTGAATCAGTGGCTTGTGTTGTATCTATAGCAACCACTATATGATACCAAGCAGATGTATCTCTAAATACTCTATTTGTTTTAACTAAATATCCTGGTGCGTCTTGTAGTTGCAATGTTAATTGGTCGTTTGTATCAAACCATATTCTTGCTTGTCTTGCTCCAGCAGTTAAAGGCATCCTTTGTGTACCAAGCTCAGTAATTTTACACCAAAAACTTATGGTCAATTCTCTTTTATTTCCAGCTATATTATGTGCATCTTGAATAGTCTCAGAGTTATCAGGCTCAAACTTCAAAGAGTTTTCAATATCATACCCAGTAGATATGCTTCCTCTGTTTGCTGTACGCTGTAGCGTTTCCATATTAGGTTTGTGCTAGGTTTTGAACTCTACCAATTTCCTGCCAAACTGAACCATTGTATCTAAAACTAAAGATGTCAGTTTTGTTGGCTGTAGCTGTTACAGTAGGTGCAGTTGATGCTGCAAATTCAAAGACTGTGTTCCAAGCCACTGTGTAAGGTGTGCCACCTTGAGCAATCTCTACAGAAATAATTGCACCTTCTACAGCGTTAGATGGTGCTGAGAAAGTCGTATTTTCTGTGGTTGCATGATAAGCGTTGGCTGCTGCTTGTGCATCCCAAGCTACTGCATTAGAGCTTGAGGTAATTGCAACTTGTGTAATTTTTGCTGAAGTTGATGCAGTTGCTACTGTAAAGACTCCAGTTGATGCTGAAGATCCACCAATCGGTGTACCATCAATTGCACCACCATTAACATCAATGGTTGTAAAACTTGCTGATCCAGTTGAAGTTAAAGTACCAC
>Ga0208645_1002888_pt1 | contig 13207 bp, 17 predicted proteins | sample VirMetDEL_Sep_01_FD_184519 | JGI IMG/M metagenome (GOLD analysis project Ga0208645, IMG submission 184519) | Aqueous microbial communities from the Delaware River and Bay under freshwater to marine salinity gradient to study organic matter... | ecosystem: Environmental > Aquatic > Marine >...
TTTTTTCTTATAAAAAATAATTATAATAGATTTGTTATAAATATTAAATATATCTAACTTATATTAAGACCATAATTGTTATCAATATGAAATAAAATTGATTGCTGAAATATTCAATATTCTACTATAAAAAAAGGACAAATGCAAAAAATTTTATTTTTAATTTTCCCAAAAGTGCATATAAAATTTTTTGCATATGCCCTTTTTTTTTAGTATTAGTATTAATATTATTATTATTATTTATTATTATTATTTATTATCATATTTATTATTAACTATCTAAAACTTTTAAATTTATAAAAAATCATCATAATATATATATACTATGAATTTTGAAAAAAAGAAACTTATTAATAGTGTTTATTATAATAAGAAAACACCAATCGTTTCTAAAAGTGATTTAAGAAACATTAAGAAACAAGTAATACAAACCAAACTACTTGAGATACAAAAAAAATCATTTACATTTAAATAAAATTGATTTCATTTTTTATTCATATTTAATCTAAGTAATTATAACAACAATGTCCTGCGAAGTGTCCGAAGCAATGCATAGAGAAGCCAAAATTATGAAAAAGAAAGGCATTGATGAAGAATATGCTAAGGAATGGTGGATTAAAACTGAACCTATGATAAATGATAAAGTAGCCTGTAATTTAGATATACAAACTATGGTCTTAGAAATATTAGGGAAAAATTATGTTCCAGTAAAGTCAAAACATTATACTTTACTTACCGATATAAAAAAATTTGTAGAGGATAGATTAAATGAAGATGGAATTTCGGTCAAAATAAAACTAAAAAAATTAAAAGAGATAATGAAAACATTAGGATTTAATCCAGCGGAAGGGTGTGCTAATAAAGTATGGCTTATACAATATTATCCAAATAGTCTATATAGAGTAGGTTGGTGGTCGTTTGACTAAATTTGTTTAATAAAAATTCATTTACATATAAATAAAATTGATTTCATTTTTTATTTGCAATATAACTAAATAATTATAAAAGAAAAGATGAGTGTTGGAAACAAGAAAGTTATTATTGTATTGCCTGTAGTTGGAAAGCCATATATAGCAGGTGATAAAGACGCAACTAATTTTAAACATCTACAAGAAATAGTAGGCGGTGGCGAAAGAATGCCGTTTGAAAGAGTGCATACTGACTATGTATTTATCCATCCGTTATTTAAAATAGAACAACCAAGATGGAATGCTATTGATGTATTGAGAAACAAACTTAGAAAAAACCAATATGAAATATTTTGTAATGAGAATGGAATAATGAGTGAATGTCCTAATATGGCTACAATTTATAAATCCCCAATATTTAATGATGTAAGACCATTATTTGGTATTGTAGCAATACTAACAAAAGAAAAACATACACAAGGTTTAGGCTTACCTATCAAGGATTTTATGGAAGAAGAACCTTACAGCGACGAAGAAGAAAGTAGTGAGGAAGAAGAGCATTAAGATATAAATAAAATTGATTGCAGATTTATTCTGCAATATAATCAGTAATAAAACAACAACAATGCCCTACGAAGTTTTGATGATTAACGGAGAAGCAACCAACTATATTAGTAGAGATTATCTTATTCAAATATTAAAAGATAATAGGTTTATTTCTAAAATGATTGATAGAATATGTGAAAAAAAAATATTGAATAAAAAAGAAGCAGATGAACTTATAGCCTCAGGTGATTTAGATGAAGATTTTTGGATAAATGAATGTATTAACTGGACTGTAGAAACAAAAAAAGTAGAAACACTAAAGAGTAATGATAAAATGTTTTATAGATTTATAGAAAATATATAATATAAAATTAATAGTTATTCTTATAAAACAAAATTAAATATAAATAAAATTTTTTTATTTAATTATGATATAAAATGTCTTTATCTCGTAAATATTTTGAATTAACACCAATTAACAACATATCATCTTTTAGCCCTGATGCTGGTGTAGATATTATTAACTTTTTAATACCACCAGTAGCAGGTGCAGCCCTTCCAACAACCGACCTTGTATTGAAAGGTAATTTAGAAGTTTATTCAAATAATTCTCTTGGAACTACTTACTCCGACGATAGTGATGTTTCGGCTGTTATAGATAATGTAGCAGGGATGCAAGGTGCAGTTTCTCGTGTAGATATAACATCACGCCAAGGCAATTCTCTTTTAGAACAAAGACAATTTTATTCTTTAATTTCTAAAGTAAAGCGTGGGATTTTATCTAATGATGACCTTGGTGTCGGTAAATATGGTGTCCAACAACTTGTTGGTGAAAATACATTAAATACAAAATGGAAACTCATGCGTGAAAATAATGGCGATGAAGGCACACCTTTTGCAATGCCTTTAGATGTTGGTTTATTTACTACAAATAATCAACAATTAAATTTATCTGCAACAGGCGGTCTAGAAATCAAAATATTTTTAAATTCTACCAAACAATTTTTAATGAACTCGGATACTGGATCTGCAAATAAATTAGATAATAATTTTTCATATAGATTAACAAATGTATCATTATTCGGTAGATATAATTTCTTATCTCAACAAGCATTAAATTCTTTAACTGGTGTCCAATTTAAACAAATCAGTAATACTATTAATACAGTCCAAAGTAGCAATGATACTACAGCATTAATTCCTCAAGTCCAAAGTTTAGATAAAATTATTTACATCTATCAACCTAACGATGATACACTTAATAACTTCGATGCAGATGGTGTTGCTACAGACCAATTAATAGGATTGAAACAATATGGAGTTTCTAACAATGGAACAAGATTTCCTTACTCTTTCGACATTAAATCCAATCCTTCTCTTGGTGATTTAGAACCTACAGCCAATTCAAGTGATAAACACAGAACTACAGGTGATGCAGAAGTGGCTCGTCATTTTATTACTGCATTAAATGGAAGTTATCCACCACAACATTCATTAGTAAATGGTTTAAATCAAGAAAGGTCTTTAGCAGATTTATATGGAATTTATGGAACAGGCAATAATCAAACTAACCTCTTTGGTAATTATGTTATGGGTGTAGCAACATCATATCAATATGGTTTTGCTGGTTATGATACACCAATGCCTAATAATTTGGTTCAATTAGAACAAGAAAGCGAAGTTGGTACTGCAAATACTGTTGTTCCCACAAATATTTCTGCACAAACACAAAGTCAAAACGCATTGATGGTATATAATACAATGCTTTCTTATAGTGGAATGAATGTTCAAAAATAAATTAATTAATTTTTTATATTTATCTATATTATAAAAAAATGTCAAATCAAATGAGATTTCCTAATAATCCTAATAATAGAACTGAAATATTACTTAATGAAAATTTAACCGAAATTAATAAATTAGCTAGTTGTGTAGATACAGAAACTAATTTATTAAAAGTTGATATTGAAGATGCTACAATTGACGCAACTGGTCTAGCAACAGAAGCAAAACAAGATGATATGATTTCACTTTTAACTGGTCAAACACCTGCACTCAATCGCACAAAAGCAATTCCAGTGCAGATAATGGTAGGTGATGCTGGTGATAATTTTGATGCCCTACGAGCAAGTGGTCAGGATTTATTGGTAATGATTGATGATATGAACCCCGATGTCGCACTCAATAGCGGATTAGCCCGTAGTGATAAGCAAGATACTCTCAACGCCTCACTAGCAAGTGTAGGGACAGATGAACTAAGAGTAGATATTGTAAGTGGGACTATATCTTTACCAAGTGGTGCATCTACAGAAGCAAAACAAGATGATGGTATAACAAAACTTACTGAAATTGATAATGCAATAGACACTACTAACAGTTATTTATTAACAATTGATAGTGTTTTAAACAGTAGTTTAATTAAACAAACTGAGATTGATAATGCTATAGACGCAATGTCAGCAAAATTACCAGCCACTTTAGGACAAAAAGCAAATGCGTCATCTTTATCTATTTGTAGAAGCACAACAACAGGTGCATTTGATTTATCTGCAAGAACTACAATAGCAACCGCATCTACATCAACCAAATTATTATGTGATACAAGTGGTCAATTAAACGTAATAAATAATCATACTTGGACTTCTCTAAATATAATGAGCAGTCAAGTAATTAATGGTAGTTCTTCTGCAACTTCTTCTAATATTGATTTAGGTGCAACATATAATCACGAGATAGACCCAGTATTATTTACATATTCACAAACAGACAATAGAAATATTGAAATATCAAGTGAGGTTTCATTAGACGGCACAAACTGGTTTGGAACTTGGACGGCTGGCGTAATAACTACTTCAGGTAATGTTTCATTTAGTCAAGAAGACGTAGGTGTTGCAATCGGAATACGATATATGAGATTGGTTGTAAATAACACAGAAATAGACAGTGCAGACACCGAAACCGTTTCTATAGTTGCAGCCTCATACCGATAAATTATTGAGAAATATTATCAATATTTACTTCTTTTTGGTTGCACGAACTTTGACAAGAGCAACAAGAACTAGAGCATTTTAATTTAATATTTTTTATTAGATTTGCTAGAGCATTTAATAATTTGTTTATTTTATTCATTATAATATAGTTATATATTTTATTATGTCAAGTGAAGAGTATAGACTATTAGCAGAAGATTGCAAACAATTAATAGATAAAAAAGATAAAATAATAAAAATCTATCAAGAAAGAATTGATGATGCAGATACAAAAGCAAAAAAATTAGAACACGAAATTATAAAATGTAAAACTCTATTAAATTTATTATTAGAATTATGGTCTAAAAAGAATGAATTGATTGTAATGAGAAATATGGATAATATTTTTATTAAAATGAAATGTTTAATTAGTGATATGAGAGAATTACTTATTTATCATGAGAACGAAGATGATATTTTGAGTGATTTGATGATTTTTTAATTACATCTAAATCTAATTCATCTTTTTTATTTTCTTCTAATTCAGTTTCTATGAATTTAATTTTAACACTTTCTAACAATTTTTTAGAACTTATTGTTTTTACTAAAGATTTTACCCTTGTGCAATCCTCGCAATAATACTCCCAATAATTTTTTTTAATATATTTATTACAAAATGAGCAAAAATATTCGGTCATATGAAATTGCAATATAAATTATTTTCTAAATTTTGTAAATATGTATCTCTATATACTATTGCTTCCTCTTTAGTTTTAAAATATTTTTTATGTTTTTTTTCATTTATAGTTTTTTCAAATACATAGTATTTATATTTATTTTTATATTGAATAGAAATATATTTTTCATTTAATTTATTATTAATACTAGGTTGTTTTATATTTTGTTGATTTTCACTGTTATTCACCCACCTTAGATTTTCAATATTATTATTCAGTTTATTTTGGTCAAAATGGTCTATCATTGGTTTATTTAAAGGATTTGGAATATGAGCCAGTGCAATTAATCTATGTAGATACATTTTTTGTTTTTTTCCATTATCATTTATCAAATCTATTCTTTTATAACCATTATTACTTATCCATGGTTTCATAGTTTTACTAGTTATTAAACTAATAACTTCACCATCTTCCATAATTACATAATTACTAAATCCCTCAATACTCGTCATTGTTTTTATTTTATATAATAGAAAATATTTTTAAATGAAAAAATACAATCAATTTTATTTTATTTATTTATATTATAAATGCCGAAACATCAAGGATATAATGCTAGATTAGACGAAAGTCTTGCAATGAGACGAGGGAAAGAAAGTTCTAAAAAACAATCTTTCAAAGATAGAAGAGATGAAAGTAAAGGAATGGAAAAAGCAATGGGACGACGAGCATATGCGTCTGTCGGAACTATGGATATCAATGATAGAATGAAAGCACACGCAAAAAAAAATAATATAGATATGAGACATAAACATATGCGATTAATGAAAAAATATGTGAGCGAAGGAATGTCATTTACTAAGGCACATAATCGTGCTAAAAGAGAAGCCCCTATAAACAGAGATGAATAGTATTTTTTTTAGTATATTTTATAATTTTAACTATAACTATTAATTTAATAAATTACTATTAATTTATAATGAGAACAATTAACTTTAATGGATTTATCGACAATGATTGTAATGAATTATATAAATTATTAAAAGAATATGTGGAACCCATAGCCTACAGTGGAACAGAACGCCGAACAAAGCAATTTAAATTAGCCAAGCAAGGCAAGAAAATAGGTTCTATGTTATACGGTTATACTTGGAAAGGATATTTAAAAAAAGATAAAAATGGTAATAATATTTATAGAACAAAAAGTCCATACAAAAGTTTATATAACACAAAAATAAAAGATATGTTCCCAGATTTAGAAGACATTTTTAAAAGATTTGCTGATTTACATTTTCCCTATTTTAATTATAGTCAAGTGCAAATTAATATAAATTTTGTTAGTCCCCCACATTTTGACTCGGCAAATATTGGTGAAAGTGTTATTGTAGGTTTAGGCGATTATTCTGGTGGAGATTTAATGATTGAAAAAGACAATGAAAAAATAAAAATGAATATAAAACATAATCCATATAAATTTAATGGAAGCAAATATTTACATTATGTAAGTCAAGTTGAGAAAGGCGACCGATATACTTTAGTCTTTTTTAATAATAACAGACTAAGATTAATAGAAGAATAAAAAAAATTAATAGTATATATATATAATGAATTTGAAAGGAAAAAATGCTAAAATTGAAATAAAACCTATTCCTTTATCTAACGAAGAATTTAGAGAAGTTGAACATTCTATTTTTCAAATTCCAATGATGGTTTGTGGCATTGGCTCTGTAAGAAGCGGAAAAACTACTACATTATTAAGATTAGTAGAACAGTTAGAGCCAATATTTAAAGGTAATGTTATATTATGGTCGCCAACATTTAAAAATGATGCCTATAGTAAATATGCTGAGGAAAAAGATATGTTTTTAGAAATATTTGACTATTTTGATAATGCTACATTACAGAGTGTTTTGGATGTTATAAAAGAAGACGAAGAAGTAAAAGATAAAGGTGGAAGGTATTTATTATTATTTGATGATATTGTTGGATTATTACCAAACCAAGTTATGTCTCATGACCACAAAGCATTTGCTAATTTTATTACTACATATCGCCACGGAGGACATAAAGAAGGCATAGAAGGCTCTATATCTATTATGCTTTTTACACAATATTATAAGGACTTAAGCCCTATTGTTCGAATGAACTGCAGTATATATTTATTCTTAGGCACACACTCAAGTAAAGAATTAAATAAATTCGCTGAAGAATTAAGTGCAGCCACAAATGGAAGTGAAAGTAAATTTATAGAATTATATAATGAAGTAAAAAAAGATGACCCATATAATATAATGGTATTAGATATGAGAAAACTAAGAGTTTATAAAAATTTTGATACATTAATCCACGATAGTTTAAATAATAATAATAATAATAACGATGAAAAAAATAAAGAATAAAAATAAATATAAAATATATTTATAAAAAAATGGATTACAATAGTAGATTAGAAGCATTTAATCAGGCACTAGAGGGAGCAAAAACTCACACAGATGCTATTGAGGATTTAATTACAAAAGCCAAAGACCCTCAGGTAAATCCACAAGCATTAGCCGAACAAGCCGTAGGCACAGTCGCAGGAACAATAACTGCAACCGCAGGGGGATTTGTTGGAATACAACATTTTTCTAAATTTAAAGAATTTGGAAATAAAATTATGGATGCAATTGATGAAGGAAAAGCACCTATTAATTTAGGTCAAAAAAATGTGGCTAATGTGGTAAATGATAATACACCACACGCAATAGCAGATGACGGTGGAAATGCACCACAAGCAGGTTTAGACCCAGAATATGGTAGTTTATCTCGTAGTTTTACTCGTCGTGCAGCACGACAAGCAAGACTTAAAAATATATTAGAAGGTAAAGAAGAAGAAGGACAACCTGCACCAGCACCAGCAGAAGGACAACCAGCACCTGCACCACCTCAAGGAGGAGGACAACCAGCACCTGCACCACCTGAGCCAGAAGATTTATTGGATGCAAGTCAAAATGTTATGGCTGAAAATTTACGCCTAAGAAGTGATTTATCAAATATAGACCAAGACAATATAGCAAAATTAACTAATGTAGGTAATAGTGATACAGCAGAGAGCATACCACAAAATGTCGCCCATATTGGTGCAAATCAAGGTGCACCAGCACCTGCACAAGCACAAGCACCAAACAATGCAGGTGCAGTTGCAGAAAATCCTGCAACAGAAGAAGCCTTGGCTGGTGCAACTGAAGGGACTGAAGCCACCGAAGGTTTATTAGGCGGTTTAGGTGCATTAGGTGAAGGTGCAAGTGCAGTATTAGGAGTAGCAAGTGCAGCTATGCCGTGGGTTGGTGCAATTGCAGGAGTTGTTGGTTTAGGTGCAGAAATTGCATCACTAGCAACACCTAAAACAAAACCAGCCCCACCACCACCAAAAGTTGTGCAAAATACAACAGCCAGTATTGGAGCAAATTTATCAAGCGACCATCTTGGTTCTTTAGGAGGAATGGGATTATATTAAAAGCGAAAAATTAGGTTTTCCGTGTAAAATAAAAAGAAAATTTAATGATGGGCAGAGGTTTTCGGTCAAGCAAAAATAAAATAAAATTTCACATTTTTATTTAATCTATTAATTTTTATTTTTATATAATACAAAAAATATTATTTAAAAATATTTTCTTTAATTATATTATAAAAATGAACCCCCAATCTTCTAATCCACCACCTATGGCTAATCCTATGATGAACCCAAACGCCAAACTTTCATCAGTAAAATATACATCAATTTTACCAAGTGGTAAATTAAATGGTTATACAGAAAAAGAAAAAATTAGATTTGATATTCCATCATCTTGTAGTTATTTTGATGGCTCACAATCATATATCAGTATGACCATACAAAATAATTCTAATTGGTCTGGAAATGTTCAAGATGGTACTGCAACATATGCAGGAAGTATGCCTTGTGCATTTCCACCAAATATGGGTGCAAATGCTGTTATTAATAGAATGCAAATTAATGATAATAAAGGAATGTCTTTGGAAAACTTAGAAGCCTATAATTTATATAATTCTCTATTCAATGCTTATTGCAATGACACCGATACATTTCCAGCACTCGCAAAAGTAGAAGGTGTTGCTGGTAGAAATAATGCACCACACAACTTACAAGCCATAGACCCTAAAGTCAATTATTTTTTTGCACCTTCAGCAGTTGGAGGTAATCTAACTATAGATGCTACTAATCTTGAAAGTCAAAGAGATAATACTTTTTGTATTCCAGTAATGAGCGGTTTATATGGATTTTACAGTGGAGAACAAAATGCTTTTCCAAATTTGGATATTGGGGGACACTCAGTAGAAATTTTCTTAGAAGAAGCCGATGTAATTATGAATTGCTTAGCATCATCTTATCCAGTTGCTAAAACAATTAACGGTCAGGTTTATAACCAAGTAGAAAAAGTTGTTATGACAACACCAGTAGTCAAAGGGACTGGCGACCAAAATTCAACAACCGTATCAATTATAGTTCAAGCAGGTGGTAGCCCAATTGACACATCAATAACAAATGCATTTTCAAGAGATGAAAAATGGACAGGCGAAATGATTGGTTGGCGTATAGGTCAAGTTATAAGAATTAGCGGTGGAACATTGGCTGCAGGTGGCGAACTTGCTACAATCACCGCTGTAGATTATGACCAAAAAAACAATAATGCCGATGCAGCTGGTGTATTTATAAGACTAACCCACACCGCAGTTTCTCAAGACGACGGAACTTCTATACAATTAGAAGATACAAATTGTAATAGACAATATGTAATTAATGATATTCAACTCAAAATTTTAGAAACTACGCCTGATGCAGAAACAATGAAACAAATTAGAAGTGCTTTATCAAAAGGAATTAACTATACTACTTATCAATTAAATAAAGTATCTACACCAGCACAACTTGTAAATTCAGTATTAGATATTCCAACACCATTAACTAGAGGATTGAGTATTTTTGATGTTCCAATTCAATCAGCAAATCTTAAATCAAAAGATAGTAATAATTCGTATGTTTGGTGTAGAACTGACGCTGTATTAAATGGGAATAATAATCAATATAATTATGTTTGGCAAGTCGCAAATACTTTAATTCCAAACAGAGAAGTAGAAACATCGTCTAATAAAAATAATGCGAGTGATAATTCAATTTACTACACATCACAAGCACAAGCCTTTAGACCTTTACGAACATTAAAATCTTTTGGCGATGTAGTATTAGATAATCAAATGAGTAATGCGGTTGTATTTCCAATATTAGTTGCACCAGTTGGCTCTTCATATGATTTATCCCAAACAGAAGTTCAATTAAGAATTTCAAATAGTGATAATACTGGAGCAGATGTTTCGGCTAAATTGCATCACGTATTTTTAAATCACGTAAGATTGATGGTTGCGAATGACAGTGGTGTAGATGTTCAATTATAATTTTTTTATTTTGTTTTACTTTTTTTAAAAGTATATACTATTAATTTAAATGAACGAAAGCAAAACATATACAATTAATTGGTATGAATTAGATTTTAAAAATGATGAACGAGATGTTCCTGTTATAAATCCATATGTATTTTCATCTAAAAATACAATTAAACTTCTTAGGGAAACTAATGTTCCAGCAATGGAACGCCCTGTAGAAGTTTTATCATTTTCAAGAGTCGAAGGTGATAGAGTTTTAACACCTTGGTATTTAGCAAATAGTGTAAGAAATACTTTAGATAAAGGATATTTTGTAATGCCTATAAGTTTAGATAAAAAGTCGCCTAAAGATTTTAAAGCATATCATCTACCATTTAAACAAATAAAAGAGGATATAATACCAACAATTAAAGATTTATATGAGAATACACAACATAAACATAGATTAAGACAGTTTAGACATTTAAGAGATATTATTATTCCCAAATTAAAAAAAAATTTAGATAAATACAAGTTAAATGGATTTTTTTTAATGGAAGGAGATGTTATAGTTTTTCCAAAATTTAATGAAATACAAAAACAAATTGAAACTGTTGATAAACCCATATGGTTAGGATATAAGAAAATAATGAGAGCAAAAGGAAGCCCTCTAGGTATTCATTATGTAGTAGGTGCTTTTTTTATATATTTTCCAAGAAATAGTATTGAATTTTTAATTAAATTAGTTGAAAACCAAACAAGAGATATATACAGTGATAGATTTTTTACACAAATGGTGCAAAGAGAGGAATTATTACTTCCAAGAGAAGCAAAACTAAATTATCCAGCAGAGAGTTATTTTGGATTTACTAAATCAATAGCAGATGAAATTGCCCACGATAGTGCTGTTGCAGGTAAATTAAGAGGCGGATTAAAAATAGAACCTTTACAACAATTTCCTATATTAGAAGGAAAATTTACTGAACCAAAAAAATTTATTGAAAGTAATAGAAAAATGACTGATTTATTAGAAGTAAAAGAAAGAATAGGTAAGCCAGAATTTACAAGAAAATTAGTAAGTGCAGCTGGTTTGGAAACCCAAGCAAAAGCAAAATTTGAAGAAAAACTTATTTTAAAAGAATTAAGCCCTACAGAATTATTAGACATCAAAAAAGCGGTAGAAAAAAAAGTAGTCAAAGAAAAAGGAAAACCTAAAACAGAAGCAGAAAAAAAAGAAGTAAAAAAAGAAGTAAAAAAAGAAGTAAAAAAGAAAATAATTCTTAATGTAAAGAAGAAGACAGAACAAAAATTACCAAAAGATGCGGAAGATTTTTTAAAATCAATTGAAGCAAGTGATATATCCCAAAAAGCAAGAAAACAAATGAGAAGTGTAAGAATATTTCCAAATTAATTATATAAATAATATTATAATGAGCGAAAAACCAAATAAAAAAATAAAATTTATTATAAAGAAAAAAACTTAGTCAAAATTAATAGTTATTCCTGCATCATCAATTATTTTTTTTTGAGTTTTATAAACTCTAGGACTATTTTTATATCTATTTTTTGTTATTAACATATCATTATTTAATACTGAGAATTTTTGACCCATTTGAAATAATCTACTATCAATTTTAGACCTTAATTTTTCTGTTTCTCGTCTTAATATATAAGTTTCTTTTAGTAATTCAATTAGTAAATCTAATATAATAAGTTTCTCACCCATTATTATTTTGTAATATATATATTATAATAAAAAAATGGCTGAAACGAGAAAATTAACCGAAGAACAAATAAAAAAAATGCAAGAAGGACGAAGATTGGCGAATGAGAGAAAAAAAAAAGAAAAAGAAAAAGCGAAAAAAGAAAAAGAGGTTGAAAGAGAAATAGCTAGATTAGAAAAATTACAAAAAAAAGTTGCCCTTGAAGAGGCGTTAGAAAACCAAAAAAAAAGAAAAGAAGAACAACTTAAAGCATTTGAAAATAGAGAAGCCAAAAAATCCAAATTAAAAAATATTAAAATGAAAATTGATGATGTAGAATTATCATATCCACAAGATGAAGATGAAGATGAAGATGAAGATGAAGATGAAAATGAAGATGCTATGGAAATTACGGAAGAAGATTTTAAAAAAATCTATGATGAAAAAGTTGAAAAAATAGAAAATTCATTACCTATTAAAGCAAGAAAATTGTTTAAAGATGCTACTGGAAAATTTGATTATAATATAAATCTTGAGGATAATATTAATCGTATGATTAAAAATATAGAAGAGATTGTTTATCACAACGCCAAAGTAAGTCAAACTATAAAGGATAAAATTGTAGAAGATATTAAACCAAATAGCGTTGAAAAAATAAGCAACGAACAAATGAAAATAGAAGAAAATGTTAATCAAATGATTTATGGGTTAATGAAAAATATTGGAAAGAAAAAATCACGAGGGAGATACTAAAACAACCAAGAGTTGTTTAAGCACTACTTAAAGTAATTTTTGGGTTCATTGATTTCATTATATTAGATTTAGAACAACAATTTTTACAACAATGATAAAATAAACAGCCAGTTATTAAAATTGAATAACCTAACATTAATGGAAATGTCCAAGGGTGTTCTTCTACTTCGTGTAAGGAAGACATTATGAGATATATTATATTTATATAAATAAAATTGATTTTAAAAATTAAC
>Ga0208645_1002891_pt1 | contig 13201 bp, 16 predicted proteins | sample VirMetDEL_Sep_01_FD_184519 | JGI IMG/M metagenome (GOLD analysis project Ga0208645, IMG submission 184519) | Aqueous microbial communities from the Delaware River and Bay under freshwater to marine salinity gradient to study organic matter... | ecosystem: Environmental > Aquatic > Marine >...
AACTTGGCAGGTACATGGGTCAGTGCCAAGGCGGAATCAACCAAGGCCACCGCAGAGGCCAAAGCCACCGCACTGAAAACAGCGGCACAGTCTACAGCGGACTGGGAACGCATCATGGCAGAGGCATCAAAGAACTCATGGAAGGACGAGTGGCTGACGATAGTGTTCAGCATACCCTTGATCCTTGTCTTTATACCAAGCATGGTAGGACATATTCAATCGGGGTTCGATGCATTGGCAACTTTGCCGACTTGGTATCATGAGATTCTCATGGTAATTGTACTAGCCTCCTTTGGTGTCAAAGCCGGTAAGGGCGTTATGGAGATGATAAAGAAATGATGTACAACAACAAACCCGCATACAAAAACGAAACTAACAAGAAGAAAAAGAAGGCTATGAGTAACCCTAACAAAGACTCAGGCACAATGTCGTGTACGTCTAAAGGTATCAGGAAGTACAACTAAGCATGATTAAGAAAAGTGTCGGTAAAATACTGACGACAACCCTAACTGATATCTATACTGTCCCATCCAGTAAGAAATCTGAGTGGGTCATGCTTTATATCACAAATACTTCTGGAAGTACACAGTCTTTTGATGTAGACTATTATGATGCTTCTGAGGCAACCACATTTCCAATCTTTGATGCATACTCTCTTTCTGCCAAAGAGTTCTTTCAGATCGGTGGGGACTACAATGAGTTTATCTATATGCAGGCAGGTGATAAGATTAAGGCGAGTGCTACAGGCTCCATGACGCTCTTAGTCTCTTTAATTGAACACAACGATGTTATTCAGGGTGGATAATGGCTACTGTAGAACTCACTAACGCTATCGGTGCTAACACAGACACAACTGATCCGTTTGCTCGTTTACCTAATGAAAGTTTCGTAGACTATCTCAAGCGTATTAAGAATGTCCGTGGTATGCTTCTTGGGCAGTATATGCCAAAGACAGAAGAAGAAACCGCTACAGAGGAACTTACTCAACAACCGTTAGGTGAAATGATTGTAAGAGACCAAGGAGGCGATGGTGATGGTGCTCCAGATACTTATGATCCTCAAGCGGCCCGTCAGTTTAACGTAGAACGTGCGATTGGTTTATTGACCGGCAAGGCAACCCCGGGGCCAATGGTCGGTTCTGCCGTGGGAATCCCCGGAATGCTTGTGGGTGGTTTAGTTGACTACGGTGCCCAAAGTGCATTAGAATCTGAGCTAGAAGCTGAAGGGTTTAGCAAAGAACAGATTGACACAATCAAAGCTAACCCAAGCATACTTGAGGGCATGATGGCTCGTGGAGAGCTTGGTGGGTTTACACAAAAGGGTGGTTATCAGCAAGGTTTTGTAGACCGTATGCCAACCCTAGGATCTATTGTTGATACGATTCTTGGTCGTGGTACACAAGCAGACAACATTAGACCGGGGTATACTCCGTTTGGTCTCGATAATCGTACTGCAGTCCCGACTTTTGGCATGAACCCATATGCGGCTCCAATAACTGCACCCCAACAATACATGGGATTGCCTCAAGGTGTTGTTGGTGGCGGACAAGGCTACATTGATTCCAGTGGTCAATATCGCAATACATCTAACTTGTCGAATCAGACTGTAGCAGGTCTGCAGGCTGTTACTGCAGGTATGTTTGAGACACCATCATGGTATGAAGATGAGTACACTGAGCCAAGCTCAGGTGGTGGCGGTGGCACTGGGATTGATTACCAAGGCCCATCCCCTGTTGATGGAGGCTCTGGCTCTGACTTTGGTGGTTATGGTTATGGCTCTGAAGACAATGCCTCTAATGACTACGGTGGATTTGGATCAGAGGATGGTTGGGATTAATGGCTATTACATACCGTGGTGAAACCTTTAGCGGCTACAACAAGCCTAAGCGTACTCCTAACCACCCGAAGAAGTCTCATGCTGTCTTAGCCAAAGAAGGTGATACGATTAAGTTGATTCGTTTCGGTCAGCAAGGTGTATCAGGGGCAGGTAAGGCTCCTAAAACTAAAGCTGAGAAAGCCCGTAGACGTAGTTTTAAAGCTAGACACGCTAAGAATATATCTCGTGGTAAACTGTCAGCGGCATATTGGGCTAACAAAGTCAAGTGGTAATACTTGACATTTATCTTAAAGTATGCTATAATTGATCTAAAGAGACTTTGAAATGGCAACATATCTACAAACAGTAAACAATGTACTTAAGAGACTACGAGAGCGTACAGTAGCAACCGTTGATGAGACTCCTTATTCGTCTTTGATTGGTGTCTTAGTTAATGACGCTAAGAGAGAGGTTGAAGACTCACACAATTGGTCTGGCTTAAGGGTTACCTTAAGTACCGATACAACTGCTAATGTATTTAACTACGAACTGAATGGTTCTGGAAACAGAATCACTATTTTAGACATCCTTAACGACACTGAAAATGTCGTCATGCAACAACAATCATCATCATGGATGAATGAAAAGTTCTTATTGACAGACCAAACGACAGGATCACCTAGGTACTATGCCTTTAATGGTTTGTCTTTAGATGATGACAGTCAGATCGACATCTATCCTATTCCTGATAAAGCATACACAATCCGTGTCAACTGTGTTTTAAGAACGGCTGAGATGACTAACGATACAGATTCCTTGTATGTTCCTGCACCACCTGTGCAACTCTTAGCCTATGCCAAGGCTGTTGAAGAGCGTGGAGAAGATGGAGGAGCTAGTGCAACTGCCGCTTACGCAAATGCAGTTCGTGCGTGGAACGATGCAATTGCTCTGGATGCCGCTAAGCACTCTGAAGAGATTTGGAAAACCGTATGACAGCTAAGCTCGTCAGTTCTAGTGTTGCCGCTCCGGGGTTCTTTGGGCTCAACACTCAGGAATCCTCGATTACTCTAGCGGCAGGCTTTGCACTGCAGGCTGACAATTGCATTATTGACAAGTATGGTCGATTAGGTGCTCGCAAGGGTTGGTCTTATTTGACTTCAGGCTCCACTGGTGTCAACCTCAAAGGACTTCATCGGTTCATTGACATTGCAGGTGCAGAGACTATCTTATCATGGTCTGACACTACGTTCTACTCAGGCACATCCACATTAACAACGATTACCCCAACAACAGACAATACGATTGCTGACTCTAACTGGGATGTTGCTACGTTAAACGACAAAGCATACTTCTTTCAGAGAGCATACAAACCAATGGTCTATGATGGGGCCTTAGGGACTCTCACAGACGTTGAAGACGAAGCAACGTACTCAGGTACTGTTCCTAATGCGAACGTCGTTCTAGCGGCTTATGGACGCCTCTGGGCGGCAGACACAACAGCAGACAAGGTCACATTGTATTGGTCTGACTTACTTGATGGTGCCGCTTGGGGTTCTGGTTCAGCAGGATCAATTGACTTAACTGCGATTTTTACTCAGGGTTCTGATAAAATTGTTGGCTTAGGTGCTCAGAACGGGCAGTTAATTGTTTTCTGTCAGAACTCTTTAGTTGTCTTCTCAGATACAGATTCTCAAGAAACTTTAGATCCTGCAACATTACGTCTTGTTGAAGTAATTCAGAATGTCGGGTGTAATTCTCGTGACAGTATTCAGAACACTGGTACTGACATTGTTTTTTTGTCTGATGATGGTCTCCGTACTTTAGGTCGAGTCATCCAAGAGAAGTCTCTTCCAATGCGTGACATCTCTAAGAACGTCCGTGATGATCTTGTAAGGGATATTAACGGAGTCTCAAAAGAAACAATCCGTGCTGTGTACTCATCTGACGATGCATTCTATTTGTTGTTACTTCCGGGCTACCAACGCATCTACTGTTTTGACATGAGACAGCCCCTTCCTGATGGATCTGCTCGTGTGACGTTATGGGATAACCAGACACAAACTGCAATGCTGTCGTTACCAAATGAGTTATACTTTACTCAAACAAATGGAATTGCAGAGTACACAGGCTACACCGACAACAGTACGATTTATCGTCTTAAGTACTATACAAACTATTTTGACTTTGGTGACTCTACACAGGTTAAGATTCTTAAGCGTATCGCTGTAACAGTTATTGGTGGTTCTGGTCAGGATTTTGTACTGAAAGCAGGCTTTGACTATACTGACTCATATCAGTCTTATCCTGCTGTCCTAGCAACCCGTACAGTGTACGAGTATAACGTAGGTGAGTACAATATTGCTGAGTATCAATCAGGTACACTTGCAGACACAACTCGTGCATCTGCCGGTGGTTCTGGAGAAGTGCTTCAGGTAGGTTTTGAAGCAAACGTGAATGGTTCTGAGTTGTCCATTCAGAAGATGGATATATTTGTTAAACAAGGTAGGATTTACTAATGTCTGACTATACTAAAGCGACAGACTTTGCCAGTAAGGACTCATTGCCATCCGGTAACGCAGGAAAGATTGTCAAAGGTACTGAGATTGATGACGAGTTCAACGCCATCGCTGTTGCTGTTGCAACCAAGGCTGATGAAAACGATGCAGTACTAACGGGTAACCCAACTTGCCCTACACAGACTGCAGGAACAGAAACTACACGTCTTGCTAACTGTTCGTTTGTTGCTACTGCAGTTCAGAACGGAATTGAGACACTGCATCCTGTAGGCTCTGTTTACATTTCAATTGCTTCAACTAACCCCGGGACTGCTTTTGGTTTTGGTACTTGGGTCGCTTTTGCTGAAGGACAAGTACTTGTGGGATTAGATTCAACAGATACTGAGTTTGATACTGCTGAAGAGACAGGTGGAGAAAAGGGTGTTGCTACAACAACAACAGGAACAACAAACTTGATGCCATTTATAACCGTATATATGTGGAAGAGGACAGCATAATGAGTTGGCTAACAGCCGCCGCTACTATCGGTGCAGGATACTTAGGTTCTCAAGCGGCTAAGAGTGCGGCTCAAGAAGCCGCTAGAACACAGCAAACAATTGCTGAACAAGCGGCAGAAATGTCTCAGTTTAAACCGTACACTGTTACGACTGGTTTTGGAACCGGCTACTTTGACGAAGAAGCTCAACAAGCCGGATATGAACTAGATCCTGTTCTTCAGGCGTACCGTGATGAGTTAATGACGTTAGGTGCAGGTGCATTACCTACGACAATGGACGTAGGTGCTCGTTCTGCTGACTACTATCAGCAAATGCAGGACATCATGGCTCCTACACGGACTCAGGAAGATTTAGCACTACGCCAGAACTTATTTGGTAGTGGTCGCTTAGGTATGAGATTAGCGGGCGAAGCCGCAGGTGCCGGTGCAGGTGGTATGTATCAGCCGGATGTGTTTGGTCAACAACGTGCTCGTGCAATGGCAGATCAAGCACTCGCTATGCAGTCACGTCAACAAGCTCAGAATGAGCTAGATGCCGCTATTGCTCGTGGTACTGGTTTAATGCAACAAGGGTTTGGTGTTGAACAACTTGGCATGTCGCCATTAACAATGGGTGCTGAGTTCGGTGGTCGGGCTTCTCAAGCAGGTGCGGCGGCGGCTCAAGGATTGCTACAGGGCGGTTTAGGTGCGGCTCAGGCTAATCTTGCGGCAGGTCTTAATACTGCAAACCTTTATCAGAATCTTGGTCTTGGCTTGATGAAGTTCAACCAACCAACTTAAGGAACTCGTATGGCGATTAATCCACAACAGTTACAAGGAATGTTCCAGAATCCTGCTCAAGTCCGTGGTCAACGTATTGATGAAATCATGCGACAATCACAAAGTTTAGCAGGACTTGGTGGGTCTATGAGTGGGCTCTTAGGTCAAGTTGCAGGTGCAGGTGGTATTGCAGGACAAATGCTTGCTGAAGGTATTGCCGGAGCAACTGGTCTTAAGACTGCTGAAGATGTACAGGCAGAAAAGAATCAGGCTATTGATCAGTTATTGTCGACGTACCAACCCGGTAATCTTCAAAGCATGAAAGGTACTTACCAACGTCTAAAAGACTTAGGTGCACCTTCTCGTGTTATGATCCAGATTGCTAGTCAGATTCAAGCACAAGAAGAAGTTGTCAAAGGCCAGATTAAGCAACGCAAAGCAACCCAAGGGGCTGTTGAGTATGTCCGACAGTCTAACCCTGAGCTTGCCGCTTTAGTGGAGTCTGGGTCTATTGATCCTAGTGAAGCAATTAAGAGCGTTCAAGAAGCGAAAAAACCTATTGAAGTTGGCGATGTTTTAATTGATGTTGATCCTGACACTAAACGTACATCAGTGTTGTTTGATGCTCGTAAGCGTAATCCAACATCCAACTACAAAATTCTCACAGATGCTGATAAGAGTCGCTTAGGACTATCTCCTGCAACTCAGTATCAACAAGAAGTTCGTTCTGACGGTACATTAGGTAAGATTGAGCGTATTGCAGGGGCTGAGATGCCACAGTTTGGTACCATTCCTCAAGACCATTACTTAAAGATCTCGACAGGCCCTAATGGTGAGCAGAAATACTCAATGGAAGTTATTCCGGGCTCTCCAACAGCGGAGAAGCAAGCTAAAGAGTTACAGGCAAGTAAAAATAAAATCGCCAATGTTGGTTCTAAGACTAACTTTGTAACGTCTGCTATTGATGATGCTTTGAAACTCGTTGATGATCCAGATAACTGGGCGGCAGGACGTGCAGGTAAAACCGTGGAAGTCTTAGGAAGTCTATCAGGCGGTATTTTGTCTGCTGAGACAGCGCAAGATTTACTTGTTAAAAAAGTAGGCGTGATTAGAGCTAACATTGGTTTTGACAGACTGCAATTAATGCGTGAAGAATCACCGACTGGTGGTGCACTTGGTCAGGTTGCTATTCAAGAACTGTATGCTCTCCAGAACTCTTTAGATACTCTAGATACCTCTGTAAGTAAAACAGAGCTAAGAAAATCGTTAGTAAAAATTAAAGAAGAGTATGAGCGTCGAGCTACACAAGTTGCAAACAACTACAATGATGAGCAACTACTTAGAGCAGGTGCAGGCCACTTAATTGCTTACCGGACTGGTGAGTTTGTTAATGGTGAGTTTGTACCGTTCCCTACATTTGATTTAGGATCACTACCACAAGAGGTACAAGACAACTGGGAGTTTATGACGGATGACGAAAAGAAACTCTTTGGTTGGAGCCCTGAATAATGGAATTGACAGTAGAACAGAAACAAGCGATAGCGATTGCTAGTGCTCGTCGACGTAAAGACCAAGCTCAAGCGTCTCCACAACCAATCCAACGCCCTACCATCCAATACAGTCAAGAACCTTATGTAGAGCCTGAGATGGCTGATCCACTAATGGTGTCTGACACAGGTGTTGAGAGCTCTCAGCAAGACATTAGAGCGACTGTACGCAATGTCATGCAGGGTGTATCTTTTGGGACTGCCGATGAGCTTGAGGCGGCTTTACGGTCAGCTTTTGGTGATCAGACGTATGCAGAAAACATTGCGAAGATTCGTGATGAGATGAAAACATATGCGGCTAACAACCCAGAAGCGGCGGCTACTCAAGAACTGATTGGTGCAGTCATGACGCCTGCGACACTTCTTAAGGCTCCTAAGTATATTGAAAAACTTTCTCCACTTGTTCGTGGTTCTGTCAAAGGCGGTACTGGTGGTTTTGTCTACGGTATGGGCAGTGCTGAAGGTGGTTTAGCTGAGCGTGGTGAAGAAGGTTTGGTCAGTGCAGGTGTTGGTATCTTAATTGGTGGCCCACTTGAAAAAGCCTTGAGTTCCTTAGGGAACATTAAGATTAATCGTACTATTAAACGTCAGCAGTTTGCTCCAACAGTCGAAAACCTAAGGACGCTACGAGATCAAGCATATGACGCTGTCGATCAATCAATGTTTGCTGTTGGCCCCGGAGAGATGCGTGATATGCTCTTGAGAGCTAGTAAGATTGCTGATGATGCTGAATATATTACAATGCCTAACGTCACCACAGCAGTCGATAAAGCTCGTAAGTTGTTAGAATCCAAGGTCAGTCAAGGAATGACGTTAGGACAGGCAGAGAATGTTCGTCGTCGTTTGTTTAAACTAGCTGAAGACCCAACCGACGGCTACATTATTCGCAAGATGATTAATGAGTTTGACGACGTGATTGACAACTCATTAGCTAAAGAGGGCTCAGCGGCTCTCAAAGTCGCTAGAGCGGCACATAATAAGTATGCTAAGGTCAGGACACTAGAAGAAGCATTTGAAGGTGCTGAGCTAGGCAGAGGGCGTTCTGCTGAAGTATATCGTTCTGTTGCTAAGAAGCTCTTGAGTGGTGACCAACGAAAGCTCAAATATTTTACTGAGCAAGAGAAGCAACTACTGAAAACTATTCGTGATGGAAAAACATCTCAACGTGTTCTTGATTGGTTCGGGAACTTTAGCCCAACCGCTAAAGGTCTTGCAGGTGCATTGAACTTCACTGCTTTTGCAATCAACCCGTGGCTAGCTGTCATGTACATAGGAACCAGTGGTGCCAAGTATGTGTCTAATCAACAGACAATTAAGAGAGCTAAGGAAGTCATTAAACAAGTTGGAGGTATTAAAGAAATTAAAAAGATTTCAGAAATGCCTAATGCGGCCACCTTTACCGTAGGTGGTATTACCGCTGATCAGCTTCGTGAAGAGTTTTTACTGAAAGGACAGGATGATGGCGAATCCGTCACTGAATGATGTATTAAAAGCATTTGATGCGGCGATGAATGTTGCATCTAAAGAAGTCGACAGTCCCGCTAGTTTTCTTTTTGGCGATAGTGCTACAGAGCTACGTCAAGACACAATGGCCGGTATGGATGAAATCAGAGGAAACCTTGCCAAGGTAGAGTCAGAGTTTCAATCTGGTGATCGTGGTGTTGGTGACTACATCTTAGGCACAGGATATTACGGCATAGGCGAACCACTGGAGCGAGCGGCTTCTTATGTCACCCCTGATTTTATTGAAGAGTACACAGGTGAGATTGCTCAGTTTCTGACTGACAAGACAGGCTTGAACGAGTACTTAGAAACGCTTGATCCAGTCACTAAAAGACGATTTACAGAAGCCTTAGGACTGTTCGGAGCCGTAGGCCCTGTGAAAGGATTAGGTCGTGTAGCGACTCCTAAGCTAGACCCTCAATCTGCAGGGCGGGACTTAAGTAGTGCTAATGTTATCATTGAAAATTACTATGATCCACGACAGAAGAAGTATGGTAACTGGCTTGAGAAGCAATTAACAGAGTTGTTCCCTGACGCTGATACAACCAAAGCAGGACAAAACAAGATCCAGAATGCAATCCGTAAAGGACTTGGGCTGTCTGAGTGGGGTGTCAAAGGAGCTCGTCGTGTTGTTAATAATTTATTCAACCCACGCACCCGTGCCCTGTATAACGAGTATGGTCTTTCTGCGGTCTTTACAGACACAACTAAGATTCTTAAAAATGAGCTTACTGAGTACGAACGACTAAAAGGTCTTAAAGGAACTCCAGATGCTCCAGATAACTTAGAAGAACTCCTTAACACGCAGAAAGCTAAAGTAGCTGAGATGATTGAGACAGCCCACTCTCAGGTACAGCAGACAGCAAACATCCGACAGCAGACTAATGCTAAGGCAGGTAAACGTGACGTACCGATGGAGTTTGCGCTTGCGGCGGCTGACCCCAATGTACCACAAATGTACTTCAAGAAAAGCGAAGTCGGGGACGATTGGTATCATTCGACAGCAGGACAAGCGGCTACATTAGATGGTATCTCACCTGAAATGTCTAAATTTGCTCAAGATCATATTGAGCGAGTATGGAAGAACTCTGGTCTTGATATGAGTAAAGCTAAAGTATTAGTTAAAGCTCCACGGTCAAAAGCCACTGGTGATCACTTTGCATCTTTATCAACCAATGTCCAGATCAATGCTATTGAACGTGCTTTTCGTCCTTCTAGGGGAGGAGAAGTTGGTGGGTTTTATGATGTTGAGTTAGATGCGGACGGAACACCTCGACTTATTCCAAATCTTGATTCATTAGAAGAAGCACTCAAGAAAGCTCAGTCTACTGATGAAGGGTTGATTAAAGCCGGGAAGTCTTTCTCTATTCAAGGTCGTGATGCCGAAGGTGTATGGATTCAGTTTTCTCACCCAAGCCGTGCAAAGGTTGAAGGTGGTATGAATATGCTAGTCCATGTTAAACCTAATGGGGACTTAACTGGTATTGCTTCAGACCTTCATGACTTCTTCAACGAAGCTCCTGTTGCAGGGCCACTACTTAAGCAATTAATGCCATCTCAAGTAATTGCTGTGACTCCTCCTATGCAAACCAATGTGTTTAGTATATCAACACTACGCTCTAAGAAACTTAAGGATGCTCCATTGAAAGAAGAGTACGGTGAGTTCATTGATGAACGTGTTGTTGATCAACCTGCCGCAGGAGAAACACTTGAGGGGGCTAAACAACGAGTATTAGACGCATCTCAAATACGTCCTTCGGCGTCAGGAACTGCTCAAGAAGCGATTAGTTCTGCTCAGAACGTAACCTTTATGGGTCGTGTATTATCTCCTGAGGAACAAGCTCAAGAAAAACCTCAACGCTCTCGTATGACTGAAGACTTACCATTAAGCCCATAAAAAAGGCCCCTTACGGGGCCGTAAGTTGAGCGAACGACCTACTCAAAAACCTCAAAGATATCCCCTATCATTATTTTACAGAAGGGGATATTGATTACATATCCATCAAAGAAGTACACATTCGCATCTTCAATGTCTTCTCCTTCTTTCCAACCTAACACTGGTTGCGACTGGACTGTCTCTGCAGACAATCCAAATACATTGTGAAATCGTGCTACTATCATACCTCTACCGCCTTATACATATGCCGTGCGTTTCCTGTGTATGCTGAAGCACTCCCTGACTTCATGTATGCTTGTTCTACGGCACCCTCTGGTGTAAAGTCCCGATAACGTCCTATGTAACGATCACCGCAGTATACTGCAAACAGCTTTACCATCCCCAGTCATCTCCTTCTAATCCATGTGCGTTGTAGTCAGTCACTCGCTTCTCAAAGAAGTTACTCATTGACGATCCACCTAGTAACTCCTCCATCCACGGCAAAGGATTCTCCTTAACCTTCCAGTTCGTCTTGAGACCAAGTTGCAGTAGACGTCTGTCTGCGAGGTAGCGAATGTACTGCTTGACATCTGCCGCCGTGAGACCTTCCAAGTCACCCATCTCATACGCCAAGTCAATAACCTTGTCTTCAAGTTTGACTGCAGTACGGAACATCTCGTAGATATCTTTCTTAAAATCATCATTAACAATCCGTGGGTGTTCATCACAGAACTCTCTAAACAACTTAGCCATACCTTCAGCATGTTGGCTTTCATCTCGTACAGACCATTCCACGACTGTACACATCCCCGGCATCTTACCGTATCTCTGGTAGTTCAAGAGCATTGCAAAGGCACTGAACAACGACATACCTTCATTCAACACTGAACGTGCAATTGCAAGGGCTGTACCGCTGATAGAATTTACGTCTAATCCGGACATGAACTCCAGTTTTGCAGACATTTGCTGATACTCAAGGAACGCTGTGAACTCTTCCTCAGGTAACCCTAGGGTATCATTTAGGAGGGCGTAGGCTCTTTGATGGATAAACTCACGACTTGCAAAGGCCGTAAGCATTGCCCTGATCTCATTGTTCTTAAACTTGGGTATATAATATTCCAGATAGTTTGTCCCGACCGCAACGTCACTTTGCGTAAATAGCCGCAGGATCTGGGTGATGTGGTGCTTCTCTTGCTCCGATAGTGCCCCGGATTTCCAATGGTTGACATCTGTCTGCAATTCCAATTCATCTTCAATCCAGTGTATCCTTTCGTGTTCTGTTGCGTACTTAACTGCCCAAGGGTAGCTAAAGGGTTTGTAGGTTACGTTCGCTTCTAATAAACTCATTGGTTTTCTAGTTCTCCTTGGTTCTGGTAGATTACATTCATCAGGTTGTTATTATGATATATTAACCTATCTACTTCATCCTGTAAAGTCTGAAAGTGATCAAAGCAGTCATTAAGTATCCGCTTGTTAAACGGGTCACTGTCTTTAATCAGGCTCAGACGTTGTAGTAGGTTCGTTGTCTTCTCTTTCATTTCCATCCTCAAACTTGTACAGGTCATTTTCTTTATCTAGTGCCATCTCTAGCAATCGTGTGAGGCCAACCTCAACTAACAATCGTGTAGCCTCAACGTCTGTTACAATTTCTAGGTTGGCAGATCCATCTTCATTCTCTTGCAAGCGTTTTACTTCAATCAGCCCTGTTTCCATAATCTTTCCTTTGCATAGTATTCCTATGCATTATTTAACGTACTTACTCATAAACTGTTCTGGTGTCTTATACCAGTACCATGTATTCTTTCCTTTCACTCTCCACTTAGGATTCGCTAAGGATATAATGTACTTTCCATTAACAGTGATTAATCCACCATTTGTGCGCTCTACGCTTGCCCCTGCTTTCACAAAGTCAATAATAGTACGAAGCCTCTTAATTTCTTTGTCGTGAGGGTTACTGTATTGCATTTTGTCGTAATTACGTTCTTCACAGGCTTTAGATTGTTTCTTTTCCTGCTCAATTCGTTCTTCCAAGATTGCAAGTTGCTCCTGAGTAACAGGGCCGTTAAAGCCCTGTAGTAACTCAGCTTCATTCATGCGCTGTATTAGTTGATATCCATTTAACCCTGACATGATACACACACCTCCTCATCCTCAAAGTCCTTCAGCGCATTCCTGTCCACTTTAGTCCCAACCTTCTCCGCTGTAACACCTGCAGTCGTGCGTAGATAATATAATCCTTTAAGCCCTTCCTTCCACGCCTTGAGGTGTACTTGATTGACAATAGCCTTGTCTGTCCCAGATGGGAAGAATACGTTGACGCTTTGACCTTGGCATATAAACTCTTGCCTTTTTGCGGAGTGTTCCACAACCCACGTCTGATCAAGTTCAAACGCCGTCTTAAACGTAGCTTTTTCATCTCCGTTGAGGAACTCCAAGTGCTGTACAGAGCCCTCGTTCTCAAGTATGCTCTGCCACACCTTCTTTGTATTATGCCCCTTCTCATCTAAAAGTTCCTCAAGGTACGGATTACGAACAGTATGACTACCGGCACGAGTACGATGGACAAAGCAGTTGCTAATGCGTGGTTCAATGCTAGCAGAACACCCACATAGGATACTAGAATTAGCGTTAGGAGCAACAGCCAACAGATGCATATTTCTAACACCATAACCCACTCCATCAGGACATT
>Ga0208645_1002894_pt1 | contig 13195 bp, 12 predicted proteins | sample VirMetDEL_Sep_01_FD_184519 | JGI IMG/M metagenome (GOLD analysis project Ga0208645, IMG submission 184519) | Aqueous microbial communities from the Delaware River and Bay under freshwater to marine salinity gradient to study organic matter... | ecosystem: Environmental > Aquatic > Marine >...
ACCCAGAAAGTGGTACATTAGCAACGGATGGTAATGATGGTTGGATTCGATTACAAGACACTCGTGGTGGTTATTCAGAGGCTGGGGTTTATATTGAATTAGGTGACCACGAAGGTGACATAGTAGATGAAGATGAAGCCGTTTATATATCATATAGAACACCAGATGGGTATAGAGAAGGGGCCGCCCACCAAGACGATGTAGTTGGTATAGATGGCGAAGCCTACTTAATTGATGACTGTATTAGAACATATGACGATGAATGGGTGTTTAAATATGACGATGAATCATTCCCAGTAGAATTAACTGCTGGTAGATATGAAGGTGAATACGCCAAATTAGACGATACTGTGGAATTAGAACATAATTACTATGGTGAAGGTCAATACATCACAACTGATGATAACTATGAACTTTTAGATTATGATATTTATGAGATACCATACGCTCTTATTGGTGATACAATAGAGACATTTAACGAAAAAAAAATATTAGAATCTGACGCTATACCACTTTACGAACCACATTATGGTGAAGAAGCATACGCACATCCAGAAGATGCGACTGAGGTGGATATAAAAGGCTATGGTGAAGCGTGGGTATTAGACGATGATTTAGATGAATTCCAAGAAAAAGGTCTTATAGGTTCAAAAATAAGTACCATTGCTGAAAATAAAAAAAATATAAAAATATTACTTAGAAAAAGTTTATAAAGATTTTTTTCAAAAAAATTTGTATTATAAATAAGTCTTTTATATATTTGTACCATATTTAATTAATAAGATAAAAAACTATGAAAACTTTTAACGACATATTTGCTTTCAACTTTGCCGCATTCGCGGAGGAGGATGATTGTGTTTACAATCCGAAGGATTTGTCGTAACTAAAAGTCAAATAGCAAACGATAAAAAAAACCCTTCGGATAACCCCGAAGGGTTTTTTTTTTAACATATGTGACTTAAGCTAACTTAGTAGAAGCGCTGGTCTGAAAAACCAGGAGACTTGGAGCGTAACCAAGAAGTCACACAAAACGGTCCGTTCGACAAGTGGTTTAAGTCACCGCTCTTTCACAGCGGAGTCATGGGTTCAAATCCCATACGGACTGCTGAAAATATGGCTATGAGGTCAAATGGTTAAGATATCCGACTGTCTCTCGGTATGGAGTGGGTTCGATTCCCATCATAGCCGCCCTTGACTTTTTTGTACCTTAATGTGGTGTTAGTTAAGCTGGCGATAATACTGCCCTTGCAAGGCGGAGTCATGGGTTCGAGGCCCATACACTACACTTTAAACTATTGATATTTACTTTTCCGAGGTTTTTGGAATATTTATTATTGTGAGCCACAATAATAAAAAATATCACTACATTTATCGAACTACGTGTAAGGTTACTGGGGAGTATTATATTGGTATTCATTCAACGGATAACCTGAATGATGGTTATATGGGTTCTGGTGTGCTATTGAAACATTCAATCAAAAAGCATGGAGCTGATAATCATAAACACGAGATACTTGAATTTGTCAGTAATCGTAAAATGTTGTCTGAGGTTGAGAAGGGTGTTTTAACTAAGGAGATATTACAAGACACCAAATGTCTCAATTTAAAAGAAGGTGGCGATGGCGGTTATATGTCTTCAGAGGAAATAAGGAAAATTGCCAAAGCCAAAAAGCGTAAGCATAGGTACATCGAAAAAAAAAACCGAAGAAAAAAAGAGGTGGTAAGTCACCCAAAAATAAATCGAATCGAAAGGGTACCAATAGTAAAAGGAATGCTACCAAGAAAAATCGACAGAAATCCAATAAACGTAAGTCACGTTAAGATGTTAATTAAACAGCTCAGAGATTAGTAAAAAACCCCAGATTAATTAGTTTTCCCGAACAAATTATTTTTTTTCATTTTAAAATTTGCAAATCCTCGGATTTAATTGTATATTTGTTTCAATATTAATAATAACAATTAATTTAAACATATTACAATGGAAAATTATGAAACAATGACTTTAGAAAATCCAGATGAACAAACAATTGTTGATTTAATCGATTCAATTCATGAACGTATAAACCAAGAAACGCCATCAGTTTCAGATATGTTAGAAATGTTAGACATTTCCGAGATATTGAATACGTATGATTATCCAACCGATTATACCAATGAGTTAATGTTGATTACACCAGAGATAGCTCAAAAATGGTTGAATGAAACTGAATATAAATTAAAACCGAATTTGAATCTTAAACGTTATATTCGTGATATGCGTAATGGCGAGTGGCTAATAACAGGTGAACCGATATCCTTTAATAAAAAAGGTCTTTTTAACGGAGTAACTAGATTAACCGCGATTATTAAAAGTGGTATGCCACAAACACTCATGGTTGTTAGAGGTTTAAATGAAAGAGCCATTTTTTCTACTGACCAAGAAAGAAATAGGACTTTTGGTGACGTTTTTAGTATAAAATATCCTGATGTTAAAAACCAATCAGTGACTGTGGCCACAATTAAAATGGAACAAGATTTCCGTGATGGTTATTATTTTGGTAAACCTAGAGGTCCTAGAAGCAATGACATTTCACTAAAGGTTTATGAAAACTTACCTGACATCGATTTTTTTCGTAAGAGAATAAGTGAATCCAACTCTTTTTATAAAAATTCTGAAACTAAACTATTACCTAAAGAATTTGCATTCTTACATTATAGGTTTAGTTTAATATCCTTAGAGGACTCCACTAAATTTATGAATCAAATTTGTGGTATTAACGTTCAAGAGGGTTCACCAGCAACCGCGTTTGCTGAAAAAGTAACAAATTATCGTACTGATAAAAATAAAGTTTTAAATAATAGTGATTTAATAAAATATGCATTGATTGCTTGGTATAAGTTTAGGCGTGGTGAAAAAGTAATTAATTTAAGACTTGCGAGTGCTGAAACTAATTATTTGGATTTTTTAATATAATAATTTAATCAAAAAAAAAATAAAGTTATGAAAAAAATAGGTAAAGTAACAGCTTATGAATTATTTAGGGATACTAAATTAATCAGTGATAAAGAATTTATTAAAATTTCTGATTTTGAATTTGTACATATCAATGATGTCGAAAGACAGGAAGTTGGTAATCAAATATTCACTATTGTTGACCTTTTAATCGGTCCATCGGAAGCCAAATTTCTTTTGAAATTTAATGTTAGGAATCGTAAAATGAAAGATTATCATTTGAATGCCTTATCAAATGATATGAGCACTAGAAGTAACTGGAATCCAGATAAATCTCCGTGGATTTACAATGCACAATCAATTGAATTTGATGTTAATGGGAATCAAATTAATGGGCAAAATAGGTTGACTTCAATAGTTAAAACTGGTAAAATTATACCAATGAAGTTATTTATTAACGTTAATTCGGAAGCTTTTAAAGTCTATGACACTGGTGCTAATAAAAATGCCACATCAGTTTTAAGTAAATTAGGTGTTAAAAATCCAGCAATGATTGCTAAAACAACTAAAATGTATAATGCCCATAAAACTGGTAAAGGATTTTCTGAAAACGTTGTTAAACAGTCTAGAAGGTCAATGTCAAATGAAGACGTTTATAATACTTATATGACTGACAGTATGATTGTTAAAAGTGTTAAATTTGCGAAAAAATATACTAAAGGGTTTGGTAAAGTTTTAAGTAGTTCTGACGTTTCTGGTTTTCATAGAATACTATCTGAAAAATCTCAAGAAGACGCTGATGAGTTTATTGAAAAATTATGTACTGGATTGGGTTTAGAATCGGGTTCACCAATATTAGCACTAAGAAAGAGATTGATTAAACATAAAAATGATGAAAACTATCATTTAACTAGTAAAAATATCTCACTTTTAGTGCGGCATGCGTGGAATAAATTTAGACGAGGTGAAAAAATCAAACACCTGACGTTACCCAGAGATTTTAACGGTGAAATAATTTAATTTGCAAATTCAAAAATAATTGGTATATTTGTACCATGCAAAATGAGAAATCAAATAGAACTCTGATAATCGGTTCAACAGCAATGAAGTATCACTTCCCAGATTTTAATAGGGAGCCAAAAGATACAGACATTGCTGTTGAACAATCAGATAACCTCAAATCTACAAGAGAGGTTGAGTATCTGGAGAATCCGATTATTTTCAAATACGTATCAGAGGGTCAAAAATACATTGACCCAGATATGTTATTGACACTAAAGATGTCTCATTTGTTTTTCAATATTAATTGGGATAAACATATGTGGGATGTTCAATTCTTATTGAAAAAGGGTTGTAAATATGACTTTGATATAATTGTCGAGTTATATGAGTATTGGAAACAATATCATCCAAGACACAGAAGAAGTGATTTGAATATGTCAAAAGATGATTTTTTCACCAATGCTATAAATTATGATGAGCATGAGCATGACCATCTTCACACCTTAATCAATCCTGAACCATCTTATCAGAAAATATTGGTTGATGGTCAGGATGTTGAGATAAGTGAAGCTAAATTCAATGAATTAACGTTTGATGAGAAATTAGATGTTATCAGAGAAGAGGTTTATGTGATGGCATATGAGAGGTATAAGGATAAAAACCATTTGGTTGCTTACTCAAAAATGCTTAAAAAGTTTATCATGCAACACGCACCAATATGGATGTTCCCATTTGTTGTTGAAAATTATTTAAAAATCAATAGAGCAGAAATCAATTTTATTAACTTAATCAAAACTAAATTAAATTATGAACTTAACTGAAATTAACAAAAAACTTTATGACATCAATGGACTTCCAATTCATGAATCTGATGATTATAATGACAACGAAGGGTACTACGAAATTAAAAAACTATCTGATGAACTATATATCAAATTGGATTATTATAGGGATTCATATGGATATAAACAATTGACTGGTATTCAGTTCGTTCAGCCAACTGAAGTAAAAATAACAAAATTTGTATCAATTTAAAAATTAAAAAACTATGGAAAAACTTACATTTGAAGAAATAATGAATCAAGTCAAGAATGACTTTGAAAGCGTTATTGACTTTGCGCATGAAGGTTATGATTATATAAACGTACCGAATGACTTTATGCCTGAACTGGATGGTGACTATGAGTCCAGAAAACAAAGACGATTAGAATATCAAAAGACCTTACCAATCGGTGAAGTAAAAACTGTTGACCAACATGGTGGCGAAGGTGAAGGTGAAGATTGGCACATTGTATATCACTTTGTTAATCATGATGTATATGTTCGTGTTGATGGATGGTATCAATCATATCATGGTACAGAATTCGATGGTTGGGAAGCTTGTAGTGAAGTTAGACCAAAAGAAAGAATGGTAACTTTTTATGAATAATCATGCGTACAGTTAGGAGTTTTATTAATATAACGGCAAATGATGCTGTAATTCAATCACTTGATAATTATCTGAATGATTGTGATTTTCACGACATAACATCATTTGTTCAGGCTTTTTATAACGATGCTGCGGTTAATGATAATGGTGTGTCGAATAAATGGTCATTAGATAATGTTGGTTCAAAATGGATTTATTTATACGATTATATTTACGATGGTTATTTTTCGGTAGAATCAGCATTATACTATCCCGATAAATTTATTTCACATTTGTATCGATTGTTATCGCCACATGACGAAGATTTAACAATCGAAATTAAATGGCAAGATGAAACAATGTCTAATATTGGTGTAGTATTGGTAGCCAAAGACGGTGATGGTGTTTATAGATTTTATGAAAGTGAGGTTGACGATATAACAAATCCATTGGATGAACTTAATTCGGATGATGAGAATTATGATACTGTTCAAGAAGAGTTTATGTTAAAGATTATGGACATTCAAGATGAGTTATATGATATCTGCAAAGATAAAATCATGTCTGGTCAAGCGATTAATTGGGAAGATGCTATTACTTATAATTGAAAAAAACTTGTATAATTAAAATATAATTTGTATATTTGTATTGTACAATTAGAAATAGAATTAAAGGTTCATTTCAGCAAATTTTAATAACATCAAATTTTTACTTTGAAGCAGTTAGAAACGTGAACCTGAAACTTATAATGAAAGGGTTAATTAACCCTTTCATTTTTTTAAACTATTTATAATAAAACGATAAGAATTCGACATTTAATAAATCTTTTTTTAATATCGAATTGTTGATAAATTAGATTACATGGAAACGACTGATGGTGACAGTAACAGAAAAATAGCAACGATTTGCCTAATTCTGGCGACTTGGACAAATCCATTCGGATTCGATGTGGCATTTGCGACCATTCTGAGTTGGACAGGGGACTATTGGACTACAACTTTAATTTTTTATTGCCTTTCGGCACTGTTCTTTGGGTTATTTTTCTACTTCTCTAAAATGAATCCTTTGATATTCATTAGGGAAAAATTAAGAAACGCAATCGCAACACTAAAAAAACTATTTCAATAATGCCAATTTGACAGTTAAACTGTTTAATTTTGCATATGGTTTAAAATTTGTGTATATTTGAAAAAAACTAAATACTATGGGTAAAAATAATGATGACTTTTTTGGTGACATGTTCGGAGACGGATTTGATGATGATTTTATAAGAAACTTCGGTGGTTTCAGTTCTTTCTTAAAGGGCTTTAGGGAACATCATTTTAATAATAAAGAAGAATTGGGTGAACCAGACTCAGTTAGAGAATTCAAACAAGATGGTCATACCTTTGTTGAAAAGATATGGAATACACCGACAGGAAAGGTTAAAATTATCGAATCGACAAATATCAATATCGAAAATGATGATTTTGATATTGAGAGTGTAACTGATTATGATTCATTGGGTATTAATATGAACGACATTGAAGATTTCTTTTCATTTGTTAGTGGAATTAGTTCACCAAGAAAGAATAAACATTTCCCTAATAGAGAAATTACCAAAGAGGAGAAGATTGATTTGTTGAATACCAAGCTTCAATACTGTTTAGATACTGAAAACTATGAAAGGGCTGCAAGATTGAGAGATATGATTGCTGAACTTAAAGAAGAAAAAAGTGAAAATTAATTTGGTACATTAAAAATAATTTGTATATTTGTACCATAGTTCTTTGAAATACAAAATAAGGGGTGTAGGCCGATAGTAGTAGCAAATGGCGGAGCATCACCGTCCGTAATAAGGTTGCCGCCATGCAACTGGTGCTTATTATGTAGGCCACATCCCACTTAGAATAATATTCATCTGAGAACAGCAACAGTGTTTATGTTCCGCCTATCACTTACAGGAGAAGGGAAGTGACACAGCTCTTACCAAATAGCGTTGTCTGTTGTTCTACACAAATACGGGTTGATTGCAAGACTCTATGATATAAAGTGACCAGAGTGGTGTCTGGCAGATGAATACATATTTAATGGTTATTTGGTACAAGTTAAGTTGTAATTGCTTTTATGAAAACTAATAATTTCACCGAGGCCATCGACCATTATTAATAATTAAGTGAAAAGGGGCTACCAGACACTGTGAGAACCAACGTGCGAATGTGCATGAGGAACAATAGAAGTTGATTACCCGAATTCAGCAAATAATTCCAGTACACTGGATTATATAGAAATGATTGTGGTGTTCTTATAATTTCGCGATAAAAGAACATTGTATTTGTTGAATAGCTTAATTAATTGGTTCAAACTGGTGGGTCTTATCCCCACCAGTCCCTGAACTTATGAACGATAGGTGGTTAAAGCTGTAATATCATATGAATTTAACGCGAAAAAGGTTTCGTAGTAGTAGTTAAATAACCAATGGTATCAGGAAACCTGAAAGACCCGAAGCCTATCGTTTTTTTATGGTCATGAACCCATTGGTTGGGGGCACCTCCCAAGGTTGAGTTTAACGATAAGTTCACTCTTTATGGCAAAGCTGTAGTAGGTTCGAACCCTACCATGACCACCAATAAATAATGTCTATGAGCAGAATATTGATAGATATTAAAGCGGTTGAAGAAACATTAGAAATCTGTCCAACCCCATTATTTATTTATTTTTGGTCAGGTGACGGAATATAGACGTTATGGGTAGAACACAGCCTATCTCCGATTTGCGCGAGACAAAGGTTAACCAAAAAGTGTGTTCGTGCAAGTGTGAACCTTGCCCTGACCACGGGCTTAAAACTAAAACTGAACGGTTGTCAGTTTTCGGTTCCGCTTTGTTTTACGGGGGTTCGAATCCTCCATGGTTGGTTTGGCGTATGAGGTGGGTTCGAATCCCACTCCAACCTAAATTTACTAAAAAAATAATTTGGTACATTAAAAAATAATTAGTATATTTGTATCGTTTTAATTTAAAGACTAATTGATGTATAAAGGTGATTTAGCAGGGTTTCCGAAAGAAGTTGTCGAGAAGATGTTAGAATATCAAGTGGCACAAGGTAACAAGCGAGATGTCAGTGTATTTGAAATGGATTGTTACAATAGTGATTATCATGGTGGTTTTAGTTGGGATAAAACACCAGAAGGTCACCAATTTTGGGACAGTGTTATCGGTTGTGTTGATTTTGAGAAATTTTTTAAAAAATATCCAAAATCATCTGAAAATGATTGTGAATCAATCATACCAAATACTTTAAATGTGGGGGACACTTACCTTAATTCAAAAGGTAATCGTCAGATAATAACTAAAATCGATAGGGTTTTTGATGGTAAAACATTTGAAGTTACACTGACCGATGTATATTATAAGCGTGAAGGTAGTGACGATATACCATATTGTGAGAATTATAATACGATAATCAAAAGATTCAAAAAAGGTCTTTATACAGAATATAAATCAGTAAATGAACAAAAATTAAATATAAATAAAAATGAAAACAAAAATGAAAACAAAAATGAAGTACACGGAGAGAATTCAGAATCAAGGGGAGCAACAAGAAAAGGCTTTAGAGTTACTAGGACAAAGGTCAAAATTGCAAGCGCAAGCAGACCTACTGGAAGTAAAGTCACAAATCTCCGACAAAGAAGCCGATGTAGAACGTCTAAGATTAGCGGAGGGAAAATACAGTTTAACTAAAGTTGGTGAAGCACTTCTCGAACTTAAAGATTTGAAAGCTGTTTATACTATAATGGAAGAAGAGTTTACTTCCGAATTTGGCGGATAATAAATTCTCATTAAAGAAACATGTAAAACGCAAACCCTCAACTACCTGTTGCAACAGGTTAGGGGTACTGGTTGAAACTGGATGACCTCTGTTTCTTTTATTTATGGCGAGATATCTGCAAGGTGGTTCGCAACCATGAAGCAGTGAGTGGCCTTGTGATGGGTTTAATGTAATGTGTACCTGTACAATATACTGTCATTGAATCATGTAGCAAGTACTCAGGTTCGATTCCTGACTCGCCACTATTAGATTAAAAAAATAATTTGTATATTTGTATAATAGTTCTTTGAAATACAAATTCACCTGAGAACAATAGACAGTGATTAGCCAGACTTGAATATACGTTTTAGGGATAACTCAAGAGTTCGGCCCGCTTGAGCAAGTAAACCTACATCATAGCTCTCGCCAAAGAGTGTTGTCTGTTGTTCTGTGTGCGTACACAATACCGATTGCAAGGATTGAGGGATATCCTCAGCGTATATCCAGAGTGGCATCTGGCAGGTGATAATTTATTGAGAGGATATGGTAGCTATTGCAATGAACTGCGAAAGTGGGGAGTTGAATTTGCGAAATACCTAAGTCCTCTTTTGAGAGAGTGTGATAAACACGGGATGGACTACGTTATTGCGACAGCATAATGCCTCACATTTCTCTCATCTTATTGAAACCGTTCTGATTCATTACAGACAGATAGAAAATAGCCAAAAAGCATTGCAATGGAGATGCGACCTCCATCTGTCAACACTATCCAAGAAGTGTTTAAGTCTGAATGAATATACTGCATCAGTCTAATAAACTATACGGCTGTTGAAAGAAACAAAGGCAGTATATACTCTGCTCGGTATTCCACAATTGGAGTGGACAGAATGGTTTCTTTTTATAGTCAGGTAGCGTAATTGGTAACGCCTTTGATTTTACCAGAGAGATACAGGTTCGAGTCCTGTCCTGACTACAAAAATTATTTAAAATGGGTTTTTTAGCTAAAGGTAAAAAAACAGAAATGGCGTTTAGTAAAATATTATCAAACGTTAAATTCAGTTCAGAGAATGAGGATATAACAGAACATTGGGATATATCAACAAATATAAAAATTGATGTAAAAGGTTTAAAGAAAAGAAACCGTAGTGATGATACTGTCGATGAAAGAATTCATTGGGTTGAGATTAAAAATGTAAATGGTAATGTTGGTTGGTTATATGGTGATGCTGATTATTTTGCCTTTGAACTTCACGATTATTGGATAGTTGTTGATAAATATGATTTACAGTTATTAGTTAAATCACAAGTCAAAAAAGAATATAGTAATATACCAATGCTAAATAAACTATATACTCGTGAAGGTAGAAAAGACGTTATGACGTTAATTAGTACTTTTGATTTAATTAATATCGCAACATCATATGTAAAAAAATGAAAAAAAAACTTGCATTATTAAAAAACATATTATATATTTGTACCGTAAATGATTTGAAGATTCAATTCAGCAAATTTTAAACTTTATATTTGGATAAAAGAAAATGAATCTGTATTATTTGCAAAAAAAAATAAACTTTATAAAACTTAGACATATTTAATTAAAAGAAATAATGAAAAATTATACGACATATCAAGGAAAACAGTATCCGCAAGGCACGAAGCCGAGCGAACTGGGCATGTCGTATCTAAACTCATTGTTCTTCTTATGATAGAATAGAAGTATAATAACGATAAGGCAAGCCCAGAGGATTAAAAACCTTCTGGGCTTTTTTGTTGCTTGAATTTTGACAACATAAAAAATAAAATTCATGTTCTTTGACATCGTGGTAATAAAATAGTGCAGTATATCAATTGGGAGATTACACCGTTTGGGACGGTGAGGTTGCTGGTTCGAGTCCAGTCTGCGCTACCGTATAGATATTTCTGGTAATGTGCGAGTGGATGAAGCAATCGGCCTTGGAAACCGATGAGAGCGCAAGGGTAGTGTTCTCCGTAGGTTCGAATCCTACTTACCAGACTTTTATCCCGACAATAATTGCGACATATTGTCGGAATAATTATTAAATTGCCCTGTAGTTTAATTTGGCAGAACAACACGTTTTGGCCGTGTACCCCTTGTGGGCTTAGGTATAGGTTCGAGTCCTATCGGGGCAACCTTTGACTTTAGAGATGAAGCGTGGTGTCGTATTATAGATAACGCACAGGCTCTAATTATAAAAATAAAACAAAATAGGAAGATAACGGCAGCAGACTGTAAATCTGCTCTGCGTTAACAAATTGTCGTAGTGGACTTTCGCAGTAGGGGGGTTCGAGTCCCTCTCTTCCTACAATTAATATGTTCGAATTGATACTCTGCTTATCGGAGTTTTTGATTGTCCTAGGAATAACATGTTAATGGGGGTCTATTTGACCCCAAAAAACGCCTGATACGCATAAGTGGTGGTGCATCTGTCTTGTAAACAGAAATAGAGTCGGTTCAATCCCGTCATCAGGCTCAACTAATTTTTTTTGCCGCATAGGTGTTATGGTAGCATATCTGACTTCCAATCAGAAGGCGAGAGTTCGACTCTCTCATGCGGCTCCATTATTTAAAATTCCCTCATAGGTTCAATTGGTTTAGACTACTTAACTTTTAATTAAGGGGTGCTGGTTCGAGTCCAGCTGGGGGAACAGTAAACATTAAAAAAAATGCTATGAAAAGTTATTATGTATCAGAAAAGACTGGTAATCGTTATGATAAAGATGAATATCATAATCATGGTTATGGTGGTTTGAAAAATGGTTTTAAGGATTTACCGATAGACGAATATCCTTATTATGTAGAAGATGAAACTAAAATTGATATTGACCACGAAATTAAAGATTATATGTCAAAGGTTTTCATCGAATTGGAACGTTTAAAAAATCACAAAGAAACCATTATTGACGATTATGATAGGCGATTTGCCAATGCATCAGCCAATTGGGTCAAAGGTCCAATAATGGGTCATTTAAATCGTTTGGCCTTGAATGAGAATCATATATATGATTTGGTTGATATTGAAGATTTATCAAAACTGATTGCCATTGTAGAGTTTACTGATATAATTGATTTCAGCAATGGCAAAAGAGTGTTGGACAGAATGGTTGAGACAAAGGAAGATTGTTGGTCGATAATTGAATCGATGGGTTTCTTAGATTCGAATAGTAAATCAGAATTGGATTCGGTTATTAAATCTGTATTTGATGAATATCCAGATAAGGTTGTTGCGTATAAGAAAGGTAATAAGAATTTGTTGGGATTATTCATTGGTGAAACCATGAAGCGTGTTAAAGGTGTTAACGGTAAGGAATTAAGTGATAGAATAAAAAATTCGTTGGAAGTTTGATATTTAAAATTTTTTTGTATCTTTGTGGTATAATCTTTAAAAATTAAATTATGCGATATAACATAAGATATGGTAACTTTACTGACAAACAGGTTAGGGAATATCTAAAAACTAAAATCGAAGATGGTGCTGTGCGTTTCGAATATACGGATACAATGTCGTATATACGTGTGTTATCACCGAAAGGTTTGTTAGTTGCTGAAAGAAGATATTTAGAAAAAAATGGTTTTGAATATGATATGGGTAAGTGGTATCGAGAAAGAACTTTACATCCCGATAATGAAAAACTGGCGTCATTAAAATTGTTAAAAAATGAATTTAAATATAATTTTTTCACAAAAACAATTATTGAGAGCCATATTGATGCCGAAGAAAATATTAGTATCGACCAAGTACTTAAAGATTTAAAAGGGCTTATTAGTGAGATACAAGAAGATATTAATTTATTAGAAACTTATTAGGAGTGAACTAATTAATATGCATAATATTACGGTTCCATGGATTTTTTTAATAACAACATATTAAATATTGACGATATCTTCGAACTAATGAATAAACCAAGAGACCTTTCTCTGGAAGAGTTCATTATTCTGGCTACACTTTGTTCAGTAAAACCATGGAAAAATTGTATCGAATCAATGAAAACCTTTGAGGTTGTTATCGATAGCGGTATTGCGTCCACCAACAGCGAGGTTAGACGA
>Ga0208645_1002906_pt1 | contig 13169 bp, 14 predicted proteins | sample VirMetDEL_Sep_01_FD_184519 | JGI IMG/M metagenome (GOLD analysis project Ga0208645, IMG submission 184519) | Aqueous microbial communities from the Delaware River and Bay under freshwater to marine salinity gradient to study organic matter... | ecosystem: Environmental > Aquatic > Marine >...
TCTAGATGGATTTCCATCTTCATCAATTCCGTCTGGATCTATTCTATATGAAAAAAGATAAGATCCGTTTTCATCTTTTCTGTTAAAATCTAAGTCTTCAATTAGCTCAAACTGAATACCCGTTGAAGAAACAACTGTTGCACCAGATCTAAGAACAGGCAAAGAGTTGGGATCAGGAACATAATTGCTTCTAGTTGTATTAAAAGAGGAGGGAATCCTTAAAGATATTAAGACGTTAGCTCTTGCAGGTGAAGGACCTCTTGCACTAATGCCTGCTGACCTGAGATGCTTTTGAATGTTTTTAATATCAACTGCTGTTTCAAGATCAAGCTCATTAAACTGAAAGTCTAAATAATAAGACATATTGTCCCCAATATAAGCAGCCATATCAACAAACATTCCTGCCAAGCTAGACTCAGAAAAGTCTGATATTTTATCAGAATAGTAATTTTCTATATACTCTTGTATCCCAGATCTAAATCCTTTGAAATCTTTTGCCAAGAAAGATTTTTCTCTATTTTTATTTTTAATTGCCATTTTTACACCACGTATAATGTTATATCGATTCTTTGATTATCTATTCCTAGAATAGGTATTTTATATAGAATTGTCACAGTTATGTTTTTTAACTCATCTTCAGTATCATTATTGTATCTTGAGCTAAAAGAATCTAATTCTATCATAGGCATATATTGTCTAACAGCAGCATCTATATTGTCCATGACCTGGCTTTCAAAAGAGTCAATATTACTTATTTCAGTTACGAGTCTTCTAAGGTCACAACCGTAATCATATCTACCAAGACGCTCACCTTTGTTTGTAAGAATCATGTTTCTAAAATTATCTTTAAATTGCTTTTCTGCACTTTTATTTAATTTTAAAATACCATCATCCCCCTCATTAATAGACAAAGGGGTTGCAATTCCTGCAGGTTTGATATTTATTTCTTTTTTAAAAATATTTGAATCTGATCTGATTCCTGAGCTTTTGAATGTAGTCATATTATTTACTCCACGTAATAAATATCCTAGCTTTTTTATTCTCCAAATATTTTTTCAGACTTACATTTTTCAATTTCACTTGCTCTTTTTCCAAGTGTTGCATTGTATACTTTTTCAGAGTCACCTGTCCCTGGTGGGTTTAAAATTGCCGCTGCTTGTGCAAGAACTGGCCCCAAAGCAGAAGAAGGTGTACCTGTTACAGCTCCAGGGCCAAGTGATCCTATATTAAACAAAACACCGTTTATTTCTGCTATTTGTAAAGCCAGCGTGTTTATATCTTCAACAATTTTTTTAATTAGTGATTCAAAGTCGCTATATTTTATGTAAGGTTCTGATCCAGATCCCATTACTACTTTTTCAGCTTGAATACTAAAAACTTCTGAATAAGAGACTATATTTTCTCTTGCCTCAAGTCTTATTTTATCTGACCTAGCAAATATATGCGACATTTCATCAAACTCGTTTTCAAGAGAAGAGTCTTCATTTAGGTAAGCTGGGTTTTCTGACATAAAGAAAACAGTTCTATCATTTAATAAATCTAGCGCACCTTCAGCTTCGTTTTTTTCTCCTATACCTGATAAATCTGAAGCTTTATTAAGCTCTTCTTTTCCTGCCTCATTTTCTATAAACTGAGCTGCTGTAATGTCTTCCGAGCCTCTTCCTGTTGTCATTAATATGGTTCCAGTATTTTTTTCGTCTCCGCATGTAAAAAACATTTGGGTATTATTAGAGCCTTGTAGAACTAAATCTGAGGGCTTTTTAAAGGGTTTTTCAACACTTTCAAAAACATGGCTTTTATTTCCCTCTGAGTCATTTAAAAGAGACCCATAGCTTTGAAACCCTCTTCCATTAACACCGTAGTATATACTTCTTTTTTCTTCTTCACTTCCGTTTGAGACTATTAATTTATTGTAGTTTTTATAAATCGATCTAGTGTTATTTGTAAAGTTTAAATCTTCAATAAATTCATCAGTAGCTCTTCTTGTCATCCAATACCCAATGTCATCTGAGCCTTTTCCGTCTGGAAAAAAGACCCAAACATGCTCTCCTGGTTTTACCGGAAGAGAAATGTGAGAAGAAAAGAAAGGATAAACAATAATATATTTTTCTGGGTTGGGGTGTCTAACAATTAAAGATCCAGCTGGACATTTCATTAAGTATTCAATGTTTGATATTTTTGACATTGATGTATTTTTTTTAAACTTTTTTAAGACTTCTGTTATTGAATCTGGATCTTTTTTATAAATACATTCTACAACCACACATGAAACTATTTCTCTTTTATTAAAAAGCATTATTCACTCATTTTATTAAAGATTGCATCAACATTGAGAGGCTTATCTTCTTCTTTTGCTATTAGCTCAGCAAGTCTTAGTATTTGATCATTTGATTTGTTCATTCTTTCAAGATATTTCGCCATGAGGGGTCCAAAATTTAAATGGTTTGTACTATTACCTTGACTTTGAAGAAAAAGATCTGTAAAAAGCATTCTTGCCTGCTCTCTATCGTCAAGAGCATTCTCATATATTTCTTTCCATAGAAGCTTCTTTTTCTCTTCAGTTGTCTCAAGCTCATCAAGAATGTCACCAAAGTTTTTAATTTTTTCTTCGCTTTTGTTTGCTTTTTCAATATCTTTTTCAATTGACATAATTTCCCCTATCTGAATATTAAACTATATTTGTCATTTTTAACAATATCTTTATAGTGTTTTCTTATGTTTGACATTGCTATTGAGAGCTGTTTAGGGTTTAATCCCGATATCTCTCTTAGGTAAACAAAAATTGCTCTTTTGTTTAATAGATCGAGCTGATCTACTTTTTGAAAAACTTCAATTATTGCTTTCATACAAAGTATCTCATTTTCAGCAGTAAGCCTTTTCATTATTTTTTGAAATATTTCTTGAAGCTCTCCTGTTGTCTCTTGAATAATCATTGTTTTTTCAGGAGAGTTTATTTTTCCGTAATTCTCAATAGATGATTTATCCTTACTACTTAATGATGCAAAGTTTTCAAGAGACACATTAAGTATTTTTCTTTTAAGGTCTTTTTTTGAATTAGCTATTAACCAATTTTTTGCAACAACATTGAAATAAGAAAAAGCCTTTGATCCTTTTGACTTGTCAAATTTATGAATTGTTTGAAATAAAAAAGAGACACAATCATTTTTTAGAATTTCGTAAGGAAGTGTGTCGCTATGAAAGTTATGAATAAAAATTAAATTTTCAGCCAGCTTTTCAAATGATCTTTTAATTACACTATTGTATAACTCATCTCTTTTTGTCTTGCAATCAGTCTTAGCAAACTCAACAATTGCATCTTCAGTATCCTGATTGAAGTACAGTTTTGTTTTATTCACCTTCTTCGTCTTTTTCTTTCCTTTCATTTATTTCCTCGTTTTTTTCTTCAATCTCAACAGCATTTCCAACTGTTAGCATTATTTGATATATTGACTCTTGACATTTGTAAATATCATTTATTACTTGTCGCACTTCAACAGAATCAAAAAAAACAGGTCTATCAAGTATAGCTGATATACTCTTGTACTTTTCCTCTAACACTTCCATCGCGCTATCTATTTTTTCTTCTGTTTCCAGAATTCTTTTTGCAAATAAATAAACATAGAAAGACAGAATAAAAATTATAAACAATTCAAATATTGAAACAAATAACCAAAAGCTCATTGTATAATCTCGTTCATTTTTTTGTTAAAAGCTGATTGTGATAAATTAGATCTAATTTTTTTTGATTGCTTTTTTGCTACACTTTTATGATAACTATATCGTGATACAAAATCTTTTGACTTTTTCTTAAAGTCATCAAGAGAAGGCTCTGCCCAAAAAGTATTTTTCTCAAATATTCTTCCATCTGCCTTTGAATCAGGAATACTCTTTAAACTATAATCAATTTTAACAAATTCTTTTAAAAAGTCAAGATGTCCTGACCAGTTTGTTGCAATTACGGGCATCTCCAAAGCAGCTGCCTCCATTATTGGCAACCCGTATCCTTCACCTCTTGTTAAAGATATTAAGCCTTTTATCTTAGGGTGCGTGTAAAGTCCGTTCATTTCTCCTGGAGACATTAGCCCGTGAATCATATAAACTTTTGGAAACTCAGACTTTCTTGAGCTTTTTACTATCTTTTCTAATAACTTTTTTGTATTCTTTCTATCAGCTGTATTTGAACGACCAATGTTGGTTTTTATTACTAGTCCAACATCTGGGTTTCCTTCAAAATTTTCACAAAACGCCTTAATTGTATTGGCAATGTTTTTTCTATCACTTTCAGGAGAATTGTCTGTTAGCTGACTTACTACTAAAAAATTAAAATCTGTTTTTAAATCTAAATTAAATTTTTTATCTTTTTTGGTTACAAGCGGATTTAAAGGTTCATTAACAACATGAACTTTTGTCTTAGGTTTTCCTACTGCTAAAATTGAGTTTAGTGCATGTTTGCTAGGAACTATTACCTTGTCAACTTTATTACAACATTCAAACCACTTTTTTGTACATCTATCAGTTTCAATAAATGCTGATACCCCTACATTGTATTTTGCAAGCGTATTATCCCATTCATCTGGTAGCTGAATCTGTATGCTTATATCAAAGTTTTCTTTTTTAATATCGAAATTAGTTTTTTGCATTATTCTTCCTATTAATCCTTCTTCGATATCTGGGTTTATGTACCATGTTGTAATACCCCAGTTTAGACATTGAACTTTTAGGTCGATATCTTTTCTTGTTTCCAGCCATCTAAAAAACTGTCTCGCGTGCTCTCCGTAGCCACTAGCTGTTAGCAAAGGACCCCTAAGTAAAACTTTTTTCATATTTCAAATACCTCCCAGCTTTTAAAGCTGTTTTTCCATTGTTTAATCGTATCATTAAATGTCTTATCCCACATTGAAATAGTGTCCTCTAGGTTAAAGCAATCATGGGCATATTTTTCAACTTTTAATGAAATTGCTTCTTTTTCTTCTTTTGTCATATTAAACATTTTAAAAATTCCTGCTGCAACAGTTTCACATGAGACGTAATCCTCATAAATATAAGGTATAAACTGAGAACCTACAAGTGTCTTTATTTCAACCGGAAGAGCAACTCCGTTTTCTGTTTCGTCTCTAAAATCAACTACTTGTCTTGTAAGCCCACCTGTTTTTACAGCAACAATAGGGGTTCCAGCTTGCATTGATTCAAGAGTAGACAGGCCAAAACCTTCAGCAAAGCTAATTGTTAAGCAAATATCTGATATGTTATACAGTATGTTCATTTGATTAAAGTCAATTCTATCTGTTGAGAAAAAGACGTTTTCTTTAATACCAAGCATATCTACGACAGATAGTAAGTCAGGTCCTTCTTGGTCTTTCGGATCAGTATGCATTATAAGAATACTATTTTTTGTCCCTTTCTCTTTTTCTTCCATCTCTAAAAACTTCTTCCATGAAACAAGCACGTCTGATGGTCTTTTTCTTTTTGCATTTCTATTTGCCCATATTGCGACAAAAGAGTCTTTGTTATTTTCCCCTAGTATTTCTGACTTGTATTTTTTAACCTCTTCTGTTGGTAGACGATAATAAACATCTTTTGGAACAGCATGGGGTACAAAGTTTGTTTTTTCAGGAAATTTTTCAACAAGCTGACTGTAGGTGTGATGAGAATGACAGTTTATCAAGTCTGTTGCATTATAATAATCTTCGTTAAACTCAGGATAAGGTTTATTGTCCCAAACATGCCACCAGGCAATTGGACATATTTGGTGTATTTCGTCTTCTATTTCAAATAGCCATATAAAGAATCTAGGGTCTGTGAATAGAAAAACTGCATCTGGCTTTTCTGTTGCTAGTGCGACTCTTAGCATTTCCTTGTTTCCAAAGCCGTCAATAGGCTTGATTATAAAATCATCATTAATAATTGCAGTTCTATAATCATTATGCTTAAGTGCTGCACCAAACTGCCTAATTGACCATCTACCTTTTTTAACCAATCCGTTAAAAAGGTGCCTGCTTTGAGTTCCAACTCCTGATGTTGACAATGCGTGATCACACAGTGCAATAATTTTATTTTTTTTCATATTCTAAAACTCCGTATTTATGAGTATTATATGAAAATAATATCAAATTGTTTACTTTATGTGCAATGTTCTGTTCCTGAAAAAGGGCAAAACTTACATGAAAGCCTGTTTTTCATAAAAAACTTTCTTCTAACGCCTGATATCATGTTTGACACCATTTTATTTGCACGCTCAATAGAGACGGGACCTGCTGATACTTCTACTACTTTGCATATTTTACCTTTTTTTGTCCCGCGTTTTAACAATACAAAATTGCATGCAATATCTTTTAAAGGTATTTTATTTTTATCTGACCAGTAATGTTTATAAAGGGTTATCTGTGCTGTTGTTTTTATATCTTGTTTTTTGTCTCTTGACCAACCTCTAGGACCCGCTGTTTTCCAATCTATAATTACATATTTCCACTTTTTACCTTTAGGGTATTTTAAAACACAGTCAATAAAACCTTTAAAACTTAGTTCTTCGTCAATTTTTTCATATAGCTCTTCTTCGGCGGAAACCAATTCCCAACCAGGATAGTTTTTTTCTAGAAAGTCGGGTAACTCTTCTAGGCTGTCCTTGCACCATTGTGACCATTCATTAAAAAAGTTATGTTTATACTTCCATCCTTGTGATTCTGCTAATAAAACTCTTTCTTTAATGTTTTTCTCTTTATCAAATTCGTATTTTAACCAAGATTCTTTTAGTTTTTTTATTGCAGCATCTGTTTTCATAACTTTTGTTTTTAAAAAATCTTCAATAGACTCGTGCAAAATAGATCCGTACTCTGTATAAATTCCAGCTTCAAAGTCTAAAACATTATCAATATACATTAGTTTATGTTTCCAGGAGCATTCTTTCCATATTCTTACTTCAGAGAAAGAAATGTGAGGCTTTTTGGTTGCAAAATTAATATCTTCCATTATAATAATCCTTTTATTTTATTATAACAAATTATTTAAAATTTACAATCAATAGCTGTTAATCATATCTTCTATTTTAAATTTAGGAAACCAACCTAAGTCTCTCATAGTGGACTCAATATCTGCTAGAGTTTCTTTTACCTCTGCTGGTCTTGGAGGTTTCATGTCAACGACACTTGACCAACCACCGCTGTCTTGCTTTCCATATATCATTTGTGATAGTTCAAACATGTTATAGTTAATTCCTGTTCCTACATTGTAAATATTATATGGAATGTCAGTTGTTGAAGACTTCATTGCTAAAATGTTGGCTTCTACTACATCATCAATATAAGTAAAATCTCTTCTTTGTGTTCCAGGCGAAACAATAGTTGGTGGCATATCTTCTTTATATTGTCGCTTAAACAATCCAACAACGGGAGCATATTCTCCTTTGATTGGCTCCCTTGGTCCGTAAACATTAAAATATCTTAAAACAATACTAGGTAGTCCATAAAGTTGATTATAAAGCTTGCAAACTTGCTCACCCATCCATTTTGACATACTGTAGGGATTTAAACAGTCGGTTGGCATATTAGGAGAGAAAGGTATTTGGTTCTGGTGACCATACAAAGAAGAAGTACCTGAATATATTACTCTTTTTACAGAATTAATCCTGGACCAATCTAGGACCCTCTGTGTACCTACTACATTAACTTCAAAGCATTCTCCGGGAGAACCAATTGTAGGTTGAATTCGGCTTCTGGCAGCAAGATGAAAAACGTAATCAGCGTTAACAAAAATATCACTACAGTCATCTTTGGAAATATCTTTTTTCCAATATGTAGCTTTTTCATTATAATAAAACTCTTCATTTTCATTTGCTGAGAGATCATCAATGACTCTAACATCGTGTCCTATAGACACTAACTTGTCAACAATATGAGATCCTATAAAGCCACAGCCACCCGTTACAACACTAATCATTATTTGTTCCTATTTTAATAAACTCATTTTCTTTTTTAATTATACATATAGGTTCACCTGGCATCATGAAAAAAGATTGATATTCCAAGTTTTCTTCTAAAAATTCGTCAATTGCTGTTGCAACGCCTTTTTTGTCAGATTCTATTTTTTTTGTGGCAATATCGTTTTCTTCATATCCCTCTCTTTCTGAATAGTATAAATCTCTTTTTGCCCATCTTCCGTTATAATCATCACATACTACCAAGGTATTTTTATGACTGACTTTTTCAAGGTAAGATAACTCTTTGTATACAGTTTGATAGTTATGATCTCCGTCTATCATTATAATATCAAACTTTTCATTGCAGTTTTTTAAATATTCAAGACTATTGATTTTAATAAATTTGTTTTTATTTTTATTGTATTTTTGTAAAAACGTATAGTCGATGACACTAATGTGAGGTTGCAAATGTATGTCCAGACCCGTGTATTTAAATGGAACACTTAACAAATTTAAATTATTGTTAATTGCAAACATGCTTATTCCTGTATCTATGCCAATCTCTAATATTTTAATTGCTCTTTTTTCATTATTAAATAAAACACAAGCATATTCACAAATCTTGCTTATATAACCATGATACGCCATTTTAATCCTCGCTAATTGCTCTTCCTTTCATTTTTTCCCAGTCCTTATTTGTTCTTACTATATTGTTGTAATTTTCAACTTCCTGTAAAAATGTGGCTGGAAATGGAATACCGCTATCATTGCCAAACTTAATCATTGCTGCCAGATCTTTAGGAAAACAATGACCTCCAAACCCTCTATCACCGTCAGGCCCGGGAACCATCATATGACTGTTTCCAATTCTTGTATCTTTAAGAGCAAGGGTTTTAACAGTTTCGTAATCAAGTCCTGCTGCACTGCAAATATCATACATTTGATTTGAAAAAGTAACTTTTGATGCAAGAAAGCAATTAATAAAATATTTGCACATCTCGGCTTCTCTACTATTGACAATTATAATTTCAGTAAAAATAGGTTTAAAAACTTTTTTAAACATATCCTTAACTTTAAGTGCTTCTTCTTCAGTGTCTTCATGGCTTCCAATAATAATTCTATTTTGATTTTTAAAGTCTTCAAAAGAATTGGCCTCAGTTAAAAACTCTGGACTAAACAAAACTGTCATGTCCTTATATTTTTTATTTATGCTTTTTGTCGTCCCAGGTGGTATTGTTGATTTAATAACAAGAATTGGCCCTTCTTTTCTCTGAGAGTCTTGAAATACTCTGTAAATATCATCTACAGCATTTTCTAAAATTCTAGTATCACAACTTCCATCTTTTCTCATAGGTGTTGGAACACAAACAAAAATAATTTCTGATTTCTCTGTAACATCAATCAAATTTGAATTACACCTTGAAGAATCTAAATCATAGGTTAGGACATCATAATGAGATTTTAAACCTTCTCTAATGGCTGAGCCTACAAAACCTTGGCCTAAAATACCAATATTCATATTATCTCCTGTATCTTATGTTAGCTTTTTCATATATCTTTTCAATGAATTTTATTCCATTTTTTGATTCAGTTAAATTAAAATTTTTAATGTTCTTGTAAACATCTGAGTGGTTTGGGCAAGAACCTAAATAAGATCCGTAGTCGTTAAAGTCTTCGTTCTTTTCTTTGTTATTTTCTAATATTTGTTCAAATTTAATTTTTGAGCCATTTGATAAAAAATTATAAGACTCGATAACATTTAAAGCTTTCCCACCAATTTTTAAATATCCGTTTGAACCTAATATTGAGATACTACATTCAAGGTTGTTAGGTTCAGCTGATACTGTTATTTCTGCCGTGCCTCCAAATGTTCCGTAGTCTAAAATAGAATAGATTGTATCCTCGATATTTGAATTTTTATGTTTTGTTTTGTATACTTTTGTTGATACTATTTCTGGAACACCAAACAGTTTTTGAAGTATGTCAATATAGTGTATTCCTACTTCGTATAAGGTTCCTCCACCAATCTTAATACTATTTCTCCATCCAGAGAAATATTCATAAGGTCTTTGCCATCTTTGGACAAATGATATGCCTCTAATCTCTCCTAGAAGTTTTTTATTTAAGGCTTCTTCTAATACTTTTACTGAATTATTTAATCTTACTTGCAATACACAATAAGCATTTCTTTTATTTTTATTTGCAATTTCTTCAATTTTAACAATGTCTTTTTCTTCAAAACTCACAGGTTTTTCTATAAGGACATCACAACCATTATTTAGTGATTCTACAGCATGATCATAATGAAAATAGTTAGGAGAAGCAACAACTATAAAATTAACATCTGGATCTTTAGCAATATCTCTATAGTCAGTATAGCTTTTAACATTTAAACTTTTTCCAAAATCGTCTGCTATATTTTTATCAATATCACATATAGCAACAAGGTTAAAGTCTTTATTCTCTTTTATTGATTCAATGTGTCTATTAAATATTGCACCGCAACCTATGATTCCAACATTATACATATTTTCCTTCTTTTATTTTTTTTGCAACAGATTCAGCAATTGGGCAATTTCCATTAATCCCCCTTTCTATGTAAGCAGGCTGATTGTAGACAACATCCGGATAGTGACCTTGAGAAGGACCTCTTTCTCCAAGTTGTGCTTTTATTCCCGTCATGTGAAGCTTCATTTGTTCATAAGCCATTAAACATAAGGGTTCTGCTAGCCTAAAATTAAAGCCGATATTAACGTGGTTATATCTTCCATCTTGACCTTGATCGCATATAGATCTAATTTTAGCAGCATTAAGTTTTGAGTTTTTTGGTATGCAAATCATTCCTCCCTCAAAAGTAGATATATTTTTAGTTTTATAAAAAGAAAAAGTACCTGCATCAGACATTGTTCCAGCATTTTTTCCACAATGACAAGTTGCACCAAAAGCCTGGGCTGTGTCTTCAATTACCACCAAGTTATATTTATCAGCAATTTTATTAATTTTTTCCATATCACAGACTCTTCCATATAAATGAACAGGCATAATTGCTTTTGTATTTTCTGTTATAGCTGCTTCTATTTTATCTGGATCAATTAAAAGAGTTTTCGGGTCGATATCAACAAAAACTGGCTTTCCTCCTCCAATTAATATTGAATTTGAAGTTGAAATAAAAGTAAAAGGTGTTGTTATAATTTCATCCGTAGGTTTTAGATCCATTGACCATGTACATGCTATTAATGCACTTGTACCGTTGTTTACAGCAATACAGTCTTCTAAATCGAATTTTTCTTTAACATATTTTTCAAATATGTCTCTTACTATTTGCGGCATTATATAAACTCCTTTAATTTTAAAGACTATGTAAAAAATACCATGATGACTTACAGTATTTTAAAGGCTCTGGGTTTCTTTCTAATATGATTCTTCTACCACCCGTCAAAGCTTCAATGTTATAAATGTTTTTAAAATAAAAATCACTAGATTCTTCATCAATAAATGTTATTTTGTAAAACTCTTTTAAGTTACAAGTATAACTACTTCTTGCTTCTACACTTGCCTTATTGTTTTTCAAACTTATAATTAAGAAATTTTGCTTATCAAAAGATTCAATGATAAAATTGCTAACAACAGGCTTGTATTTTTCAATTGCAACTTGTACTCTTTTTTCAACTATTTTTAATATTTTTTCTTGTGTATCTTTTTGCGTTTCTTTTTTACGCTTTCTTTTTTTATTAAACAAAGATATTGCTTTTTTAATATTTTCTTTTTCATATGCAGATTTAATATTGTTGTTTAAAACTCTCTCTTCTTTATTTAAAATAACAGTTCCTGGCGTCATGGGAATAACGTTTTTGCTTTTATTTAATTTTTTATAGTATTCATAAAAAGACAAAGGGTTTCCTGCATACGTGTTTATCATACTATTATAATCAGTATAGTGAACCATAGATGCACCATTCGGAATATAGAAGCGAGCATCTATTTTCTCAACCATTTCTACACCGTAGTCTAAATTCTTTTTTGATTTTTCATATGCTTCTTTTTTAATAGTGCTATTTTTAACTTTTAAACAAAAAGGATACCAGTTGACATATGCAAACCCAAACATTAAATAGTCTATTTTATTAATGCCTAGATTTTTAATTGTGCAATCTAAGTGGTTGATATCAATAAAATGATCATTTCCGTGATAAATAGAACATTCATCATCAAAAATAATACAAGAGCTATCAACATAGTTGAAGGAGCTATCTCTTTCTTTGTTGAAGAAACCGTAAATTTTAATATTATTTTCAAGATTAAATATTTTATTAGGTTTAAAAGTTTGAAAAGGTATATTGTTTGTTTCTAGTATTTTTTCTAGATTAGGTCTATGAGAAACTAATAGTATTTTTGAATTATCTTTCTTTTTTAGTTCTTTAATTATCTCGATATCTATGTGATCATCATGCTCGTGTGACAATATTATATAGTCAATATTATTTTCTTTAAATGTGTATTTTTGATCTGGATAAAAAAACCAGCTGTTACTATAGTTTTCTGTTATTCCAACCGGGTCAAATAAAAATATCTTTTCTCCAATATTTACAACAGCAGAAGCGTGACCGCAGTACATATAATCATTTCTTTTCAATTTCATAATATAGCTCTGCTCCTGTAAAATTGTTTTCGCCCGCCAGCCCTGTGCGTTTTGCAATGTTGTATATTTTATTATTTTCTTTTTCTGAGAAATATAAGCTCATTTTTGTACTATTTGTAAATTTAAATCCTAGTGTTCCCGATCTTTTAATTTCAAAATTGTATTTTTCACAAAACAAATTTAATATTTTTTCAATGCTTTCTTTATTAAAAACTATCTTGTGACCTATTGCTTTGTCACCTAGTGTTAGGTCACTTTCTTTGTCAATCATACCTAGCTCAACGCCTAGCATTCTGTGAAAGCTCATTGCATTAGGCACGGATATAAATATTTTTTTTGCAGATTTGTATTTTTTTAAAAGCTCATATGGATTATCGACATGCTCTAAAACACCAAAAATTGTTACTACTTCATATTCGCTTGCATCTATTTTATCATCTGTTGAAAATACATTATTAAAAATTGATAACCTTTTGCATGTTTCTCTGGAATGCTTGTTTTCTTCAACTACGTCTATATGCTTACTAGAAACATCATAAAAGTTATAATTGTTTAAAAACATGCTTCCTTTACCTGTTCCTACGTCTAGTATTTTTTTGTATTTTTCAAAATTTAATG
>Ga0208645_1002911_pt1 | contig 13163 bp, 22 predicted proteins | sample VirMetDEL_Sep_01_FD_184519 | JGI IMG/M metagenome (GOLD analysis project Ga0208645, IMG submission 184519) | Aqueous microbial communities from the Delaware River and Bay under freshwater to marine salinity gradient to study organic matter... | ecosystem: Environmental > Aquatic > Marine >...
AATATTGTAACAGGCAAACAAATTCCAGTAGAATTTCAAAGTGGCGGCGATAGTTATACAGATGGTAACTCCGTTGTTATTGGCACTAAACTAGAAGGCAAAGACTTTGACCCTGCAGTAGGATTAGCATTGCATGAAGGTTCCCATATTGCATTTACAGACTTTGGTTTGCTTCGTAATTTCACAGCAAATGTAAGAATGCAAGGTGTAGATCCTGATTTCAATTTAACATATGAACACGAGCAAGTTATTAAGAGTTTATTGAATTGGGTAGAAGATCGCCGCATTGACTATATAATATATAAGAATGCCCCAGGTTATCGAATGTATTATGAGGCAATGTACGACAAGTATTTCAATGACAGAGTAATAGATAAAGCATTGAGAGACAGACGTAAAACGTCAGAAACAATAGAAGATTACTTTTTTCATATTGTTAATTTCACAAATCCAAATCGAGATTTATCTCAATTAGAATTGCTACAAGACATATGGAATCTGGTTGATTTAGAAAATATAGACAGACTCGAGTCTACACAAGATGCTCTTAAGGTTGCGTGTGACATTTACAAGTTATTAAAACCTCAACTAGAAAAGCAAGAGCAAGAGAAAAAGTTGCAAGACGCGATTGACAAGCAACAAGACTTTTTAGATGGGAAGCCATCTGATTGTGAATCTAATGAATGTGAATCTAATGAAGGAACAGAACAAGCTAAAGTTGCACCAGTAGACAGTGATGTTGATGAAGAGGACGGGGAAGATGCAGAAGACAATGCTGGTGGTGAAGAGGACGGGGAAGATGCAGAAGACAATGCTGGTGGTGATGGTCAAAAAGAAGAATTATCTCCGAGGCAGCAAAAAATGTTAGACAATGCTATACAGCAGCAACAAGATTTTTTAGATGGTAAACAAAAGAAAACAGGACGATTAACTAAAGCACAGTCATATACAGTTAAGGCAATGCGAGAAGCAGGTACTGAAGTTGTCATGGTTGATATAGGACATGACGTTGTTGAGACAATAGTCATAAAGAAATTGACTAAAAACGTAATTGATCATATGCATAGTTTGTTTTCTAATTATCATGGAAACGAACATGTTTTAAAAGGTATTCGTTTAGGAAAGATTCTAGGCAAGAAATTGCAAGTTCGTAACGAAGAGCGATCTCTTAAATCTACTAGACTAGAAACTGGTAAGATCGATCGCAGACTAATATCACAACTTGGTTATAATAATGCTAATGTATTTCATAAGATTGTAACAGATCGATACAAAGATTATTTTATACATATTTCAATTGATGCATCTGGATCAATGTATTCGTATAATAAATTTGAAAATGCAATAACCTCAGCAGTAGCAATCGCTCAAGCAGCATCAATGACAACAGGTATACGAGTACAAATATCAGTGAGAGGTACATCTTCTATAGGTAGATCCAATCACAATAGAGATCGATGCACTACCATTATAGCATATGATTCTAATACAGATAAAATGTCTAAAATTAGAAATTTATTTCAACACCTAACTACATTTGGAATGACTCCAGAAGGTGTAGCATTTAAAAGCATTGAACGACAAATAGTACAAGACGCAAATGGATGTGAATGTATATTTATAAATTACTCAGACGGGTATCCAACCCATATGGGCCGGTATGGTTCGACTCCAGCTGATTATACAAGATTAGTTATGAAGCAATTCAGAGAACAAGGTATAAGTATTTTGTCATATTTTATAACAGCTCATGGAGTTAATCTAACTAAGTTTAAAGAAATGTATGGCAACGATGCAGAACACATCGATCCGCAAAACATGTTACAAGTATCAAGAACAATCAATAGTAAATTTTTAGAAAAATCAAAATAAAATGAATACTCACAGAGAACAAAAGAATGGACGTGTAGTCCAAATGCCAGTTTATATCAGCAATCATATAACTGATGAAATGATACGGTTATTTTTAAAGAGCGGAGAGGCATTAACAGTTAATGCTGGTATTATGTCAGAACAAGTAGTTCTGCCTTATTTAGAAGACCACTTCGCATCCAAAGGTATTGTTGCTAATGCAGATGGTTATGATCATTTATTTGAAAATGGTATACGCAACGAACACAAAAAGTTAGCCATACGTAAGACATCGGCTGCAGCAAAAAATATAGGCAAGAATAAAGAAGGCAAATGTGATACGATATCATTTCATCATGCAGTAGCAAATGCAATCTATATTATTAAATCAGATACATTCTTTGATAATGCTATATTAAATTATGATAAGACAGGCAATTGCTATGACGTTAACTTTTATTCAGACATGAAATTGAAAGGTAAAGGTAAACGAATCGGCTGTAATGCTTGGAAGAACACAGAAATGTTAATTAAACATGCAGATAAAGTTGCATTGTAATATTTATATAAAAGTTATAAACAAATAAAAAGAGGAATAAGTTATGCCCAAAAAGATCATTAAGTTTGATACAGACGCCCGGACCAGATTAAAGGAAGGAGTCGACACATTAGCAGATGCTGTTAAGACCACGTTAGGACCTAAAGGTCGCAATGTAGTCATTGGAAAACAATTTGGAATGCCCCATGTAACAAAAGATGGTGTTACGGTAGCCAAAGAAATTGAATTAGAAGATGAAATTTCAAATGTCGGAGCACAAATGGTAAAAGAAGTAGCATCCAAGACAGCCGATGTAGCCGGTGATGGTACAACCACAGCAACAGTATTAGCCCAGGCAATCGTTGCTGCAGGTATGAAAAGTATCGCAGCAGGAGCGAATCCAATTGACCTTAAACGAGGTATGGATAAAACGGTAGAACAAGTTGTTAAACATCTTAAAGAACAGTCTGTAACAATAGGAACAGACCCAGAAAAGATAAAACAAATTGCTACTATATCAGCAAACAATGACAGCACAATTGGTAGTCTTATATCAGAAGCCATGAAAGTAGTAGGCAAAGACGGTGTTATTACTGTTGAAGAAGCAAAAGGTACTGACACCGAAATGAAAACAGTTGAAGGTATGCAATTCGATCGGGGTTATTTATCTCCATACTTTGTTACAAATACAGAAAAGATGACTACTGAAATGGAAAATCCATATATTTTATTGGTAGACAAAAAGATATCTTCAATGAAAGAGTTGTTGCCAATACTTGAACCAGTAGTTCAGTCAGGTAGAGCATTGCTAATTATAGCAGAAGATCTAGACGGAGATGCATTGTCAACTCTAGTAGTAAACAGAGTGCGTGGCTCAATTAAAGTAGCAGCAGTTAAGGCGCCAGGGTTTGGAGATTCAAGAACTGAGCAATTATATGATTTAGCTAAATTAACAGGTGCAACTGTATTTAATGATCAAATGGGTGTTAGTCTAGATGATGAAGATGCTATGTCAATGCTCGGTGAAGCTGAGAAGATAGAAATAGACAAAGACAAGACTACCGTGATTAATGGAGCAGGAGGCTCTGCCGATATCGCAGAACGTGTTACGCAAATAAAAACACAGATTGAATCTAGTAGTTCGGATTATGAAAAAGAAAAACTACAAGAGCGATTAGCTAAACTGGCAGGTGGAGTAGCAGTATTGTATATTGGTGCACCAACTGAAGTAGAAATGAAAGAAAAGAAAGATAGAGTTGATGATGCTTTAGCAGCAACAAGAGCCGCAGTAGAAGAAGGTATTGTTCCTGGAGGTGGCGTTGCTTTAAGAAGTTATTTTAAGGCTAGTTCATTCGAGGGTACAGATAATAAAGATGAGGAGTGGGGCAGAGATATAGTATTAGAAGCACTTAAAGCACCATTTAATACTATTATGTCTAATGCTGGACTAGATGGTAATGTCATATGGCAAGGTTTAGGAAAGAAAGATGGCTTCGATGCTAGACTTGGAGAACCATGTAATATGATTGAATCGGGAATTATCGATCCAACTAAAGTAACCAGAACTGCTATTGAAAATGCAGTGTCAGTTGCATCGATGTTGTTGATGACAGAGTGTGTTGTAGTAGATGAAGCAACGGAAGATGTAGCTGCACCGATGCCACCAATGATGTAATGAGAAGGCCAGTATACATACATAATGGCGAATCATATATAATACTTGATCAAAAGCCTATACACCATTTTGCAAAGACATTTGAAGATGACCCAGATATGAAATATGTTCATTTGTACATGCAATGGTGTGAGGCAGATCATGTGTTGAGAAATCAAACTCATTTCTTGTTTTGTGAGACTATACAAGACGCAGAAATATTAAATTAATATTAACCAAATATTAATGTAAACTTAATGTATAAGTGCTTATAACGCACTTTTAAACCTATATTTATTGTTAAATAAAAAAGGTTAACATGAAAAAAATAGTTTATACATGGTTAATGTTATTAGCATTAGCTAGTTGTAAAAAGCAGGGATGTACAGATACAACCGCACTTAATTATAATCAACACGCACAGCAAGATGATGGCTCGTGCAATTACAATCAACAAGAAAACATATTGCCCGTGGTCATTGATTCGGATATGACATTGACCAATGATGTGATATGGTATCTGCAAGGCAGAACAAGTGTAACATATGGTGCTACACTAACCATTCAGCCAGGTACTGTTATCAAAGGAGAAGCTGGTACCGGAGCCAATGCATCTGCTTTAATCATTGCACGTGGTGCTAAAATAATGGCACAGGGGACTGCAGAACAACCAATTATATTCACAAGCATTGCTGACGACATTCAGCCAGGACAACGACACGGCTCGACGTTGAGCTCAACTATCAGTGGTCTTTGGGGTGGCGTTATAGTGTTAGGAAATGCACCTATATCTGCTGCAATTGATGCAATGCAGATTGAAGGTATTCCTGCTTCTGATGCAAACGGATTATATGGTGGTACTGCAGAAACAGATGACTCTGGTGTATTGAGCTATGTGTCTATCAGGCATGGTGGAGCTAACATTGGAGAAGGAAATGAAATCAACGGATTGACACTAGGTGGTGTTGGCTCGGGAACAATTATAAACAACATTGAAATTGTAGCAAACCAAGATGACGGAATAGAATTTTTTGGTGGAGCTGTAGATGTTTCTAACTTGTTGTTATGGAACATTGGTGATGACTGTGTAGACATCGATCAAGCATATTCAGGAACTGTTGATAACGTTCTTATTGTACCAGGAGACATAGTAGATCATGCATTAGAGATTGATGGTGGAGAAGGAGCTTGGAATGACTCATTCGCTTTGACTAACTGTGAAGTTGTAGCTGACACAGCACAAGCTCATTTCAGAGCTGCAGCACAAGGATATGTTACATTGTTTGGTAATGTTAACATAGAAGCTGATGCGGACACAGATGTATTAGTAGACACATTGCAATCTGGTATTGATCATTCTGTATTCATTTGGACATATTATTTTAATTAAACTTTGGATATTGTTTAAGATTTTACTATTATATTTATATTATGAGTGCGGTTAATAAACCAAATAAAAATTTCTTAAATGAAACCATGACACATGTTCCATATAAAGAAGTCGTGTCTGATACCAGGATGTCTTTATATGATAAATTTATGCGTCCTAAAGATGGTAAAGCCCGTTCTAAAAAAAGTAAAACAGCAACCACAGAATCCGTTAAAACTATAGGATTTGATACGTGGTTTAATAAATAAATAAATTATGAATGGATTACAATATGTTGCCATGGTTTTTGTAATAGTAATACTAGTTATTGGTGTTGCTGCTAAACGTTGGAACGATCAGAACAAAAAATAACAAGTTAATGAAAAATAATAAAGAGTTACATTGCCATTACAGCGGGTTACCGTCCCCTAGTGCATACACTGATGATTATATAGATTATGACGGTATGGGTAATCAAGGACGTTTTCCTAAAATAAAACAATCAAATAACTTTAAATTTATTAAATGGATTTTGCAACTATTAAAATTAAAAGATAAAACATGATTACAGTATTGGTTATATGCTGGACATTTATGTCCTTTATGCTAGTTGGTTGGGCTATCAAATATGAAAGAAATCGTAAAAAGTCTAACAATAAAAAAGATAATAGAAAACTTTTAAAGGATTAGGTTGGTTCTTAACATAATATTTCTTATATTAATAGTATAAAATTAAAAGAATATGTTAAAATTAAATCTATACGACGTACGAGACTCTGATATAGACTATACAATATCTAAGTTTCCAGACGGACAGCAATCAATAGAAATTTCCTTAGGAAGATTGATTGGTGACGAAAATATAATCGTTGAAATTATTAGTCCTATGCAATCATTTAAAGACGTAGAACTAATCATATTGGCTAATCAAGCTATTCGAGAAGTCAAATCCAATTGTAAAGTTGAATTATATGTTCCTTATTTCCTAGGAGCAAGAAGCGATCGAAAATTTCTTCCAGGCACTTCCAATTATCTTAAAACGGTAATCTGTCCCATAATTAATTCACAGAAATTTGACAAAGTAAAAGTATTGGACCCACATTCAGATGTTTTGGAAGCGTGTCTAGATAATTTTGTTAAGACATCAATTGGTAGCTTTGTTGCATCTGTATTTGAAGCTGAGTATGAAGACGACAACGTTGTGCTTGTATCTCCAGATGCTGGTGCCTTAAAGAAAGTGTTTAAGATACAGAAAGAATATGGAGTTCAACACTTGATTATTGGTCATAAAAATCGAGACCCATTCACCGGAGAGATTACGCATACCTCGATAAGTGGTAGCACTGGTGATGAAACTAAACCGCAGACACATATTATATTTGATGACATTTGCGATGGTGGTAGAACGTTTATTGAACTAGCAAAAGTGTTGAGACGCAATACGGCACACCATGATCGTATTGTGTTGGCTGTGACACATGGGTTGTTTACCAAAGGAGTCAATGTTGTGTTAGAACATGTAGATGCTATATACACAACTAATAGTTGCCAAGAATCTATCAACAAGATAGAATCGCAAAATTGGAAACAAATTAATATTGTTGATGTACTATAAACCAAAACAAAGAAGAAGATGAATGAATTATTATTAACAGCAATTTTTATGTTGGCACTTGCTACAAGTGTTTATTTTTTAGGAAGATTAATGACATGGATGGTGTGTAAACTTGCACCTAAAGGCACTTATAAAGACTTTACAAAAAAAGATATATTAAGAACCAATTTAGTTATGATTTTCAGCATCTTATTATGGGGTGTAGTATTTTATAATTTAATCTAAACCAAAACAAAGATGAGTAAATTAGAAAAACTATATGAACAGTCATTAATGAAGTGGGGCTTCAATTGGTTACCAGCAACACCACCTGGAACTTACTTACATTCGTTTGATGAGTTCAAACAAAAGATGGAATCAGATAATGAATTCTATAATAAAGTTGTAAAAGAATTAAACCAAAACAAAGATGAGTAAAGAAACAGTAGATATATTAACGTGGGTGTTTTCATGTTGGTCATTATTAATGAGCGCTATCTATATCATTATAGAAATTAAAACAAAACAAAGATGAATCTAAGTAAATGGCTTAAACATTTATTATTTTGGCATAATAAGTCAGATGATGAATGTATTGAACTAGCAACAAATGAATATGGTGTAAACGCAGAAGAGGCTCTTAAAAATATGTTTGAAAGAGATTTTTGTACAAGTATTAATAATAATGTTGTAGAAGAACTATTAAACCAAAACAAAGATGAGTAAAGATTTGGATTTTGAATATTAATTTTATATAATAAAGAAAAAGAATATGAAAATGAATAGTTTATTTTTAACGGATGGTTATAAGACAGGCCATCATCAGCAATACCCAAAAGGTACTAATAGAGTTTATTCTAATTGGACACCAAGAGGTAACAAGTATGCACCAAGAGGTTGTGACAAAGTAGTTTCATTTGGCCAGCAAATGGTTGTGAAATGGTTAGTAGATCATTTTGATGAAAACTTCTTTAGTAAGCCAAAAGAAGAAGTGTGTGGCGAAATGAAAACCGAATTGTCAATGTATCTAGGTACAGATTATGATGTAACTCATTTTGAAGATCTTCACGATTTAGGATATCTTCCAATTGAAGTCAAATCTATTGAAGAAGGTGTAGAAGTTCCATTACGGATTCCTATGCTAACTGTACAGAATACAGGAGACTTTGGATGGGTCACTAACTTTTTAGAGACTATACTTTCCAATATGTTGTGGCAACCAATGACGTCAGCAACCATTGCTTTATTGTATAAGCGAATACTTATGCAAGGTGCGATTGAGACTGATAGACACAATGCAGCATTTGTAGACTTTCAAGGACACGACTTTTCAATGCGTGGTATGGGAGGTTTTATGAGTACTGTATTGAGTGGATTGGGTCATGCTACATCATTTAGTGGATCGGATTCACTGCCAGTTATTGCAGCATCCAGACAGTATTACAATGAAGATGGATTTGTAGTAGCATCAGTAAATGCAACCGAGCATTCTGTGATGTGTGCAGGAACCAAAGGCGACGAGCTAGGCACATTCCGAAGACTTATGGATACATATCCTACCGGAATACTCAGCATTGTGTCAGACACTTGGGACTTGTGGACCGTGGTAACAGAATATCTGCCTACTCTCCGAGATGAAATTTTGAGTCGAGACGGAAAGATTGTTATTCGTCCTGATAGTGGAGATCCAGTAGACATATTATGCGGCTACAATTCTTTGACAACCGACGAGTTCAAAGGCAAAGGCATTACCGTAGGCGACGCTCATCCTGCTAATAAAGGATTGATTGAATTGTTATGGGAAACGTTTGGTGGGACTGTTAACGGTCAAGGATACAAAGTATTAGACCCACGCATTGGAGCAATCTATGGGGATAGTATTACGCCGGATAGAGCCAGACAAATTATTAACCGACTCAAGTTGAAAGGCTATGCCTCAACCAATGTGGTGTTAGGAATTGGTAGTTATACATATCAATACAATACCAGAGACACATTTGGCTTTGCAATGAAGGCAACATATGTTGAGGTTGAAGGCAAAGGAAGAGAGATCTTCAAAGACCCAATCACAGATGACGGTACAAAGAAGTCCGCAAAAGGATTACTATGTGTTAATCGCAAGATTGATGGTGAGTATGAATTGTGGGACATGGTATCTTCAGCAACCGAGAAAGAAGGTGAGTTGAAGACTATATTCAAAGACGGCAAGTTTTATAATGAAACAACTCTGTCTGAGGTTAGAAGCAAAGTAGCTAAGCTAACCAAAACTAATAAAGAGCAATTAATAACTAAATAAATAAACAAATGACTAGATTAACAATTCACCTAGCAGAACCAATTTTCTTTGACGCAGTTCAGACAAACGTAGGAACCAAAGAGAATGTAATTTTGAAACCTAAAAAGAAAAAGTGTATTAACACCACACTGTCTTTTAGAAATGTTTCGCAGACAGAAGCGGCTAGAATTGTTGCAGATGTACGCAAAACGCATGGCATTGCAACTTGGAGCAAAGGCACCAAGAAAGGTCAAGAAATGATTTACATAGTAGATTAAAAAGTTCTTTAACGTATTGAAGAGGCACTCGACGTCCTGATCAGACAGACAGTGAGTGTGTTGCCGAATAAATCCTGAGTGGAAGGGATTAAGGCACATCAGACATCGGACACGTTCCGGCTCAATTGCAGAAGTGAGTAATTGAGACTCGACAGAGTAGATGATGGTAGATTGGAGAAATAGAAATCAAACCTATTTCACAAGAGCATTGTAAGTACCCGAAAGGAAATCTTACCTAGTGACCGAATAATCCTACAGTGTAGGGGATAAGGTACAACTAAAGCCGTTGTGGCACTTCAACGAGACTAACCATCTTAAGAAGCACTCGAAATAATAGTAGAGTTAGTTGGTATGCAGTACTATATACGACACGACAATTTTCTAGGATTGGTATTCCTAGCACACGCCCCTCTTCTTTTTTATAAAGATAGAAAAAAAAATAAAAATAAAAATAAAAATTAAAAGTATGAGTGAAACAGAATTAACACCGGAACAGCAAAAAGAGCAAATGCAAGCTCTAATCGAACAATTACAGAACTCATTTAATCCTATGGATTACATGACTCCAACTCAAAAAGAGATAGCACTTATGAGCATGGAACAATTGGAAGCAGAATATTTATTAGTGCAAGACAAAAAGAATCCAAGAAGCAGAATGCAAAGGGATCTTATTGAATCACGATATGAATTCGAGCAGAACAAATTGAAAGAAAATGAAACCGCTGAAGCCGATACAAGTAACGCAGAAAGAGATTAACGACGCAACTCGTCCTAATGTATACAGAAACAAAAAGAAGTATACTAGGAAGAAGAAACATCAAAACAAAGATGAGTAAAGAAGAAATTATAGAAGTAGATATGAGTTGTTTTTGGATAAATTTAGACAATCTTAAAGAAGTATCGTACCAATCAAAAGAAAGTGGGAATTGGAAAGCCATTATATCTGAATCCTGGCCATCCCCTTTAACATCAGCTGATGGTGAGATAGTGTACAGATTAAAAAAGAATCCTAATCGAGGTTATATCCATAAACCAAAACAAAGATGAGTAAGAAAGAGTATTGGAAAGAAACGGGATATAATGATCAATGTTGGGGATACCCTATAGCAGACTTTGCATGGAAGGACGATGAAAGATATCCACATTACCCAAGTAATTATCAACAGATATATAACGCAGGTCGATGGAAGGCTTATGATGAAGGAAAGTCATTTAAAGGTGAAAAACCATACATCGAGAGTTTGATAGAAGAAACACCGAACACAACGATGAGTAGAAAGTGGTTTAAACTAATTTGGAATGACATCAAGTCATACACAAAACGAAACTTAGTTAGAGTTTGTATGTGGGTAGCATTAGCATACTTTGTTACTCTATCTTATTCAGATGCATACATAACAAATGTGTATAAGCGTGAAAAGATACAATTAGAAACAGAGTATAATCATTTGTTAGAAAAGCAGAAAAAGGCATATGAAACAATTGTTGATCTGAATAAAAAGATTGTTGAATTAGAAAATCAAAATTAAAATGAAATTAGATAAATTATCAGGTGCCGTAGCAGAAAGAAGAGAGATTGCTGAGAAAATTGAAGAATTGCAAATAGATCTCCATAATGGTAAAATTAATTTTGAAGATTTTTATCATTTAATGGTATTATTGAAAGAAGATTTACAAAACAGAATCATATGAAAAGAAACGCAACAAACATAACAGATTGGATACAGTATTGGGACTCATTTGATTATGGGTTATACTTGAAAATATTAGAAGCTAGACAAAAATAATGCCGTTGGTCGTTCGGCTCTCATAACGACCTCATATCTTTTAATTTGGAGGGTGGCTACGGTCACCCTTTTTTACTGATTGATATTTATAATAAAATAAGGAACAGTATGCCGTTAATCAATTGGCAAGAATTTAGTAGGCGACCTCATATACAACGATTACCAATGCATGAACAAAAGAGGCAATTTGTTTTTGAAAATCAAATGCAACAGCAACGTGACATGCATTTATATCATATGATTAATGGTCCTGCAGGTGGATATAAAGTTCCTGGACCTTCTTTCAGCAATACAAAGAGCCTATTATTTGACGGTGTTGATGATACGGTTTCAATACCTTCACTACCTTCTACCTTTACTAATTTGTCGATAAGTTTTTGGTTAAAAAAAGGAGTTGATTCAACTAACGCTTATGTTTTTGCAAGAAGCACTTCACAATGGTTAATATTTCAAAATGGTACAAATAACTCTTTAAAATATAGATTAATCACAAACGGTGGCACTTACACAAAAATAGGTGGTGCGATATTAGATAGTCAATGGCATCATTGTGCTTTTGTTTGGGATGGTAGCGCAAATACTTTTGATATTTTTGAAGATGGCGTTAAGATAGGAACATCAACAACAACAAGTGGTAGTTTAATTTCATCAACTGCAGTTGCTTATATTTTTAGTTTTGCAAATGGTGCGCCTTATAGTAGCGGAAACATTGATGAATTAGCAATTTTTGATTCAGCACTTTCACAAACAGATATTACAAGTATTTACAATAGTGGCGTACCTAACGACATAAGCAGTCTTTCTCCGCTTAGTTGGTGGAGATGTGGCGATGGCGATACTGCACCAACATTGACAGATAATGGCTCTGCAAGTAATAACGGAACTATAAATGGAGCAAATATAGTAGAAGATGTACCGAGCTAATTACATAGTAATTTTTATTTGTTTGCTAATTTCTTGCAATCGATATGATAATGGATATCGTGTCTACACAATAAAAAAGAATAGGCACCGGTCTGTAATCAAAGTTAATCGCACACAAAAAGAATCATTTGACATACAAGTACAATTCAATGAGTCAGCACAATACACATCACAAGACTCTGTCAATCAATTAGACGTTAACAAGTTATGGGGAGTTAGTGACTGTGGTACTAATCACAATAAAAACTCTATACGATTTGGATGGCGTTGGGACTTGGATGCAGAACAAATAGAAATATTAATGTATCGCAGAAAAGACAGTGAATTCTCATTTAAATCATTAGGATATGCATTAATAGACAATGTAAATTATATGTCATTAGACATAACCAAAACCAATTATATTATGACATTAAACGGAGTAACTGACTCAATGTCTCGTAGTTGTGAAGAACCATGTAGTCGTTATTATTTATATCCTTACTTCGGAGGCACAGAGAAGGCTCCACACGACGTTACCATACTCATAAAACAAGAATAGTTCTGCCGTTGTTGATATTTATATTAAATGAATCAATACAAGAAATTTCTAGGCAGAACGGACCTCGTTAAGAATCAAGTAGAGCGAGAAAAACTTGCTGAGCAAGAAGCTTCTGATAAAAGGAAGCGAAGTATCCAACAACAAAATAAGCAACGTTGGCTCAAGTATCAAGAACAACTACGCAGTGAGTTAGCAGCAAGATATTTTCACGCAGTGCAGAGTACGGGTGGTGATAGTGTATTTAATAAATACTCATTAGCATTAGATGGTACTGACGATTTTGTAACTTTTGGCAATATGTCAAATTTTAGCGGTGCTACACAATTTACTTTTAGCGGTTGGTATAATTTTA
>Ga0208645_1002916_pt1 | contig 13143 bp, 5 predicted proteins | sample VirMetDEL_Sep_01_FD_184519 | JGI IMG/M metagenome (GOLD analysis project Ga0208645, IMG submission 184519) | Aqueous microbial communities from the Delaware River and Bay under freshwater to marine salinity gradient to study organic matter... | ecosystem: Environmental > Aquatic > Marine >...
ATAAAGGATACCATCTGAATCCATTACCACAGTTTTGTTAACGCTGCTGTTACCACCTGTACAAATAACGTGAGTAATTACTTTATCTTGGATTCCAGAACCGGAAACTGCGGTAGCTTCAACAGGAGATGTTTTGTTAACGTTATCATTTGTTCCAAGCTGTCCATAAAGATTGTGACCCCAAACAAACAACCGTCCAGTGTTAGTGATAGCATAAACAGACGTATATGCTCCGCCGCCACCACAAGTAAGATAAATTACTGGCTCGTTGTCAAAGTATACTGGATCAATTTGCTTGGCGTACCAACTAGTAATAGTGGATCCATCCCCAACCTGACCAACTCCGTTAGCACCCCAAGAATACACATTACCATCAGTATCCACTGCATAAACACTGTGGGCTACATCATTGCTATCGGCAGCATTACTACCGACAACTTGTTTAATCTTAGGCCGGTTAACCCCAGTTAGAGCAGTAGTACCTGCGGTGTCATAGAATTGGACGACCAATGGAACTGCAGAACCGTTCCCATAAAAATAACCATTACCTGAAATAGAATAACCGCCATACCCTTGAGCAAATAACATACCGTTTTCAGTCAGATACCAACGGTTGGTATAACCAAACAAGCAGTTAATAATTTTTGGATATTGAGTTCTATTAGTATATCCAAGCGACACACCATCTAAATCAGTCAACCACTTTGCTTCGTTAGAGTCACCAGCTAAGGCAGCGTGGAACCAACGTGGCATTCTAAGTTGTGCTGCAATTGGTTCTGGATCAATCCAATTAGTAACACCAGCACCAGCCGAATAATAAGTGTATACGCCATCAACGCCGTGGTACTGATTACCAAAAGTATAAACGTTACCATCAGTAGAAGTCCAACTGCCTTGACGGTATCCAGTATAATTGCTAGCTAGTACGGTTCCTTTACCAAACTTATTACCACCAGCATGGCTATTGGCTACAAGACTACCAGTAAAGGTGTTATACGGAAGGTTAAACGATTTAAACCCTTTAGAAGGTGCTTCAATTGCTGTACTTACTGAATCAGAAAGTTTAGCAAGAGTTACTGAATCATCTGCAAGTTTTACTGTAGTTACGGATCCATCAGCAAGTTTAGCAGTAGTAACATTGGCATCAGCAAGTTTAGCTGTCGTAACGTTGGCATCTACAATCTTAACTGTAGTAATTGCATCAGTTGCAACCTTTACCTCAGTAACACTGCCATCAACAAGTTTAGCCGTGGTAACGTTAGCATCAGTAATTTTAGCAGTCGTAACACTACTATCAGCAAGTTTAGCTGTAGTAATATTAGCATCAACAACTTTATCAGTGGTAACACTATCAGTTGCTAGTTTAGCCGTTGTAACATTGGCGTCTGCAATCTTAGCAGTTGTAACGCTACTGTCTACCAGCTTAGCTGTGGTAATAATATCATCTACAAGTTTAGCAGAGGTTATATTACTGTCTGCAATTTTAGCAGTAGTTACATTAGCGTCTACAATTTTAGCTGTGGTAACACTGTTGTCAGCAAGCTTAGCCGTGGTAATAGCGTTGTCACGGATGTGATTAGTGGTTACAGCACGGTTTGCATCAACACTTGTATCATCACGGAGTTTATCTGCCGTTACAGAGTCGTCCTGAAAAGAAGCAGTACCAAGACCACCAGTAGGCAACTGACCAAGCTGAAGATCTTGAAGAAACTCACTGCGTTCCTGCATAATATACAGGATTTGATCAAAGTTATCGTTCAGATCTTTTGCACGAATTGCAGAACCAGCAAAGAAAGTTGAAGGAGTAGCATCAGCATCAGTTTGTCGGAAAATACGTACCGTTGTACCAGCAGGTGGTGGCTCAGCAAACGTTAAAAGAGTAGGAGTAGAGGGGTTAATTGTAAAACCAGTTTCCCCTACACCGTCAATACTTGCCCGAACGTCTTCAATTTTTAGATAGGGAAACGGGAAGGTGAAGTCAACGTTAGTACCGTCAACCGCCGGAGTCGTTGTCCCATCATATTCAATATAAGTTGTAGCCATAATTAAATGGTTTGGTTATTAGGTTTACTTTCGGATGGATAAGGTAGGGTCAAGAGATTCGCCACCAATGTTGGCTTCTTCCACAAGTTGTTTTTCAATTTGACGACGTTCAATCTCAGCGTACATGTCCTGATCCATTTCAGCGTAAGCAAACTCTTCCGCATCACGGCGAGCTTGACTTAGACGAATATGGATCTGGTCCCACTTACGGAGATCAGCTTCTTCAGACGGTACACCAACACGCCGCATCTTACGCATACGGGAAATGGTGTTCCAATCTTTAGCATCACGCATAATTTCATTGATAGAAGCACGGAAATGACCTTGCTCACCCATCAATTTAAATAGAGCAGAACGCTCGTTAGCAGTCAGACGTACACCATCCTTAGTACGGAATGTGGTGTTAACATCAAACTCAAACTCCTCCAAGAACTTCTCCTCAGGAGATTGTTCGGAATGGATTTGCAGTGGACTGTAAGCATTCCAAACACGTTGAAGGAATCCATAACCATTAGCTTTCTTACCAGTCACAGGACTGTAAACGTAAGGAGCACGGTTGTCAGGGTTAGAGGTAGGCAGGAACTTGTTACGGTTACCAAGAACTGAGAAGAACTCATTATCTACTTCCAGCAGACCTTCGCTAAAGATACGTCCCCACTCAGCACGTTGACCTGAAAGAGGTCCAAGGCTGTTAATGAAACCAGCACTCCAACGAGTAGCAGCACCTTCGTTACCAGCAAGCATGTCCATCAAAGGTTTCAAAGTAGACAGACCAGTACGGTCAGTCACAGAAGCACCCAGGATAAATGCAGACTTTTCAAAGAACTTCTCAGTGTAGGTAGAACCAAGCATGTCAAAGTTGTCACCAACGTTTGCCACAAAGGCTACCCAGTCAGCAAGAGGTCCAAGCCACGCATAGGAATGCCACTTACCGTCAAGACCCATGTAGGTACGTTTCTTCCAGTTAGTGTTCTTTTCACGTGCACGTTGCGCTTCTTTGTCGTAAAGACCATCACCACGCAGACGCCCTTGAGAATAAAGACCAATAGCACCGGTAGTAGCCATCACACCCATTGCCTTACGTCCACGAGTTGTGTACTTAAGGTCAGCAATACGGTTGAGTTTAGCAGTAACATCCATCTCACTAATGTCAATGTTACGTGCACGAAGCAACTCATCAACCCTACCAGGCTGAGCCATCAGGTCTTCGAGTTTAACGTAAGCAAGTTCATTAACATCCTTTTGGAAAGGAGTAAGCAAAGGATTGTACTTACCAGCCATATCAATCATGTTCATACCCGTTGTGGGGAACATGAGGAATGGACGCATACCAGGAACGTGTTGTACCAGGCTAGAAACGTTAGAAGCAAGTTGACTGTCAAGGTTAAGTGCCATTTCGCTAGTAGCGTATTTGACAGCATCATCCTTAAGCATTCCACTTTCATCAAACATCTCTGCGTAGTACTTCTCCGCAAGAGGTTGGACGCTCTTCTTATTGACTGCTTGACCAGATGCAACTAGTTCATCCATAGCACGGAAACGGGCTTCAGCAGATGCGTTAAACACACCAGTAAAACCGTCCAATGCTGTCATGGCATTAGGACCGAAGCGGAACACTGGATCTTTACCAATGTCATTCAGCATTTCAATTTGGTTGACCAGATAGGACAAACCTTCATTACCTGCTGCTGCTTGGGTATCGGCTGCTTTACGGAGGAACTCAAGTTCTTTTTCACCTTGCATCAGCAAGTCAAGACGAGTACCACCACGCACAGAGTTAGGATCCCTAGATGCCTTCATAAACATGGTACCTGCATAAGGCAGAGCTTTTTGCGTAGTATCAAGGATAGAGCTGTAAGCAACCCAACCACGTTGGATAGCTTTCAAATCCCCAGACATTACAGCGCCAGCAAAGTGGGAAACTGGTTGAGAAATGATTCCACCAAAGTTACCAACCAGTGCTTGGATAGGGGTAACAAATGCAGACAACACACTGTTGAACACATTAGACCACACACCAGCAATAAGCTTGTTCTCTACTTCGGGAGTCAGGTTGATAAGACCTTTACCCAAATCAGTAGTCATCCCGTGGATGTACTTATTCATCTTGACAATGGTATCAATAGCACCATCAGTCAATTCATAAGCCATCAGGAATTGATCCATGATCTCAGGCTGGTTCTCTGCAATCTGCCTCATAGTAGAAGCAAACTGTTGGGAATCTTGGAACACCTTTTGTGCTACTTCACCTGCCTGTTCAACAGACGCAGCGTTGTAACCTTCAATGTTCTTGAATCCATTAGCAACCATCTGAACCAGATTCATTTTCCGGTTCTTGTAGTACTTAGCAGAACCAGACAGCTGGGTGATGTACTGCATCAGATCAATAATCTTGTCCTGAGCTTCTTTAACAGCAGCAGTACCTTCCATCATCCGTGCACCTTCTGCAAGGTCGGAGATACGTCCACTGAGAGAACCTGCAAGCAGTGACTGAGCACGTGCAACATCCATACTGGTAAGCTCACTACCAAAGCCACGAAGAGCCTTAGCAGCCATAGCAAACCCTTCTTCTGCAAGGATCTCCTTACCAGAAGCATCACGAGTGATGAACGGTTCGAGAACCATACGAACCTCAGTTTTAGTCATCCGGGGATCGAACAACTGAATAGCAAGGTTTTCGTTAGCATCGAGCACATCGTCAAAAGTAACCTTCCAACCGGATGCACCTTCCATACCAATAGGACCGGCTTTGTGGAGCTGATCGGCAAGACCAAGAACGATGTCTTGAGCATTCTCTCCACTCTTCAAAGCGTATTTGAGAGCAGGTTCAGAAAGCATATTACCAAGACGACCGTAAGTAGTGTCTAGGTTTTTAGCGATACGTGCAGAGTCAATAGCAGCACCCACGACACCAAAGTCGTCTACACTACGAACACCAAGTTCAGTGTAGTCAAACATGTCGTGAACGCCTTTAACACGTTGATCCAGGTTAGGGTTCTCAGACAGGTTGTAATAACCAATTTCATCCAAAGCGTCTTCACGCTTCAAAGCAGATTCGACAACTGCTTCTTCGGGATCAGCAGAGGTAGGTTTAGGTGAGTTTCCTTCAAGCCATTTACGTGCTTCTGCAGTTTCACCAACAAGACGGTTAGACTTACGCAAGCTAGCAGCTGCGTTAGCCAGAGCACCAACAAACTTTACAACACCTTGACCGATGTCAACGAAGGTTCCCATGCCAAGATCTTCATAGATATTCTTAGCACGTTTCTCATCAGGAGAGTTCTCCTTCAAAGTAGCGAGACTATCAGGAATGAAATCATAGGTCTTAGGCCATGTCTGCTTTAGTTTACCAGTAAGGTTGTCGCTTGTGTATTCACTGCTGACAGCGCCGACAGCGACACCAGCAGCAGCTTCAACACCACGACTACCAATAAACTTCATAAAGGCAGTATTACCTAAGGACCAGCCAACACGACCTTGTGCAGCCACTCCTCCTTTCATACCCAAGCGGGTAAGACCAATGGTCGGTAGCACAACTGCAGAGAGTTCCCTGACAGACTGTGCTACTTCATTTTCAAACTTAGTAGGTTTAGCAAACTGTTGTCCGGTGAATTTGTTAATAACATCAACACCGAAATCAAGCATACCCGTAGCAGGTGCAAATGCACTCTCCAAGGTATTACGGGCATAGTCACCTAGATCGAAACCTTCTTCCCAAGGGAATTGTTGATCTTTCATTTCACCTTCCGTAGAAGGTGTAGATTGTTGAGGTGCTTGTTGAACCCCCGTGGGGGCGGATTCTGCTTCGACTTGTTGTGCTTCAACTTGATTCTGCTCAGCGAGTTGCTGCTCAATAGCAGCTTCTGCCTGCAGTTCAGCTGACATGTCAGTCTCACCAGGATCTAGCCTAAACGCCTCTTCAATATCATAGTTCATACTTATTTAGCGGCTGTGCCGTGTAAAAAGGTGTACTGTTTACCGTTAGGTAGTTGAATCAGAAGTTTGTCACCATGTTCAGTGGGGGTGTTACTGATAACACGTGCACCATTCTTAGCGTAGATTTTAGTACCTTCGTAAAGACCGTAGTCAATGCCGTGGGATCCTCGTGCAGTGTGGCTAGCAAAGTCACCAGTGATAGGGACTCGGCTTAGCGGGACTACACCTAGTTCAGGATCATCTACTTCAATGTATTCATCAAGTGCATTAGTGGGGAATTGACCACCACCAACTTGTTTAACGTCAAGGTGCTGACCAGTCGAAGTGGGACCAATGTTACCAGAGGTATAGACAAGGAACGGAGAACCTGCTCGCATAGTAGCAGCAGATTGGAACATTCCAGGATTAAGGATCCTGTTGATAACAGCTAGTTTGGCTTGCGGACCTTTGGTCGGATCACCTAATACTTTTTGATCTTCTGGGGTCAAGGTTACTTCTTTGCCATTAAGACGAAGAGGAGAGTTCAACCTGAAGGAATCACCATTTGCTTCGAAGAAACGATTGTATGCTTCATGCAAAGGCATCCCTTTTGTCATCCCAATAAAGGCAAGCTCTTTGGGAGTAGGTTTGAACGTATCCTTATAGAAGTTCTTCTTAATGTAATCTAACCTTTCAGCAGAAGTCACTGAGAGAGGAGTATCCAAAACTCCTTCAACCCCTAGAGTTTTGACGGAAGTTCGGAGATCAGTAATGTCTCGTTTGGTTCGCTCAGCTGCGGAGACATTCCCCACAGGCAAGTTAGGGTAAGAAACTGTACCATTGCGACTCACCTTTCTGTAGAATTTACTGTCCTTGTTACGATACCCATTACGGTATTCGTTAGCAAGTTCACCTGCTGCCTTTTGATGTGCTGCTTCAAAACCCAAAGCAGGTTCGTACATAGCAGTACGGTTACGCAGTTCGGCTTTCAGATTAGCAATCATAGGCAGTGCACCAGCTTCAGCTGCTTTAGTCGTGCCAAAGGAGGTAGTACCGGAGACAACAGTTTCTACTGATTTAACAGCATCTTTGTAGCTTTCACTTTTCCACTTAGCGTTGTAAGCGTCATAACGGGCTTTGATCTTTGCACCGTCAGTAGGGTTAGCATCTACAGCAGCAGCAACAATCTCAGGAGTTAGTTCAAAGTCACGGAGTTTAGAAACACTACTGATAATGTTCTGTTTGTGTTGTGCAGTGTAGGTAAGAGATTTCTCAATGATAGCCAGTTTAGGACTTTCCCTTAAAGCAGTAGCAACAAACATTCGCTGAGCTTCTTCAAGGCGCTCAACCGTGGGATTCTCCATCACTGCTCGTGCTAAAGTATCCTCTAGTTCAGCCTCAGAGAGTTTATCGGCTTGAATTTGTTGTTGGCGGAATTGATTTTGAATTTTTACACGTTCAGATAAAAGTTCAGCGTATCGACCAGTAGGATTACCTTTGCTATCAGAATATTTATCTGCAAATGTAATACCTTCTGCAGGTAACCCTTCACCATAAAATTTTAGTTGGGCAATCTGTTCTCCAGTTAATACAAAATTACCTTTACCATCAGTTGCTGTAAATACTTTATTTTGAAGTAAATCTAAAACTTGACTACGGTTAGGATTTACACTTGAAAGGTACCTAAAAGACGTTGTAAAAACATCTTGAAGTCTATCAGGAGCAGCCTGTAAAACATTAGTTAAGGCTCTTTCTGTGGTAATGCTATCATCTTCAATTTTCTTCTGATTTCGTATTTGAGTTAAATAAGCATCATCAGACTGGTTAATGAGCCCTGTAATTCGTTTTACAAATCTTGAAGAAATACCAGCATTTTTTAAATTTTTAAACAGGATAGACCTATAACGTCCTACAGCATCACGCTTTTCTTCATAACTTAACGGAGCCCCTTTCGCAGTTTCCAGACCTTCAATATATTTATTTCTAGAATCTGGATGTAGTGTTTTACCATATCTGTAAAAATCACCTGCTGTTGCATCGAAACCTAAAGCAGAACTTTGGGATTTCATTTGTGATGCAATTACCGGATCAGCTCCATTAGCTTCAGCTTCTTCAATGCCTTGAAGCGCATTTAAATCCGCTTCTCGCATCGCAAGTTCTACAGTACGATCTCCAATAGCCTCATCAACAGTTGACTCTGTATTAGCATCTTCTTCAAACTGTTCATCCTCTTTCTGCTGATTCAGTTTAGTTACATACTCAGACGCTGTAGCACTAAAAGAAGAAATAGTTTTGAAAATAGTTTCAGTAGCTTCTCGGTTTATAGCTGCTTGTTGCCGATCTCTGTTGGCTTGTGCTTGAAGACCCTGAATCTGCCGATTAGAATTTGCTGTTTGAATTTGAAAGTTACGCTCCTCTGCACGTGCAGTGTAAGCAGCGTCTTCTTTCATAGACTGTGCAATATCTCGACGAGACTGAATCTCAGCCTGTGCTGCTTGCCGCATACCGTCAATTTGACGTGCAGTCTCTTCCCTCATCCGAGCGATATTACGCTCGTCAACTTGTAGTGGGCGATACCCACCTGCCTTCGCGGCTCTTTGATACTGTATTCGTGCCATAATTACTACTTAAGATTACCGTAAATACTAGCACCAGAAGAGATTCCGCTAGCAATACCACTAAGAATAGGTGCAAAGGTGCTTTGCTGTAGAGGTGCAGGAACGAATGCAGCAGTTGCTTTCATGGGTTCAACGAAGACACGATCCGGCGGAGTAATGGGTGTTGGGATGTCAGGCAGACGCTCAGGTGCAATCATCATTGCGTTACGTGCTTTAAGATCGTCTGCATAACGACTCATCTCAATGTCACGCATATTACGCTGTGATTGAGCACCAGCACTCATCAAACTAGCACTTAGAATAGCTGCATTTCGACCTTGTTCTGCAACTGTGCTTTGAATAGCTTTAGTGCGAGATACACCAGCTTGTCTAAGAGCTGCTCGTCCTTCATTTTGCATACTTTCAATAAGCATACCTTCCTGTTGGAAGGCAGCACTATTGAGGATTTCAGTAAGAGAGGCTTGCTCTTGTTCTTGAGCTTCACGAGCAGCTACGCTGTTGTAAGTAAGTTGTTGTTGAGTGTTTTCAACAGAACTTAGATACTGTTTGGCAGTTTGGAGGTACTGATAATCTTGGATACCAGAGTTATACTGCCAGTTTTTAATAGCAGTATCCCACTCATACTCACGTTGAGCATAGTAGTTCTTTTTATCAGCTTCAAATACACGGGCGTTGTATTCGTTAGTCAAACGTGCTTGTTCTTCAGCCGCACGTTTCTGAGCTTCGTAATTAGCTTGAGCTTGGGCGTTTTGTGAGCTGGCTTGACTGGCACCCAAGATACCACTAGCAATACCGGCAACAGCGCCGATGGCTGCAAATACTGCCATAATTAAGACCTCCTATAGAATTGAGGTGAATAGTTACCCTCCCACATCATCGACACCAACGATACAGGGTATGGAAAATCACTTGTCACTTTAAGTTCGAAATTAGTGTTACGTTGATGGATAGGTACGATGAATAGATAGGAAGATTTAACAGGGTTACCCGTTGCAGAGTAGTCGTTAATCGTGGTAACTTCTTTTACTTCAACCCATTCTTTAGAACTACCTAGACGTGTTTTAAAGGTGAGTGCACCAGTTCTACCGGCAGACACCTTGACCCTAGCAACCGTAAGGTTAGCGGTGTAGTCTGTGGTGGTCTCCTTACGTCGATAATAGAACGTCGGTAGAGTCACTTCAAAATCATAACCATAACCCACAACCATACCATCAGCAAACTCAGTCAAGTCTTTAGACACTTCAAAGTAGTAATAGTTAGTACCACTCTCAATTTTAGGCATAACCTTAAAAGAATAGCCTTCATCTGTGGATGGTTTAGCAACCAAGACTGTTGCCTCTTTTGTACTAATTGGAGTGTATGGGATGTAGATTTTAGTTTTGTCACTAGATGCATCATATACAACTGCATCCACACCACCACCAGGAGATACAGGTCTGGTAGCAAAGTCTAGACAGGCGTTACCGTCAGTACTAGAAGCAGTAGCAGTGACTGATCCAGTCGGAATTTCGTCAAGAGTAATTGATTGGAAAGTGTACTCGTCTTCGTGTTGGATAACAAGGACTAGTTCATCGTTTAGAATATCAGCAGCGTGAATCGTACCAGTCACCTGCCATTTAGTCCAAGCTTCAAATAGATTCTTCTCTCCGTTGTTATAGAAACGGAAAAGATACAAATAAGAAGAGCTTCTATCAACAAGGATAATAAGTGAGTTTTGTGGACTAACTACTAACTCATCAATAGTATCAGGAATCCACTCTAAAACAACTTTACTGATGTCAACAACAATAGGGTTCTGTTGAACGTCTTGTAGTTGAATAGAAAAGATTTTACTGTACTCAGGTACTTTACTGATAAAGATAGCAGAGGTACCAACATCAGCCGGGGAGATGTTAGGATCCATTTCATAGTTAGAAATAGCCCGAACAGTAGCCGTACTGGGAGTCAAGATGCTGCCATCTGTGGTAAAAACTTGGAACTGTTGACGTTGACTAAAGAGAGTCAAGCCTTGGGGAGACGGTAGAACGTCAGTCAACTGTACAGGTCTGATACTTGACACGTTCAAATCAACAGGATCTGAATCAATCTGTGTCAGAGCTGATTTAGCAAAGAAGTTATATGAGTCATTAGCTACACCAAAGATGATATTATCTTCTGACAACATACCAAAACGGTTGCTGTAGAAGAACGTAGCATTGATAGGGTAACCAATAAAAGAAGGTTCTGGATTAGTTACATTATCACCAGCAAGCCTACCAGTCCAGTTGATAGGACCAAAGGTAAACGTAGTAGCACCAGTGTTAACTAGTTCGTGCGGCATGGTTGCAGCATCCAAACCAGGAGACACATCACGTGCTAAGGTTTCCTTCCAGTAGCCCCTACCTTTTTGACTGTTATAGGCGATGTACTCCACATAGTAATCGTCGGCATCAGTGTCGCTATTCAGAATAGTAACGTGATGTCCGTGGTAAGACTCAGTAGGAAGTTTAGATACGTTGATTACATCATCCTCAAACACTTCCAAAGCGTCGTTATTCAGACCACCTTTAGCTTCAATAGTAAACGAAGCTGGGTGAGTTTTCCACGTAGCAGAAGAGTACGCAGGATCAGTATCTTCGTAACTAGTTAGGATTTGATTAGGAGTGTTAGCAGGTGTGACTGAATCGTAGAAGCGTTTAATGACAAGGCTATTAGTATATCCTTCAATACACCAAGTACCATTGAAATCAGCATTAGCAGCACCTTGTTGAGTAGTGATGGTATTAACTATATCATCAACCATGTGGTGATTGGTATTGACACTACCACTGTCGTACAGCAGCATATCATCGAACGTTGTGGCGTTCTGAGAGGTAGAGACTGAAGAAATACCTTGAATAGTGACAGTGTAGTCGTAAGTAGATACAAGGTTCAGTAGTTTCAGTGTAGCAACGGCTCCAGCCACATAAGTACCTGAAGCTTGCATAGCAGAGGTTACCAACTTGTTAGTGATAACCGTAATGTCTTGGATACTACGGAAATGGTAATCGTCTGAAGATGTGCCAGTCAAGTAACTGGAACCAGTATTAGTTACTGTACACCACGTACCGTCTTGGGTCCACACATAAATGTTACTACCTTTAATAGCACCAACGTAGGAACCAGCTGTACCACGATCAATGTAAAACCAAATAGAACCATCTAGAGCAGTCTTATTAAAAGGTGCTCCAAGACTATCTTTCAGTTTGTCGATATACTTCATACCGGGTCTTTTAAGAAGACCGTAGGTAGGATCAGGATACCCGTTAATACACTCAGATACCTGACCTTCTAATTTTTTGCTGTCATTTTGTTTAGAGACACCACCAAGAAAATTAGGTGTCAGTTGAGTTACTGCGGGCATTATCGGTACAGTGCGTTAAATGGTTGATAGCTACGATAATAAGTACCCTCTTTTGGAGAACCAAAGATGGTCAAATCGTTTTGATTGCACTCATATTCAAGAGCCATAGCCCTTGTATACGCTTCACGTTGTTGCAGCATTTGATACTGATTAGGATCACCAACGGTCCTGCTGCACATAATAGAGGATGCTCTGGCTACAATGTAGTCTTGGATAGGTTGAGGGATGTAAGTATAATCCCACTCCCACAGAATATCCAAGTAAATAGTTTCACCAGTATCCCAAACATCTGAGTGTTTAATAGTATCGTAAAGGTAACCACCACGGTTTACCACATTACGACCCAAGTTAGATACGTAGTCTTGACTAAGATCTGCTTGGATAACGTTGTTGGGGATCAGGATTTTATTACCAGTTCCTGGTTGAAGACCAGTGTAATTACGTTCCCTATTGAAAGACCAGCCTTCTGATTGTACTTCCCGTGAAACTTCAAGTAACGTATTGTACGCAATCGCAACGTCCGGGTTGGTTTGAGTTTCAACTTTATAAGAAAGAACAGACTTAAGCATATTTGTACTAGCTACAGTCTGAGAGATATTCACAGTGTATTCATAGGTTTCAGGTGCGGTACCTTGAGCAACACCTGCGGTAGCAATAGAAGTGTTATTAGTTACACCAGTACCAGAGATGTACGTCCCCACAGGGATGTTAGCTTCTTCAGTAGTAAGGGTGGTGCCGCTAATAGAACCTACAAAACTATCTGTTTTTTCTAAGACAAAAGTTTCTTCAGTCGTTAAAGAGTTTACAGGAGCCTGACCAACTGACGCCAGGATCTGATTAACAGCTTGTAGCTCAGTGTTGGAGCCAGTGGTTGAGTAAGGCATAATTGATAATAAGACTAATTCTCAATAAGGAATTAAAAAAAAGGAGCCCCCGAAGAGGCTCCCATATTTGATACTAAAAGTTATCAAGAAACGTTGGAAGGATAAGCAGTGCCGAAGGCAGCATCAGCAGATGCACCAGCGTACAGCTCAACACAAGCAGCAGGATTCAGGAAATCTGCACCCATAGCAAGACGACCCAGGATCACGTCGCCCTGATAAATCACGGAGACATCACCCGAGGTGACTTGAACTTGAGGAGCAATAGCTTCCACACAACCAGCGGCTTCACGTTGGAAGATCA
>Ga0208645_1002918_pt1 | contig 13137 bp, 23 predicted proteins | sample VirMetDEL_Sep_01_FD_184519 | JGI IMG/M metagenome (GOLD analysis project Ga0208645, IMG submission 184519) | Aqueous microbial communities from the Delaware River and Bay under freshwater to marine salinity gradient to study organic matter... | ecosystem: Environmental > Aquatic > Marine >...
AAACTAAAAAGCAGGAAGAAGAGCAGAAGAAAAGAGCAGATGCTAGAAAAGCAGCAGCTGAAAAGAAAAAGCAAGAAGAAGAAAAGGCAGCAGAAGAAGAAAGAAGAAGACAAGAAACTGCACAAAAAATCCTATTAGAATCACAACTTTCATTACTATCAGCAAGAGATAGAGAAATCAAAGAAAGAGAACTCCGTTTTCAAGAAGAACTTGCGGCATTGAAAGCAGCAGGTGTTGAAGATTTGACAGCATTTGAAGAGGAGTATCGTATGGACCAATTGGAAATCAATAAGAAATACGATGATGAAGAATTAAAGAGACAAGAGGAAGCTAGAAAGAAGCAAGAAGAAGCTGATAAGAAATACTACGAAGAACAAAAGAAACAAAAAGAGGAATACGATAAGTTCATCTTAGAATCAGAACAATTCAAAGCTGATGCTATTGCATTTATTCAAGACCAACAGGTAGCAAACATCCAATCAGTTGGAACTATATTAGGAACGATTGCAGGTAAGAATAAAAAGTTGGCTATAGCTGGTTTAGTAATTGAGCAGGGTGCTAACATCGCTAAGGTTGTAATTGATACCGCTAGAGCTATATCAGCAGCATCTGCAGCAGCTGCACCATTTATTGCAAACCCTGTAACATCCGTTCTTGCTACGGCTAATTTGGCAAGAGTGATAGCACAACAAAAGATTGCAGCAGGACTTTCAATCGCTGGTATTGTGGCTGGAGCAGCTAAGGGAATTGCACAAATCAATTCGGCACAGGTGCCAGGTGGTGGAGGTTCAGCACCTTCGCCAGGTGGAGTATCTATCCCAACTCCTCCAGTTCCATCTACATCAGCACCTACTATTTTAGGTGGTAGACCAACTGACCCATCTTCACAAATTGCACAAACTATTAGTGGAGCAATGAGCAGACCAATTCGTGCATATGTGGTTTCGCAAGATGTATCATCACAACAAGCTTTGGATAGACGAACAAATACGGCAGCATCCTTTGGATAAAACCGAATAAAATTGTTAAAAGAATATGAGATTATATGAGTTAATAATTGAGGATGAAAAAACGGATGAGGTATTCAGAATATCTCTCGTAGAAAATCCTGCAATTGAGGCATTTGGTGTTTTCTTTGATAAGGAAGAAGTTCACTTTGCAGAGATGAATGAGGAAGGATTGTTCATGGCACCTATCCTTATCCCTGATAAAAAGATTTTGAGAGTAGATGGTGAGGGAGTTCCTTATGAAGTATTTTTTACTGCACCTACAATTAAGAGATTATCACAAATGTATTTGGAAAGAAAATACCAAGCTAATGTGAATGTAGAACACTCTGAAAAAGTAAATGGAGTAACCCTTATTGAGAGCTGGATTAAAGAATCACACAACGCAGATAAATCTAAGATGTATAATCTTAATGTCCCAGTTGGTTCGTGGATTGGAACTTTCAAAATTGACAATGAAAAATTGAGAGAGCAGTTTAGAAGTGGAAAATTAAGAGCAGTCAGTATAGAAGGGCTTTTTGAGCATGCGGAACAAACCACACCTGAAAGATTACAATCTGCTATGTTAATGGAAGCTTGGGCTCAATATAATATGAGTGAAGAAGTTCTCCTTAAAGATATTGGTGAATTGAACGAAGAAGAAGCAAAAGCATTATTGAATACAATTCACAAATTATTGATGCCTGATGTAGAATTATCAGAACCATCAGTTGATTCAACATACCCTGGTGAAGCATCGGGTTCAATCTCACCTGCATTAGTATGATGTTTGGTTGGAACAAATCAGTAAGCAAGAAACTCCAAAGATTTGAAGGAGAAAAGATTTCACGCAATGGACTGAAACAATTGTTCTATGATAATCAATATGAGATTATGAAGATATGGGGACAGACTGAAGGTAGAACACCTGACCATCCTCGTAGAACTTTAAGAGGAGAAGAAGTTTATTCCGTATTTGGACCAGGTGGTAAAGCTATGAATGGTAGAAGATATTGGGTAGATGGATTCTCAGGCACGTCTAACGGATATGTTATCTTATTTGATGTAAGTAGAAGTGGATTTAGAGTATTCCCAATTGGAAGAATTGAAAAGGTGGAATACAACGGAACAACCTATAATATTATTTAACAATGCCAATACCAGAAAAGAAATCAGGAGAAAGAGAAGATGATTACATCGGAAGATGCATGGAAGCAATTGGTGGTGAATACCCGCAAGAACAAGCGGTTGCGATTTGCTACTCTAAATTTAGAGAGAATATGTCTACGCAGAGTAAGATTGCCTCTAAACTATCACAAGCGAAAAAGTATGAAGGTATTTACCTTTTTGCAGAAGGATTAGAAGATGCTTGTTGGGAAGGATATGAAGCAATTGGAACAAAGATGTTGGATGGCAGAGAAGTTCCTAATTGTGTTCCTATTTCAGAGTAAGCTATGGAAAATATCTACACTGTCTTTATTACATTAGTAACGGTATTGGGTTCGGCTGGAGCTTGGAGATTCTATGAAAAGAGATACGAGTCCAAAAGAACTGAAGAGATGGATTACAAATACGAATGTAAAAATCGTATTGATAAGTTAGAATTCCTATTAGCAGAATCCTCAAAAGAAAAAGAGGAAATGCGAAAGACCATATTGGAATTATCTACTCAATTAGCAGCATTGAGAGTTAAGATAGACATTATGGAAAAAGAAAAGGGGAAGTAAAACTTCCCCAATCCCACAACAACTCAAATAAATGGTAAACTCTTAGGCGGTTTACTTACCTTATAAGGTGGAGGGGAGAACGATTGTAACTAATTGAAAAACGAAATAAAGGTTGTTCTCCTCCTCCGAACAATAGAAAAATGGTAAATAAAACTATTGTTGTAACTTTCTATCTACTTTCTGAATGGTTTCAAAAGAACCATACTTACAATACTCTTCAAATCCCATTGTAATTCCAATGAGTTCAGAAAGTGTATACTTTCTATCTTGTCCGTTAACCCACTCTACTGCTGCTTTGAGTGAAGATTGACGTATAATTTGTGATTGGGTATCGTTACTCATCTCTCAATTTAAAAATGTTAAGCATGGTAATCTCCTCAATCTGACCTTCCAACCACTTTATACGGAACATCAAAGGTTTCATACGATTATCACAATTAGTGATAAAAAAATCAACCTGTTCATCGGTGATATTCATACCGAAATCTTTACGATACTTTCCATCTACCCAATAATCCTTAACTTCAACCTCAGTTAGATATTGAGATTGAGTCTTTAAAAGTTCTTCCTTCAAATAAGAAAGAAGTGATTCTTCATTTAAATTTGCCATTTGTAAAAGTGTTATTAATTATTACTGCGCTAATATACGAAAAAAAATTGAATTATCCAAATTATAATTAAAAAAATTATAATTGAAATTGATTAGTGTGAACTAAACCTATGATGTAAATCTTCACTACATCTTCTGATATCTTACTAACCAACTTATCCTGCCATACCCAACGAGCCCAAGGAACACCATCCATCTTCTTATGAGTAGAGTAAATGGACTTAGTAACATTGGTGTTAACTCTCTTCTGAATAAGTTCCTTCAATGTAGGATGGTTATCAATTGAAGAGGAATCACCTGTAATAATCTGAAGAAAATCCACACACTCATCAAATAGAATCTCCTTCAAAGAATCTTCAGCAAACTTCGGAAATGAAGTTGGGTCTGGATTGGGTAGTGTTAACATCACATTAGGAATCACATAAGCAAAATGTGATACACTATGAGAATATAGTTCGGATAACATTGTATCCTTAGAAATTAAAGTGTTGATTGAGGTGTCAAAAATCTTATCCATTGTTCTTCTTCTTAGCACATGCCTTACTATGATTATGAAAACCTGCGTATCCCTTAACTACTCGTCCGCAGGTTGGACAGGTTTGGGGTGTTGCATTCAACTTAGCAATATGACCTGAATCTACATTCTTCTTACCACCAATCTTACCGGCTTTAGAAGAATCCTTCAATCGTTGTTCCTTACTACGAGCAAACATACCAATACCTTCTTCGTATTGCTTCTTACCACCTACCTTACCACCTTTAGAAGATGTTTCAGAAGTAAGGAGCTTCTGAATCGTAAGTTCGTTAAGGTCTTCTCTACTGCGTAGTTCTTCTTCCGAAACTCCCTTCGGTTGAATCTTAGCACTAAACTGCTTACTATCTATACTCATTACTCCTTAATCAACATCTGAGATTCAACAAATGTCTCCCAATCTTCAAACCTATTCATAATAGATGCTATTTGAAGAGCGTTACGAGGTGTCATATCCTCAAACTTCTTCCAATTCTTCTGAATATACTTAGTTGTGGTGTTAATGATATCTTCAGAAAACCCACCACCATTAACATTACAATTCTCACCTAACATACCTTGTTCAGTAATAAGGTATAGTGTGTATTGAACCTTCTCATAATGTTCAAGGTGAAACTGCTTGGTAAGGAATCGGGACTTGATAGCGTGCCAATGACCCTTAGCCTTCTTAGCAATCTCCTCAAAGGTATCATTGGTAATCCAAATGAGAGAACCTTGGAAATCAAAGGAATCGGGGATATTATGAGATGCTAAGAAAGTGTTCTTCGTAGTTCTTAACCATTGAAGCTGACGTGGACCAGAAGTCATCTCAGTTGCACCCTTAATCAAATCTAAGAATTGAGATAACTCAGCTTGACTCTTATGGATAATATCCACATCATCAATAACGAGAACACTACCTGGTTCTCTACACTCATAAAGTTCTGCATAAAATCGTGCAGCACTTACGGATGAAGCTTGAATGGGAACAACCTTCTTAGGGTTAGCAGAGGATAATCCTCTAGCAACTGCATGGGTCTTACCCATACCAGCATCACCACTAATTAACAAACCTCTGGTCTCAAAAGACTCAGAAGAATCAGCGAACGATTGAGTTAACAACTCAATGGAACGAAATTGACCGATAACATCGGAAACAATTGGATTGGAATGATACATAGTTAATGTATTAAGTTAAACAAATTTTTAATTACTCTTTCAATCACTATACTAGTATACGGCAAAAAATCCACATATCCAAATCTAAAATGAAATTTAGAATGAGTCTAAATAAGCTACTTACCATACACATTATCCCTAACTCCATACACTATATGCTTACCAACTCCAAATCTTGCTGCAGTTTTGGTAACTGAATAACCTTTACGAAGATGTTGTTGTATCTTCTCTAACTTACCATCCTTCAATGAACAATTATTAAAGTGGTATCCCTTACCCCTATTATTAGTCGTTGTATTACAATGTGGACAAACTCTCTTAGTTCTACGAGCATCTACCTTAATTGGTAAATACTTACCATCACCATATCCACCCTTCTTAACCTTTGCAATAGTAAACGAACCAACTTTATACTTCTTACTAAGTTCATCAATGGTCATCCCATTAATTAAATCATTACGAACATCTTCAATATTGATTACACTAAACACACACATATCTCCATGATGTTGAATATAATTACTTCTTCCAACTGTTGTATGGCAATGTTCACACTTAATAGGTTTACGGGTGTATTCATACCACATACCTGATTCCATAAGTTGTTTAGATGCCTTCAATGCGTTCTCTCTTCTGACTTGATTAATTCTATCTATTCGTTCATTCTCAAATCTCTTCTTAAACTTATAGATGGTATCACCTGCTAATCCATACTTCTCTCTAACTTGTCTCTTATTGAATTTATGAACCATAATATCAGTTCTTAATTCTTCATACTTACCATCCTTCAACTTACAATTATCATTGTGGAAACCAAAGATATTTGACTTAGTAGCAGTGGTATTACAATGTGGACAAGTATGTAATACATCACATGGTCTAACTCTATTAGGAAGAAAGTTCTTAACTAATTGTTTAAGAGCATGGTCTGATATACCATATTTAGAACATATGTCAGTATGATTCATATGATTATTCCAATCATCTAATAAAGATTCTTTATCTAAGTTCTTCAATGAACAATTATCTCCGTGGTCTTTCTGATAACCAATACGAGATACCTTATTGAAACAATGTTCACATTCCATTACTTTATCACCCCACCAATATTTGCGGGATTCTTCAGTATGTGAAGATTTACCACCATTCGCATAATATGCTGATAGGTTCTCAGAACTACGAAGTTTATGAATAGTAACTTCATTAAGTTCATCTCTACTATCAATCTCTTTTTGAGAAACACCTATGGGTTGAATCTGAAACTTACCTATTGAATTAATATCCATAAGAACCATCTAAGTAAAGGCAGTTAACTAAATACTCATCGTTAATGGTAACAAAGATAGCATTGAGCTTTTTGTTAACATAGTAAACACTATCTGAATAGTTAATGTTACGCAGTTTGGATATCAATGTAGGATACGGAATAAACTTACGATTAACATCTTCAGGAACGAATCGTTCTGATTCTGAAAGAATGTTTTCAATGTCAGATAAGTTTACATTATTGAAGCGTTGTTGTAAACGCTCCATAAAATAATAGTTGATTTGAGGTTTGTTGTTTTTCATATCATTTATCAATTGTTATACTAGTATACGGCAAAAAATCCACATTTCCAAATTATTTTAAAACTTTTTTTAAAATATTTTTCAATGGGAACAATACGAACCATACTGAAAGGATAAAAAATACTTTGTTCATTTGAGGTTTGTTTATCAATTACTATACTAGTATACGGCAAATATTTCACATTTCCAAATTTTATGACTAATTTAGAATGATTCTAAATTGTAAAAAGTTTTTCTGAAAATTGATGTTTGGATTTTTTTGTAATATTTATTAATGTATGATAGAGAGAACCCACTATAGTTCTGTCCTTTATACTAAATGTTGTAAGTTCCATTGAGGATACTGAACTTACCGAGAACTATATTCTGGGTTAGAAATCCACACTACGGAGGTTAGAAGCCAAAGAGTTCAATACACACCGACAGGTCCACCTTAAACTCTTACCACAGAAACTAAACTCGTTAAAAAATAGATAGGTAGTAATCTTGTTAGATGTATTGTTAGTTACTACTGAAATATGGTGTTGGAAAGAGAAGTTTACAATTTCCCTAATAGGTGAGTTGTATCCAAAAACCTAATCCCTTACTTTTTTAAATAAATTATAATATGGAAAAATTAGATACTACAGGTTGGAGTAAAGAAAAGATAGAAGCATATGAACAAAATCTTTCAAAAAGAAAGATGGAAATAGAGATGGAAGCATTTCTGGATGAATTATTAAAAAAATATTCTAAAAATTAATTAAAAATTGTTGTTTGAGTTTTTTCGTGATATTTATATACAGATGATAGTTTTATTGCCATTTTACTATTATCTCTATAGGTATTTTTACTTTACTGAGGGGGAGGGAAACCTCCCCCAATACCTAAAAGATGTATGATATGATAAAAGAAGAAATAAAAAACATAGAAGATTTCCCTGATTATTGGGTAAGTAATAAAGGAAATTTTTATTCAACACGCTTTTCTGCTAGACACAATCCTAAATGTGAATTGTATAAATTAAAACTTTGGGATAAACATCCATCAGGTTATCTAAATGTTGGAATGTATAATCAATCAGGTGTAGAAAACAAAACTTATTTTAGAACGCATAGATTGGTTTGGGAAAACTTTGTTGGTCCAATTCCAGAAGGATATGTGGTTGACCATATCAACAATGATAAGAAAGATAATAGATTAGAGAATTTACAATTGTTGACACATAAAGAGAATGTGCTAAAATGGCACAGGGTAGATAAACCTAAACAAAGAAAGAAAACAAAATGTGCGTAGGTGATTGGTTAGAAAGAATTATTCATTACCTCACCATAGGGTTCGGTAAAAGAATAGCAGTTAAGGTAGCAAACTTCTTTGGATTTGAAGATTGTGGATGTTCAGAAAGACAAAGAAAGATTAATGATTTCTTTAAATGCAAAAAAGACATTAAATTATTTTAAGTTATGGGAAGAAAAAAGAAAATAGATTTTTCACCTTTGTTAGAAAACGAATGGGAAGAGGCATTGAATATTGTAAAAGTAGTTAAGGATAGAATCCCTACAGACTTAGCAGGAACTGTATGGTATCTACACTTAAAGATTACTAATACAAAAGAACCTCAACCCTGTATGTGTGGTTCATCAGGAAAGCATTGGTTGCGTGCATTCACCACCATCAAAGAGTTTGTCCAAAAAGTAAATGGATGAGAACACTAAACGAGTAGAACTATTACACCTCAAACATAGAACATGGCTTGAGCAAGTTGCCTTTAATATAACGAAGGACAATGATGAAAGTGATGATTTACTCTCTGAACTTTATGTTTACCTATTAGAGAAAGGAAATGAAGCAATATGGTATGAGGATACATTCAATCTTCAGTATTGCCGTTCATTTATTATGACAAGATGGATAAATAGAGTTAAAATAAAGAATAGGTTTGTGGAAGGTTCAGATGTTGAGACAACCGAAGAAGAATACAACATAGAAGAAGATTTAAGAATACAAAGAACCTATGATGAATTAATAGCAGAACTAAAAAGATTAGAAGGAACTAAAGCATGGGCATCAGCAAAATTAGCAAGTTTATATTGGTTTTCGGAAGATACATTAGAAAGCTTATCATCAAAGATAGGAGTATCAAAAAGCACTACATTCTTAAACGTGAGAAAAATAAGAGAACACTTAAAAAACAAATTAGATAATCCGTTTCAGAAAAATGAAGAAGAGGGTAGGTAGACCAAGAACAAAGGTAACCGATGAAGAAGTTGCAGAAATCAAAAGAATCAATAAGGAGAGATTAGATGAGATTCAATCCAAAGGTTTGGATTATATTATAGAATTAGCAAAAGAACATTACGGAAGAAATTGGATGAGTGTATTCTCAGGTGAAAATATCTTTTTGCATGCTGAAGTCCGAAAGGAAAGAGACCAATTAAGAGCAGAAGGTAAATACAAATACTCACATGGGTTTTATAGAAAGAGACCTATTGAAAAGTTGGACAAGGATACGGATGAAGTATTAGATACCTATGCAAATGTTGAAGCAATTAAGAATGAGTATGGGTGGAGTGATGGACAGATAGCATCCGTAATAGCATGTTGCACTGGTAGATACGATTCTTACAAAGGTTTTAAATGGAAGTTTGTTACTGATGATGAAGAATGACATATGGTTGGACAAGATTAATAGAACTATAGGTAATACTATAATAAAAAATAATCACTATAGTGGGACTGTAAATGCAGGAACAAAATATACATTAGGTGTATTTCATAAAGATTATGGATTATGTGGTGTAATTCAGTTAGGGACAGGTGTTAACCCATCTAAAACAAAAGATTGGGTAAAGGGAACAAACACTAACGAATTCTTAGAACTAAACCGATTATGGGTAGGTGATGAGTTAGGAAAGAACTCAGAATCACACATCCTTTCTCTTATGATTAAGTGGGTAAAGAAACACAATCCTAAAATCCAATGGTTGGTTTCATTTGCAGATGGGGCAGAAGGCAAAGTGGGAACAATATATCAGGCATCTAATTGGGTGTATAGTGGATACAATCATAGAGGTGGAATTTGGTATGACAAAGATGGTAATCGTTATCACGGAGTTAAACTACACCTATTGTATGGAGATACTAAACGAAAAACATTAGAAGAGCATTTAGGAACTCCCCTATATAGAGTGGTTGGTGGACAATTCAGATACTTCTATTTCTTAAACCATAAAGCAAGAAAGAATTACATAGGCAAAACAAAACCCTATCCAAAGCATTCAGAATTAAGAAAATACTTAAAGATTAAAAAAAGTAATTGGGAAACGGAAGACCTTTGGGATGAATTCAATAAATTATTATCTAATAAATGAAAAACATAAGTGAAAGACAAAAGAAGTTCTTAGAATTTGCTTTGTATTTGGATAAAACAAATAAAGTTCGTTTACCTGCTATAGTTCATACACACTTTACTATTATTAATGAGACAGGTATGTATGAAGAATCAGATGGGGAAATACTAAACCTATTTACTAAAGAAATCTTTAGTAACGAAGGTGTAAAAGAGGAGTGGAAAACACTACTATAATATATACATATATATACATTGAATACTAATACACATACCTTTGTTATATATTTAAATAATATAGGATAATACTATGCCATTTGAAAAAGGACATAATTTAGGTAAGGGAAGACCAAAGGGAGCAATCAATCGTTCTACGGAGCAAGCTAAACTCACGCTTGCAAGATTAGCAAACAAAGGGTTGGACAATATTACGGAAGATATAGATAAGATAAGAAAAGAAAATCCAATCAAAGCAGCTGAGATTTATTTGAAGTTATTGGAGTATGTAGTTCCCAAATTAAAATCAATTGATATGAAAGTAGATGCAGAAGTAAATGCAAAAGTAGAGAAACTACAAATTGAAGTTATACAAAGAGATACGGATACTCTTAAAGATTTAAAAAATCCAACATTAATGGGAGGAGATGGTAAACCGTTATATCCAAAGGTAGAAGATGGAGATAAAGATAAAGACAAGTAGAACATTTACGGATATTCTTAATGGTGGGAGAATTGTAATACTGCAGGGGGGAACTCGTAGTGGTAAATCTTATTCAGCCGTTCAGTATTTAGTGGTTAAAGCTTTGGAAGAAGCTGATACCTCTATATCCATTGTTCGTAAATCCTTTCCATCCCTCCGTATCTCAACTCTAAGAGACTTTCGTTCTATTATGAAGGGATTGGATATATGGGATGAAAATCGTTGGTATGCTTCAGAAAATCAATATACATTCGCTAATGGTTCAACCATAGAATTCTTATCAGTTCAGGATGGTGAAAGAAGAAAAGGAACAAAGAGAGATTATCTTTTTGTTGATGAAGCAAATGAATTGTCATGGGATGATATGTTCCAGCTCTTTATTAGAACTACAAACAAAACCATAGTAGCATACAACCCATCGTTTCCAACAAACCATTGGATATATACTCAAATGCTTACACACCCCGAAGCAACACGCTACATCTCCACATATATGGATAATCCGTTTTTGGAAGATGATATCGTTAAAGAGATTGAAAGATTAAAAGATACCTCACCATCGTATTGGAAGACATACGGATTAGGATTAGAAGGTATGGTAGAAGGATTGGTATTTGATAATGTTAACATTGTAGATTACATACCTGAAACTGCTGAACTATTGGGATATGGAGTTGACTTTGGTTTTACGAATGACCCAACCGCAATCATTGCTCTTTGGAGGTTTGACGAAGGTATTTTATATGATGAGATATGTTATGAGAAGAATCTATTAGCAAATCAAATCGCAAACTTTATCAGAGCAGCATATAACCTATTCGGAAGAAAAGAAGTAATAGCAGATTCATCAGACCCACGTTTGATAGAAGAGATATTCAGAAGTGGTGGAATCAACATTAAACCAGCACTCAAAGGACCTGATTCTATTATGGCTGGTATTGATACCCTAAAGCAACACAAAATACACATAACAAAGAGTTCAACAAATTTGATTGATGAAATGTATTCTTATGTGTGGAAGAAAGATAAAAACGATAACCTATTGAATGAGCCCATTGATACGATGAACCACGCAATTGATGCTTGTAGATATGTGGGTAGTTGGATGTTATCAAACAAAAAGAAGAACTATGGCACATATGCCATATCAATTAGATAGATTATGAATATAAACGGAGTTGAAGTAACTGAAAACGATTATGTTGAATTGGCTAGATGGGCATCCCATTTAGAAAGAGAACTAAATAAATTGATAGAAGAGAGTAAGGAATTAAAATCTAATCTCCTTGCGGTAATCCATCAAAGAAACTCTTTACATAAGAAATTAGAAGAAATAAAGCAAGACTCTACATTGGGTAACTTAGAAGTAATCCAAACTGAGATTGTAGCATCTTCTGATTTAATCAATCCAGAACAATACCGAATCGCAGAATACAAACCAAAGAAAATAGATATAAATTAAAATGAAAGTAGATATATTAGTAGCAAGTAATCAACCAGCGAATTGGTTAGATATTGTAACGGGAGAATGTAGGTCTTATCCTATACATCTTGTAAAGATTAGCAAAGAGGATTTAGTGTTGGACATCGGAGCAAATGTAGGAGGGTTTTATAGAGCTTGGAGATTTATATCTGATAATTGGGAAATGGTAGAACCATCCACATATAATTGTGAACAAATCAAAACCAACACACCAATCACTCCTATACAAAGAGCAGTATATCACACATCAGATGATATCCTACAATTACAAAATTATTACAACGATGGTGGTGATACCCTTTCAGGTAACTTTGGAACAACCCAATACCTAAATACGGATAACAATCACGGATGGAGAGGTGAATACGAAGAAGTATCTACTATCTCTTTTGATGATTTGGTTAAAGGTAGAGAAGTTGGTTTACTTAAAATAGATTGTGAAGGAGCAGAGTATCCTTTCTTGATGAATGCTGAACTATCTACTATCGGATATATAGTTGGTGAGTTCCACAACTTTTTAGGTAAGGAGAAGCAAGATTTACTTTTCTCTCATATAAACAAAACACACACCGAAATCTATACTGATGGTAATGGTGTTGATTCACACTTTGTAAAGTTATGGCAACGAAAGAATTAAAGATAACAGTTCCAAAGGATTGGTCAGCAATCACTTTGAGAGAATACCTCCGATTCCAAAAGGATTTGGAAATCTATGGAGAAGAAGAAGCTGGGTATATGGCTTGTTTACTACACCATTTCTGCAAAGTTCCAACGGATTACATTGGGCAATTACCATCGGATATGTATGGTGAGATTAAAGTGGATTTGATGGAGTTTATTGGTAAGACTGATTTACCTCTACAAAGGATAATAAAGATTGGGGATAAGGAATTTGGATTTGAGCCAAACCTATCTAAGATTTCATATGGTGCATATTTGGACATTACAAAGTATGATACAATCTCTATCAACGATAATTGGAAGAAGATTATGTCTATTCTATACAGACCTATTACAAAGAAGGTTTTAACTCAGTATAACATA
>Ga0208645_1002919_pt1 | contig 13131 bp, 15 predicted proteins | sample VirMetDEL_Sep_01_FD_184519 | JGI IMG/M metagenome (GOLD analysis project Ga0208645, IMG submission 184519) | Aqueous microbial communities from the Delaware River and Bay under freshwater to marine salinity gradient to study organic matter... | ecosystem: Environmental > Aquatic > Marine >...
TTTGCTAAGTGGTGGATTGAGTTTAAAGATATAAAGGGTTTAGAAGATTACGATGTATGGCTGTTAGGTAGCTTCTGTGAGAAGCATTACGGTCATTATGAAGGAGTACCCAAAGATTTGGATATCGTTCTTACAGGCGAAATAAAAGATGAAGAACAATTAAAGTATATTCTTTCACATGGAGTCAGTATGGGTTTTGAAAATAAAATCTTAGTTGATTTAACTTGGGCTACTACTTTACACTCATACGATGCATGGGAGCCATTTTGTAGAGTCAGAATTGGTAAGACTTTCACAAAAATATTAGGAGAAAGAGCTAGTGTAACCGAATACAAAGCAGATGAAGAGTATAGATTGGATTCAGGTCTTTGGCAATTTTGCTATAATGAGCCGCCCAACTCATGGTTCAAAGCATTTCATCGTTTTCAAGATGGTGATTATGAGGGAATTGTAGCAAATGTGCGAACAATGTTTGATTAAAATTTGGATATTTACAAATCGCTTTCTCCCTTTTTATTTTTTAGATTATCTCTAATACGGAGCGCATTTAAGATGATACCGCTAATCAATAGTGCAATTGTTAATACGGATTCCCAATTCATAAATACACTTGCCAATCCTGCGTAAGACACTACATTTGCTAATGAATCTTTTTCCATTTTAATTTAGTCTTTAATTGGAATACAATTTGGAACTTCTCTACCATCAACGATTTTTGTACCATATTGTTCGTAGCCATCCCAACAAGGTTCTTTCATATCAACTTTACCCAATACTAAATTAATTCCTTTAAAGTTTTCTTCTCTCCAAGTATCGTAACAGATAGCTAATGATTGGTCTTGTGGGTATTCATCTCCAATTGCTGACATACATTTTGAAATGTATTCTTTTTGTGTTTCTCCTGATGGTTTTGGTATTGGCATATTACTTTATTTTAAATAGTTGTCCGTCTTTTTCTATTTGTGTAATCTTTTTGATTGGATAAGTTCTGAATCCACTCTTCTCAACATTGTAAAGAATAATGTATCCATCTTGTACATATTTGTTAGTCCAATACCTAGCTCCACTCATTGCTCTACCACCTGGCCCTTGAACTGAATATGCTTGTACTCTTTTTAGAGATTTGTTTTCCTTTTCAGTTCTTCCCCAAATGTAGAAGGTTTCGTAGGTATCATAAAGCATTTGTTTGAGTTGTGCAAGCGAAATAGTTTCAGCTTGCATCTCAACCAATCTTCTACTTACTTTTTTATTCCAACCGAATATCATAGGTATCTTTTTATTACCTCAATGTGTCCATCCATATATGAGATATCATGCTGCATTCCTGTTCTTTCATCTACAGTCTCAAATACATCTTTGAACATCTCTACTAATATTTGTGCTCTTCTTAAATCTCTTTCATCTGCACTATTTTGTTTGATAACTCTATCTTCAATCATAAATACAGTATCAGCAATAACCGCTGCTGCTCTAATCATATCAATTAAATCATCATCTTGAATATTCATCTCATTTACTAAATGATTGAATGTTCCAATAGCGCCAGGACAAATGTAGAAGTGTGTGGTTTCGTATCCATATACATCCAACTCACCTTCTTCTGCTAAAGTAGCAGGTGCGATTGAACCGCTAGCTACTTCCCCTGGATATGTTGAATCAATTGTAGGTTCTGCATTCTCTTGTAGTAATCCTAACTCTCTTAGTTTGTTTCTACTCCATCCCAATGCAGCTTTACCTCCCCATAAGAAATATGAGATAGTACCACACTCAGTAGTTGCGTTTGGGTCATAGTACTCTTCTGCTCTACTAAGATAAGAATACATTCTCTTAATCGTTTCAACTGAGATAGCTTCTTTGTTTGCTAATTGTTGCGCTCTAACTTTACCGGTTTGAGTTGCACACTTATTACCCTGTCTCTCATTCAGCTCAATACCTTTCTTTGCGTTATTGGAGACACTATCAGGGTAATCTGTGTACGATTCCATTTCAATTCTTTTACCACCTTTTACTCTACCATCTTTTTTGATAAGAGCTTTTATTTTAGATAAGAACTCAGTTGCTTCTACTTCAGATAATTCATTTACATTCTTATCCATAAAATCAGCAAATGATTCCATTAATAAAGCAGATTCTAATTGGTTTTTTGGAGTTTTATCCAAGTGGGTAAATAAACCTTCAATTGATACCGCTCTCAAATCACCATTTCTAAACTTTTCTCTTAGTTCTTCGTTATCGATTTTGAAAGTACCAATCCAACTACCAGCGGGAACATTAAGACCATATAATTTAGATTTATCAGATTCAACACTTTCCTTAATCCAACTCTCTACCATAGTAACTCCGTTAACATCCATATCATGTTCTTCGGTTACTTTGTCTTGGTATTTCTTTTCTAAGTAATTTTGAGCTAGTTTCTTAACAGTTTCTGGTGTGAAGAATACTTCGTATGGTACACCTGCTCCATCCACTCTTAGAATCTTTTTATTTGGTATTAGGATAGGTGCCATAAACAAACCTTCCTCTTTCATTTCCGCAAAGTGAACTTCTTCCTTATGGAAATATTGTCCCAATGCTTCGATAGCAGGGTTATGAACTAATGAGATAGCAAATACCTCATCTTCAAAATCTTCTATAGTCAATTCAAATAATCTCATATTCTTTTTAACAATTTAATTTAATTTTATCCGAAGGTTGCTGCAACATTAGTTCTTCTATCTAATGCTTGCGCTGATGATACATCGGATGAAACTACATACGCTTTTATTGGTTGTTCACTTTCTCTTTGTTGTGCACCCGCAATGATTTCTGCAATCTGTCCACCTGTATTAACCTCACCACCGCCAGTTCCTACTGTTTGTGGAATTGATGTACCACTTACAGATGGTGCAGCTGGTCTTGGTAATTTAGCACCACCTCCACTTGCTGCTCCAGCTTTATCACTATTTTTAATATCTCTAACTGCTTTAACACCAGCGGCAACCGAAGATGCAATACCAATTGCTGCAGTAGCGGTATTGATTCCCACCCAAGGTTGTCCGAAGGTTAAAGGTGATGCCGCAACAGCCTTAGCGTTAGCGATACCAGTGTTAACGATAATTCTACCAATAGCCGCAACTTGCTCTGCGATAACCGCAGCAATTTGTAGCTTTTTATTTTCTCCCGCAATCTGACCTAAGAATCCAGCAAAATCAGAAAGTAAATCCAATTGAGCGTTTTGAAGTTCTGCTCTCGCATCTAACTCCATCTGGTCAATTGCTATTCTTTCATCTGCTGCAGCTCTCTTAATAGCTGTTCTTTGTTCTTCGGTTAAACCTTCTTGCTCTAAGAGTAGTTGTTCTTTCTCATTAATTAACTCTCTCTGTCTATCATAGGTCAAACCTAATTGAGTTAACTCCGCTTCAATTGATAACAACTTATCTTCATCCTCTACTAACTGAACTTCTTTTCTTCTCATACGGAACTCATTATCAATAAGTTCTCTTTGTTGTTCAGCTTGTAATTTTATTGCAGTTCTTTCTTCTTCAGTTAACTGAGTATTTTCTAACAACAATCTTTCAGTTTGGTTGATGTTGTTTAGTAAATTAGTTTCCTCCTGTCTAATTACTGCTAATCTTTCTTCATACCTTCTTTGTTGAGCAGCAATTCTTTTTTGAGATGCTTCTTCTTCGATTCGTTCTCTTTCTTCTTGTGATAAACCTTCGATAGAAAGTAACATCTTTTCTCTTTCGTTTATCTTAGCTATCTCAGCATTGAATCTCTCCTCAACTCTTTGAGCTTCTAATTCACTCTCTAACAAACGATAATTCGTCAACCCATCTAAGAGTTCCTTTTGCTTAGCTATCTGTTCTTCCTGTTTAGCTATAGCCTCCGCATCGTACTTATCGTTTATCTCTTCTACATCTTTACGATATACTTCTTCTAAATTAGTAAAATCAGTAATACCTGCAGCTTTGAGTTTCTTTAAATCCTCTTGATACTTTTGTTCTCTGGTGTAGAGTTCAGCATTTCTAGCATCCAATGTTGCAATGTATGCTTCGGTTTGTACTCTTTGAGCTTCTTCAACGGCTTTTAATCGTTCTTCTTCTCTTTTCTTTCTTTCCTCTTCAGCCTTTTCAGCTTCTTCCTTTTCAGCTTCGGTTAATCTACTAAATCCTTCTTTGAATTGTTTTTCACCAGCTTTGAATCCATCTACTGCTGCATCTACAATTCCGTTACCTAATGTTTTAACATTATCAACTGTACCTTTAACTCCTTCGGTTACCGCTTCAAATGCTGCGTTTGCGCCTGATTTAATTCTATCCCAATCAAAGGTGAATACACCAGCGATAACATCACCAGCTCCTTTAGCAACTCCGATAAGCGTTTTGAAGTTTGTTACTAAAGTATTGATGATAAATCCAGCAACTGATTGTAGTGTACCAAATAATGTGGTGAATACACCTGTAAGAACACCCACAGTTTTTGATAATCCATTCATCACTTTATCGTTTTCCAATAACCCAACTACTAAATCAGCAAGTTGCATTGCTATTGGTTCGATAATGGCAAATAATCCGTTTAGAATCTTAGTAAATCCTTCAGTAATTTTTGATAATTTCTTTTGACCTTCTTCAGTTCTTGTCAAAGATTCTCTAAGGGCAAGAAATGCCCCTGCAATCCCCGCTAATACAGCGATAATAGGATTTGCCATAAACACTTTGAAAGTTCCTCTAAGCCCCTCTAATGATTGACCTACGAATCCTATTACACCTGGCTGAGCCGCTAACGCTTCGGTAAATCTAACTGATTGGATTTCAGTATCTTTAAGGTTATCTTTTAAACCCTGCAATTCTTTGGATAACTCTTTAAACTCTGCTGATTTTGGGTCTAATTTACCTAAAGTATCCTGCGTTTTACCAATGGCTTCATTAAGATTCTCAAAATCTCCTAATGATGTAGACACTTTTTTATTAAGCAAATCAACATTCTTTGCCGCATTTTCAGTTTCTACTTCAATTGTAGTTTTATATGTTCTTTCGTTATCAGCCATATTACAATCTTCTTAACAAATTCCAAAGAGATTTCCACTTATATGGGATTTTATATTTTCCCTTTGCAGTATCAACTCTTTTTGATACTCCGTAGAATTTATCTTCTTTTAATAAATCAATTACCGTTGTTATCATTTTAACAATTTTAGTTAATTCTATACCTTACTAGCAAAATACTCATCCAATGTATCTTGAATGATTGGACCTAATAATTGTAATTTACATTGTCCAGTTACTAAATCATAATCATTAATGGCACGAAGGTGGTAATAATTGGAACGAAACTCTACCACATCGTTTAGTTCCATCTTAAAGTAATCAGCAAGAGGAATGTTAGCTGAACAATTTATTAATCTAGTACGTGGGTCATATAACAAACTAATATATTTTGCCCAATATTGTGAAAAAAGAGTTTGTGTTGGTGTAGTTCCATATGCAGGTGTTTCATTAAAGAATAATAATGAATCAGAATCTGCAGCGGGATTTCCCTCAGCTGATGAACCTGTGTTGTAATGGTCAAAGTATGGAATCTCAGTTTGAGTTCTTATGTTTGCTGAATTTAATGTATCATCGAATGTTTGTACAAACCTATATGGTTGCACCTCTTTTAATCCATTGTAAAAAAAGAAACGTGGAAGTACATTCGATGGATTAAAATCGTTATCAGCTATAAATGTTGGTATGTAAATTTTATCTGCTGCCATAATTAACTTGTTGGTTCATCGGCACAAGTTGTAACAAATGAAACAACTTCACCGGTTGATGAACTGATTGAATATATATCACCTACCAAAGCGTTAGCCACATATCGATAACCTGTTAAAGGTGTACCCAATGTATTTGTATATATTACATCACCTTCATCAAAAGTAGAAGAATTTCTGGTAATATATCCAATTCTAGGTGTAGCACTACACACAGCCCATTCGTAAGTAGATGTGCTTCTTTGATAAAGAATTTGGTAATAAGTTACGGCTGGTGCCGCACTACCACTCAAACCTGTACCTTGTACATATCTCAAAGGGGATGCAGCTGTGGTTGGTTCTACTTTAAATTCACCTTGAGAGAAAAAGTTTTCAGTATCGATGTAAAAACTTTCACCATAAGGTCTATTAGTTTCTTTCTTAAAGTTTTGTGCTAATAAATCTGCATCTTCAGTATGTCCAAATGTTAGTTTATTAACTGCTAAGTTGTTAGCTGGAATAACTTCAAACTTATCATCTAAATTAATGTATTTGTTAAAGTTTTTTACCTCACCCTGTTTATACCAATTATTAAAGGTTTCAACAATGAATTCTTTTGGTTTTGTTTTAGATGGATAGATTACTAAATTAAAGTTTCTTTGTACAGCTTTAATAAAGTCAATCATTTTAATACCATTCTTTCCAACAGGCATTTGGTCTGCAATATCCATTACTCTCCAATCTGCTGCATAAGTTTGTTGGTTAACTTCCCAATACGATTTTTCATCTCCATCTGGTGCAAGTGTTACTGTAAAATTAGAACCACCAAAGGTTTCGTATTTTAACATTGGATAAACCGCTTTATTGGCTGGTATTACATTTGATTTCCAATAGTATTCTAAATCGTATTCCACATCACCTACACCTGAAGTTACTGAGTATTCTTGTTGTAGGTAATTGTTCCAATTCGTTATTTCTTCACTCCAATACGAACCCGTACCATCATTAATATCCGCTTGTGAACCTGTGTTTATTGAACCTGTTTCGTATAATCCAATACTAAATTGTGGAACACCTGCTGAACCTGATACTTTGAATTTTAATCGGATACTACCTTCTAATGGTGATTGTCTATCATCTTGCATATATGACATATTGTCACCAATGTTGAATTGTGGGTCAAATTGGTTGTTCTCCCATCTTAATTGAGCCCAATTCCCTTCAGTAATTAATTGAGTATCTGATGTAGAACCTGATATAGGTCCTATCTTTACTTGCCCATAAGTTTCTAAATCAACACCATCAAACTCAGGATACCTACCACCATTATGTAATACCATATACATTTGGTCGAAAATTGATGAGGTAAGAAAATCTGATTGATAAGTGTAACCAAACTGCTCAAATATAGCATCCCATACTTTCTTTACCTTAATAGCAGGTTTGAAATCTTGTACCGATAATGCTCCATTTGGATTATCTATACCATACTTTCCATCCAATGAGGATTGATAAGCAATATCCTTTCCATAATCAATAAGTGGATACACAATATCACCATTAAACAAACCATCACTCCACGAAGAAGTAATGTTTGCATAAGATGCAGAGTGATTCAAATCGGTAAGTGTAGTTATATCGGTTAAGAACGCCCTATTTACCTCTCTCGCAAATGATGCCAACGAACCAAATATGGTAACCTCATACGAATCGATATATTTGTTCGCAACAACATTTACTTTATTTAATTGTAGATATCCGCTTGCGAGGTATAATCCATCAAAATCAAAATATGCATCAACTTTGTTGGATGTTGAGAATAGAAACGGATTCTCAACCGATATATCGTAATACTGCTCAAAGAATTGATTATTTTTCTTAGAGCCAGGTAAAGTAATCTGACGTGAGAAATCAGTAGGTAGTGTACCTACATCAAATAGCCCCGTAATGTTATCGGAGATGGTAATAGTTTCATCCTTAAATAAATCTAAACTAACACCATTGGCTACTAATTTAAAATTGAAACCTTGTGTTGTTCTAACTCCCATTATAGAATTAATTTATAGTTCTGTCCCCATTCAAAATCAAATGAATATTGGATAAGCTTATCTACCACATTTGTCTTAAAGGTAATAGAGTTTGTTTTAATGGTAATAGGTCTTAAATCTCCTGATGTTTCATCGTAAATCCAATATACCTCATCACTCACCATTAATTGCTTCAGTATATCGTTATAATCTTCACTTAACCAGTCCGAATTTACAGTTAGGTTTTGTGTTGAATCCGTTGAATAATTTTGAGTTGATGAATCGTAGTTGTTGTACGATAAAGTTGGAGATGACCAACTACCTACTTGTCTTTGGAATGTTCTAATTTGAGTATTAAATCCTTCTCTACTTACCAAGTTGAAGTTTAAGAAATCAAACTGTCCGAATCTATTTTTCCATTTGATTCTAACATTAGGGTATTTCTTTTCACACTCTATATTGAATTGAATTGAATCCCCAATCTCACTTCCTAATTTTAGAGGAGTTACGGTGAATGAATCGTATGAAGAACTTAATGGGAAATCAAATTCTCCGTTTCCAATTGGGAAAGTAGCAATTTGCCCATCAGTAGATTCTGAACCTGTAATAGGAAATGCTGATGTTTGTGTAGTTGATGTATATAATACTGCATCAGGAATATCTCCACTACCACTCCATGCAAAAATACCCATTCTACCAACATTACCATCAAACGATGTTTGTACTGATGGTCCATCACTCATTATTGGCCAATGAGGTGTTTTGTTTTGTATATCTTGTCCAATTGGTTCTTGGAATACTCCATATCCATCAATCGCTTTATATACTCCTGTCTCAACATGCGATGATGTATAGAATGTTGATGCTGAAATGTATTGATGATATAAATCTGCTTTAAAGAATATTACATTAGATGGATTCTCTTCAATAGAATCTTCCAATGTTGAGTTGATAATTTTACTAAAATCAAAAATACCACTAAGTGATTCGTTTGGATATTTAGCAAGTGTAAAGTCAGATAGCGAACCACTATCGTTTACACTACCTGTCCAATAATACAACTCAGCAATGTATTGGAATGATGATGATGCTATTACCCCACTATTAGATTCACTAACTGCACAAACTATTGGAGATTGTGCTAGTGAACAACTTGCGGGTAATTGTAAGATTTCGATAGCCATAAATTAATCTTTTTAATTTAACCTTTCTAAGAAAAAATATATTTGATGGTTAGGTTATCTTCCATCCAGCTTTGTTGAACATATCATCTAACTTTTCCAACTCTCCTTCTACTTCTTTTTCTGATTCTCCAATCATAAACTCATTTAGAGCTTGTTGGAACTTTGGTTCATTAGCTGCAATCTCTGCAAAAGGTCTTGCCATCATTCTTCGTGTCCCAAAGTGTACCCATCTACCATACTCAGCTCCCTCAGGAGAAACATTTACCACAATTTGGTATCCGTTACCTATTTTAGATGCAATAGTATCTATTGCGTTTTGTGGTGAGGTAATAAACTTAGTTAATAAGTTACCTGTACTAAATGCTCTTGATTCTTGCCCCGGTGGATTAGGTGGTAATAGAGATTTAGGTGCTCTTTGGTATTTAGGATAAGGCAAACCAGGGTAGATTGCCTCTGCAGCTGATTTACGATATTGTTTGGCTAAATCTTGAAGTGTTTTCATTAACAACTAACATCTAAATCCGAATCAGTTAATAGATTGAAAGTACATCTATTTCTATTAGCAAAAGATACCAATCTAAAAGATGCCACATGTCCAGCTAAACCATTGTTGAATCTATCCTTAAATGGTGTAACAATAATATTACCATCAATATCAAATGCTTCTACTGAAAATTGTGTAAATGTAGTTAAATCGTTAATAATCGCCATAGTATTAGCCAAAATATCAACTGAATCATCTGTCCCATAGTAGGGAATCGATTGTTCATTGGTTGTAGGTGTTGAATCGTTGTTTTTTTGTTTGATTTTATCAGCAACAATCAAATCTACCGTATGTACAATGGTTTTTTCTCTTAATTCCGATTGTGAAATCATTACATTAGCTACTGGATATGCTGGAAACTCATTCTGGTCAAAATCAGAAGCATCTCCCTGCGATACGTGATTAATCGAAGGGTGATTTTTCATAATAATCTTAAAATAATCCAACACATTGTAGTACAATGCGTAATTTACATCCTGATTTTTAACAATATCCGCCATATATTATAAATTTAGTCCACCAAAGTATTGGTTAGTTTGGTCTGGGTAGATTTGAGTAGAATCTCCAACTGATTGTAAGAACTCAGGTATCTGATTTGAGTATGCAATTAGATAATCCTGTAATCTTGTAGCGTAATAATCAGCGTTATCTTGTGATTTTTGAGCCAAATAATCAATTTCATTCTTACTGACAGATTCAGCTTGTTCTGATTTGTATTTTACAGCTCCTTCACTCTTAAATTGAGTGGCTGAGAATGGTATATACTCAACGCATGCGTACCAAATAAGGGTTGGCTTTACATAATCATTCATTAGGGTAAGATAGTACCCAGAAAACGCTGTTTGAGATTCTATATCATCTTGCAGTTTGTTATACAATACTGTACCTAATAGGTTTAGTATATATTTTTCTTGAGCCGTTCTAATGAATGGTAATAATCTATCAGCATCAACAGCACCCTGTAAAGGTGTGTTTTTAATGATATCGTTTCGTGTTACAAATAATCCAAAAGCCATTATTCAAATATTTTATCGTTAGTAGTTTCGTTTATATCATCAACCTTATCTTCGTATTCCATCTCATCAGGATTTTCCATTTGTTCGTTTACATCCTGCTCAACTTCTTCAATTGTTTGGTCAGTTTCTTCTGCAGTTTGTGATAAGATAGCCAAAGGTGTTAATTGTTCAAAATATAACTCCATATCTTCCAAACCAGCTTTTTCAAATGCATCAGATATAACATCGATTAACATTTGTTGGAATGGTTGAATAGTCATTGTTTGCATGATAGAGAATGCTGTCATCATTTCTTCACTCTGAGAAGAGAATCCGTTTTGTGCAGTTCTAATACCAAAAAGGAGTGGAGAAGTAATTCTATGTGCTACCAATATTCTATCCTGAGCGTATTCTGCTACATATTGGTACTTATCGTGCAGATTCTCAGTTTGTATTGTATCAATGGTTGGTTTATTTGCTGGGTCATCGTTAAATGATACCATAAATCTACCAGCATTACGAGTACCTGTAAATTTACCTTCAATCAATGCTTCAATTGTATCTCTTTCTTCAGGTGCAGGTACACCATTGTTCATATTAACCATTACTAATGGCAAGAATCCATTTTCAATGTTGTTAATGTGTAGGTTTGATAATTCTGCTTCTGAGAATGAGAATTGTAAAGCTGATATCCAATCAGGTAATCCGTAATAGAATCTAGAAGGTGTGTAATCCTTAATATAAAGAATTTCCATTTTTTCCATTGATGTACCAAAAGCAGGAATTACTTTTTTGTTTCTTTGTGCTCTTTGGTCTGACCAATCAGTACAATAGTAGTAGTTTTCAATATCGATAGAATCGTATATTTTTTCTGCTCTTAGGTTTTGTACAGGCACATGGTACATTTTTTTAATGGTAGTGTGTGAGTTATCCCAAATTACTTGGAATGCAGCATTACCATAAAGTTTCAAATCAAATGAAACTTTTTTCATATCTTTTTGTGAGAGGATACTTTGTAATTGTTTATCCTTTACCTCATTTTTAGAATATAAACCCTTTCCGTAAATCAAATCGGCTACACCTTCAATACAAGCCGCATTTGTGGTTGAGGTTTGATAAGCATCAGTAATGATTGGGAAGTAATCATCTTGCCCAATTATACCCACAGGTACCCAGCTATATCTTGTCTTTGTATCTTCAACAATTTCAGGTATATCCTGACGAGTTAGATTTACGAAGCTTAAATTTTCAATCTTCTTCATATTAAGTTAAAATTATGTATTCGTTAGCAGTATCGTTAGAGATATATGAACCTGTTGTGTTCTGATTTGTATATACTGGCTTATTAATTGATTGAGATGCGTACACCTGAATAGTTCCATCCCATAATCTATTATCACAACTATCCTTAATGTGTGCTCTATACTCATCGCCTGTATTTGCTGTGATAGAAGCAGTAAATTGTAAGATAGATTGTTCAGCGTTGTATGTGTAATCACTAATAGCTGCTGATGATGTAGATAGAGTTAACATATCCTCTAAATACAATGTCAAATCAGATGAGCCCGTAGGTTTGGTTCTAAAAGTGAATACATTTGAACCTGAAATGTAATACGATTGCATATATCTTGTCTTTAGGTTGTCTTTAAGTCTTTAACAACTCTACATAGATAAGTATTTGACAATCTAAAAGCATAAAAAAAGGAATAATCTCTTATCCCTCTTTATATTTCCAAATAAATCCACCTGTTGATTTTAATCTACCTCTACAAACTGCAGTAATACTTGACCTGGTTAAATTTAATTTTTTTGAAGCTTGTGTAGCACTAATCCATTCTTTTATAAAATTATTATTTTTATCATATTGTATTATTGGAATATTATTAGCCTTTATCATCTTTTGTAATTCACCAGATTGCTTTTTTTTAAGGCCACTTACTTTTCCACCCAATTTTTGGCATTGTTTCCATTGGCCTGATTTTACATTTCGTTTACCTACTATTGCACCAGAAACTTTTCCTCCTTTACTTCTACCTTTTGTAGTTGCCATTTTTATAGTTTTCCAATAAGGTTTTGTATCTACTGGATACCCATATTGTTTTTGTAATTCTCTTTCTCTTATGCTAGCTGTATATATACAATCATATTCTTCAAGCACTTCCCAAAAATTAAATTTATTTTTTGAAATATATTTGTTATCTTGAATTCTAGCATCTATATTATATGTACATCCTATTTTACCAATAGAACCATCTTTGTACATAAAATTTGGGATGTGATAAATGTAATACATAAATTATCTATTATCAATATAAATTATTACTTCATTATAGTATTCAATGAAATGTTCATTAAACAGGTCCCATTTTATATCCACGCCATCAACCGAATATATCTGATGATTAGGAAATAATCTCAAATAGGTATCTCTAAAGATTCTAAACTTTTCTTTTAATTGAGGATTAGATAAATGCCATTCACCTGCAATCTTCTTCATATTATCTTTAATCCACCAAATATTTTCACTATTAAAGACATCATACTCGCCGCCTTCACAATCCGCCTTGAGAAAGTCAATTCTATCTATATTATATTCTTTAATTAGCGTAGAAAACTTAATACCATCTACCCATTGTGGTGTGAGAAATGTAGGTACTTCACCATCCGA
>Ga0208645_1002921_pt1 | contig 13120 bp, 16 predicted proteins | sample VirMetDEL_Sep_01_FD_184519 | JGI IMG/M metagenome (GOLD analysis project Ga0208645, IMG submission 184519) | Aqueous microbial communities from the Delaware River and Bay under freshwater to marine salinity gradient to study organic matter... | ecosystem: Environmental > Aquatic > Marine >...
TGCCATTCATAAGTTACTGCCATTTATATCTCCTGATTTGCTAAATGTGCTGCATTTGCTAAATGTGTTGCATATGCTGTCTTGATTGCTTCTGTATGTACTGCATTGCATATTGCTTGTACTTCTGTACTCTCATTGGCTAAGTCATCTGCACTTATATCAGGTGCTACAACGTGCCTTGAGAAGCTACGACTTATCTCTGTGCCATCTCTCTTGATGACTATGGAAGTTCTTACTTGAACCATCTTGTAGTCACCTACGATTTCTATTTTGTCTTGTATTGTCTCTTCTGTTAAAGCCATTTTTATCTCCTTTTGGTTAATGGACTGACTACCCTATGTCCAATAGGGTTATAATGTTTAGTGTTATGCACTTTTTCTATTTTGTCTTGTATTGTCTCTTTTGTTAAAGCCATTTTTATCTCCTATTTATATTGCCATATAAAAAAATGAAAACTGTATTTGATTTTTATTAAGACCATCTTGACAATCAGAAACATTATTTATGTTATAGTTTCCATATATACAGTAAAATGATGTAGTTCCTGCTATTGCCATTGTTGAATGTGGCTGATTAGAACCAAAATCATTTGAAACTATACCACCACCTGAAGTGTATTTGTTTGGGTCTATATTTGATACAGTAAATGGTAAACCAGATACTTGAAGTGAACCTGAACCACCACTAAAAGCATCTGTTCTAATCCTTCCTTCAATAAAAACTTTTCTACCTATTTTTGTATAAAAACCATAGCTAACACTATCATAGGTTACAGTGGGATTACCACCGCTTCCAGTGTAAGTAAATGTGCAAGTTCCCTCTTCATAGTCATCCAACTCATTAGCTGTACCAGTGCCACCTAAACGAATACCACCTGATAAATATAAATTTTTAAATCTTACACCTGCTTGACCTAAATCTTGGTCTGCATCTGAATTAGTACCATCAGCATTACAAGGCATAATACAATTTAAATCATCTCTAAATTTAAGTCCTGCATTTCCAGTAGATGAAATATATAATTTTGCTGAATTTGTACCAATATTACCTCTATCAACACCACCTTGTCTAATAGTTAATATATTACCATTTTCTACTCTGTTGAAGTAATGTTGAGTGCCAGTTGCAGAACCATAAAAAGAACCAGTTGTACCTTGTATATAAGCACCACTACCATTAAGAACAGCACTTGTGCTAATTTCGCCTGTAAGGAAAGTACCAGCACCATCAATATAAACTCTCGGATTACCATTACCATCTGATAACACAATGTTATTGTTTGATGCTCTTATGTCTAAGCCACCTTGATTGCCAGTAAAGCTACCCAAGATAGTGTTTTTAATACCTGTAGTTATTAATTCACCAGAATTAAAACCTATTGCTGTATTGGTTGATTCTCCAGTAGTACTTGCAGAACCTAAAGCATTTCTACCAATAGCAGTATTTCTTTCCCCTGCAGATTCATTTGCTAGAGCATTGTAACCCACAGCTACATTGTAACTATCTAATCCAGAGTTACCGGCACCATAGCCTACATAAGTGTTTTGAATACCCGTTACATTATTTTGACCTGAAGCCATACCTACGGCAGTATTGAATGTATCTGTGGTACTTGCAAAATCTTGATTTTGTAGTGCGTTATATCCAATAGCAACTGTCCTTCCACCTTTTCTGTCTGATGTTAAGGCTTGATAACCTATTGCCACATTGTAGTCAGCATCTGTAAGTGCGTCACCTGCAAGACTTCCCAAAATCGTATTTTGGATACCTGTTGTTACGTTTAGACCTGCATTGTATCCAAGTGCCGTGTTGTGGGTATTTGTAAGAGAGGTAAAGTTTTGTGAACCTAAAGCATTTCTTCCAACTGCTACTGAATAATTTCCTTTAGTATCTAAATCTAATGCACTTGTGCCAACAGCTACGTTGTTGTTACCATCAGTCATGTTTGTCATCGAATATGAACCAACAGCAGTATTAGAACTTGATGTGCTTATTGCATCACCACTAAATGTTCCTATTAATGTATTATTACTACCAATAGTAATTGCTGTTCCTGCTTCATCTCCAACTACAGTATTATAATTTCCACCACTTGCAATAGAGTTACCTGCATTGACACCTGCTATAAAGTTTGATGTACCTGCTGTGTTTGTAGACATACCATCTGATACAACTGTACCTGTTACGTCAATGCCTGTGTTAGTGGTGGCGAGTTTTTGTGAGTCGTTAAATCTTAAACCAACAGCACCATCTCTATCAGCAGTAATGTATGTTTCTGCCTCAGTAGGGTCTTGAAGTCTAAAGTTTTCACACAATATACGAAGATTACCAGTACCATTATCTAAAATAATGCTGTCAGTTGCATCATGATAAATCTGTAAGTCATCGCCATCGCCAAACTTCGCCTTTACATTATCGCCTACATCTATTGATGATGTAACCACAAACAAATCATTAGCTTGGTCTAGTGTTGCGAATTGTATCCAAGCATCATTATCTTCGTTTCTTATATATAAAATATTGTTTGAAGTATCGTACCACCACATATTAGCAAAGGTTGTGCTAGGTGCTGAACCTCCAGAGTTATTTGTTGCTAGTGCTTGCAAGGCTGAGTTTAAATCCGCTCTAAAGGCAGGAAAACTTTGGTTTGCTAACGTAAAATCATTTTGTGACATATTCTAACCTCATGATGCTAGTTCTCCATACCCTCTTACCACATAATCAAATGTTCTGTCTATTGTGGTATTGGAACTGTTAAAAAATTCTATAGTAAAACCAGTAGCACTTTTACTTGTTATAGCATAATAATCACCACTAGCCAAGTTACTTGCAGAAATACCTACTCCAGATATCTCCTTAAATGCAGGGCTAAATGTTATTACTTTACCATTCGTATCAGTTCCACTAGCAATGTCTTTTTCGGAATATACCCTTTCTGGCATATCTACTTGTACTGACAAACCTGTTACTTTAGGTGTTGCTTCAACATCATCACTTATTAAAACTGCCCTAAATTTAAATGCCCTGCCAGTATAATCACCAACATTAAACTTTTGAAAATTAGAGTATGTGCCACTTACTGGGTCTCCGTCTGTTTTAGCTATCTGTAGCTGTACGTTAACATCTCCAAAGGTATCATTAGCTCCATCAAATAAACCCTCTCTAGCATCAAAATTACCCTGTGCATCGTCAAATAAATTCACATAGTCAAGACGTTCCATATTTACTGTGGCTGTTATCCTACTACTATAAACTCCACCTGCATCTATGTATGTGTCAAAGTCATATGTTCCCTCTGATAAAACTGTACCGCCACCACCATCAAAGTTTCCAACGGCATCGTCAAAATCGCCAGAAACACTATCAAACAAAGCTGTTTCAAGTATTAAAGCATCATCAACAACAATAACATCTGTTTTTGTGCCTGTAAAAGTGGGGTCTTGTGTAGAACTTGCAACAAAGTTTAGGTTTTTTACATTATTAATTAATGTAACATTACTAGTAGCATTAAGTGATTTTAACCCAATTTTATCAACTGACCTTATAAAATAAGTGCCTGTTAGTGCAGGAACAGTTACTGTATTTGCAGGTCTTGATACCTTATCAATTAAAGTTATAGCATTAGAGAATATAGCACCACTAGTTAAAGGGCTATGTCTAATAATATAATGTGATAAATCTAAATCTGGTACTGGTGTCCAACTCAAATGAGCTTCTGTATCTATAATATTCACTTGAAAATTTGTTACATCAGCAGGTGGTGCAGTTTTACCTACTACTTGATGTTGTGCTGATACAAATACCGACCTACTAATAGATGATACTGACCTTGCCCTAACATCATAAACCGCATTATCTTCTACGTTAGCAAGCTCAAAATTAGAACTAGCACCCCTACCTAAGTTTATATAAGCAGTATCTGTGCTTTTTTTAGCTTGTACCTCAAAATCCACTATAAATTCATCAGTAGCACTTACCTCAACTAATAGAACACTAATAGCTTCTTCATTTAAGGCTCTAAGCTCATCTGATACAATAATTACTGGCTCTTGTACTATAAATGGATTTGGTAATGTCGTATCTGCTATTGTTGGGATTGGGTTCTTTTCGTTAAATGTATAAAAATTATCTTGGTGTTCGAACAACTGGACATTTACTGTTAAATCTTCATTAATTTCCATACCCAAAACTCTAAATGGTTTGGCATCAAATCCACCTGTAGGGTATGTAATAGCTATAATATCCCCTATTTCTAATTCTAAAAATTCTGAGGTTAATGTTAGCTGTATCTGTAATTGGTTTCTAGAACGTCTTAATATAATCTCACATAGTGCTTCAGCATTATATGTGTTGGTTACATTAGGGAATTGGAAATTACCCTCTAATAGTGTGTTATTGTCTTCTGCAAGCAATGTAGCATGTTTAAAAGCTGTTTCTACATTACTATCATCAGCGGGAGGAAAACTAACTGTATCGTTTTGATAATTCTTAAAAGGGTTTACAAATGTTCCTATAACTCGATTATATTTATTATTTTTTCTCTCACCTAGAACTTTAGCACCCCCAACAACGTGGTCTGCTGTTATTGTTTTGATAGCTGAACCAGTACCCTCAATTTTAACTTTATAAACACCATTGCTATAAGTAAACAAAGCACTCATTGGATTTGTTAGTTTTTTGACGTTTTCCAATACTTTTTGGTCGGTATCTAAAACAGCATTAGTTTCAAATTTAATTATTTCTGGAACAATATCTGTTACATTTTCACCATTTGAATAAATTGTACTTAAATCAGTTGTTAAAGCTCCCCCATCAAATCCCCAAAAAAAAGATAATCTGCCAGTAAATTTGTAATTTCCAAGATAAATAATTATAGGATATTGACCACCTGCTGTTAAATCTTTATTAGCAATCGCTGAATATCCTATCCTTTGACTAATAATCCGTTTAGAGTTACTATTAAGTTCTATTTCCCTAAATAATTCATCAACTGTTTGTCCATTATCACCAATATATGTGGTGCTCATATCGTCTGACTCTGTTTGGAATTGATATGTTCCTGTTTGTGCAGGGTTAATATAACCAAAATATCTATCAGATGTATATTGACCTGTACTCCTTCTATCAATAGATGTTATTTGTGTTTCTTCGCCTTGTATATGCCTACCCACAAAGAAAGCAGGTCTATAAGCATAAGTGCCATTAAAGTCTTGCTTTGTTAATCCTGCAACTGGTGTAACAGTTACTGTTCTTGGTTGTATTAATGTATCCGCTTCATTTGCAGAAGTTTGAAATGATGCAAAGTTAGGCTCAAAAGCATCATCTGGTAAGCCTTTGCCATATCTTGTATTTCTTAAATAATCCAATAAAACTAAAGCAGAGTTTTGTGAATATTTTGTTGTAGCATCTCTTGGGTCATAAACCTTTTTGCCTTTTAAAATTACTTTAATATCTGGAATAGAACTAAATATATCTGCATTCCATTTAAGCCTTAAAGCAAGATAGCAAACACCTCTTAATCTATGATTTGAAGTCCAATTTAATGAGGTTGTAAGTATTGAAGATGCTATTTGGTCATCTGTGCCATAAAAGGCTTGTATTTGTACATGTGAGCTACCTTTATAGAAGTTAATATCATCTTCTTCAACTTCTCTTATTACTCCATCATCTAAATCGCCATCAAAATAAACCCTTTTATCATCTATATAAATCTCTTCAATTTCTTCTATTTCACCCTCACAAACAACACCTGCAATATATAAATATTGATTATTTGTTCCAGATGACTCAACAAAAACACGAGTAATACCTACTTTTCTTCTTCCGTAAACAACTGGTATTTGAGCATTATTTGACTGTTTATTGATTAATACACCACGAACCTGCTCAGAAGCTCCAAACTCTGGCACATCTGGAATAGGCAATAGCCAACCAATAAAGTCATTTACGACATTGACAACAGCATCAACAACGCTACCCATTAGTGAAAATCCCTTTTAAACTTTTGTCCAACCCTATAAACACCATCATCAACTCTGCACCAGTTTATTGAATTATTGACTTTCAATTCTTTTTTAAAATAATTATACACCCATCTCATCATAGCAAAAGTATTATCTATTGATAAGATATCAATTAACCATAAGTTATTACCAGAGTTCCATTCATTCCGTTTTATTTTACCAGTTAATTTAAATCTTTCTTGTACTAAATGATGTAAATATGCCCAATTCACAAAGCCAACTATACTATGTTCATCATAAAAAGTTACATATTGATTTAGCTCTATTGATGGTTTTAAATAATTCTCTATCTGTCTTGTAGATTTATTTTCATATTTCTCAAACTGCTTAAACAATCCCACAACATCTTCCATCATGACCTACCCCACTTGATATCTTGAACTGTTTGGCTTGCAAATTCAAAGCCTAAGTCATCTGGAAAGTGTAGTTGTTGTGAACCTGTATTTGTTTTTCTACCCTCTACTTTACTAAAATCCGCCCAATGAGAAGCTATAGACACGTTAACCCTAGAATTATTAAGGGTTTCATTAATACTAAATGACTCAATCCTGCCCTTAAATAACAAAAATGGGTCAGATATTAGAGCTTCATTGCCATCAATAAATCCTTTATATATTTCAGCTTCTTTTTCTAAATAAGGATTACTTAGAAACAATGAGGTTATAGTTTGGTCAGCACCTGTAAAAGTAACTGTGATATTGCTGACTTGTATTTCTGAGGATTCAGTTACTGCCGACAACTTAGTAAACAAAGAAGAAGCTGTATATGTATTACTATCATAAGTTACGTTTTTATAATGGTCAGTAACCCTTAAACCTGCACCTACATTAATATAAATAAGATTAATAGGTTGCAGACTATCGGTTGCCAATTCATTTTTGACTGCTGTGGTAAGGTCTCTAGCCATTTACAAACTTTCTATTAAGTCAACCTCATAATTATAAAGGTCATTAGTTATAATAGAATATTCTTGAACATCATTTGCCAATCTTACAAAAAAAGGCACATTATCATAGGTTAATTGAATATCATCAGCGACATCTTCCCTTAAAGGTGGTTCAAAGGTTAATGTTCCAGAGCCTGTACCATCTGAATCTAAATCTTCAACAGCCATATAAACTTTTTCATGACTTGCGAATTTAAAGTAATCCCCTGCCTTTAATATATCATTAGTGCTTACTGTCATACCATCTATAGTGCAAGTTGTAGCTCCTGCACTTATAGCACCATCAACACTTATCGTGCCTGTAGCGACACCCTGTGCATTAGAAACAACTGGTGGTATTATAGTAAAAGTGTTTAACCTTGCCCTCTGCTTCATTAAAAAGGCTTTAATGGGTGCAAAATCTGTTCTTCTCATAGGAGGGTAGGATAATTTCAGAGTGAATTTTTGCCCATCAATTTGTCTAGTTTGAACCCTACCAGAAGTTGTGGTTGTCACTATAGTTTTTTGCTCTGAACCTATATCAGCACTACTTGCTTGTGGACTTGTTGGGAATTGACCAGGCATTATACAAGCACCTCTTTTCCTTTTTCATTTAAGGCTTGATTAATAACATTGACAATAGTTGCCCTGCTATTTACTAATAATTCACTAAACCCAGTAGCATCTACTGTAGTTATATTAAAATTAACATTTACTTGTTTCCCCATTCCACCTAACTGACCATTTGGCACTACATTTGAGGGTTTATCTGGCACAACTAATTCTGGTCCTGCTTCACCCACTAAATAAGGTTGGTCTTGGTTCATTCTACCGCCAAGTCTTCTACCTTGATATTTAGATGACATAATTGTAGCTACTTGAACAGCACCTAAAGCACCTATAGCAATAGCTAGTGGTATATTCATTGAGCCTAATGCTGCGGTTACACCTTGAGCAGTACTCATTATAGCATCAGCTAATTTAAATGCTTTATTTAATTGAAATGCTTTTTTATTACTTTGTGCTAATTGGTCTAATGCTTCCCTACCAACTTTCATAGCCAATTTAGTTTTATCTTTACCAGACATTTCTTCTAATTTGATTTCACCTGCTTTACCAGACTTTATTAGATTAAAATTATCATCAAATAGTTTCTTTCTAATATCCATTTCTTTTTGTGCAGTTTCATAAGCAAGAGCAATTTTGTCTTCTGCTCTAATTCTATCTAATTCAGCTAATAATTCATCTTGCTCTTGAATTTTCTTATATTTATTTTGGAAAGTTTCTTCTTGAATTTGCATTTCTAAACTTGCGAGTTCTTGTAACCCAGTTAGTCTTTCCTCTTGTGAAAAAGTAGGTGCAACCCCACCCATACTTTCATCTATTCCCAAAGCAGTTCCATCAGTCGCTTTTGCTTTTTGTTCATTTAAATCTTTTATTGCATCTGTTTGTTTTTTAATTTTTGTTGTATTGATTTCTCTAATTTCTGAATCAAAAATTATACTGTTTTTATGTGCATTTATTTGATTTATTTCTTCTTTTAGAGCTTCAATTCTATCCTTTACAGCTTTTTCACCTTGATATATTGAGAGACCAAACTCACCATTAGCCTTAATAGCTTCCTTACCCTTTTCCAAAAAGGTCATATTTTGTATGGCATTAAGTAGTTTTGTTTCCTCTGCTAATTTAGCATTAGCTATAGAAAGTTTATCTTGGTTTTTTTCAAGTTGTTCTACGATAGGAATGACTTTATTTAATTCACTTAAAAGACCTATTGATCTTAAAAACTCTTTTGTTTCTATGATGGATTCTTTAATAGAGCGAACCATATCAGATAATGCAGGTAACATAGGTGCTATGGCTTCAACCATAAATTCTTCAAACTCAGCACCTAATGCTTTCATAGAATTTGCAAAACTTGTGTTGGTATTTATTGCATCCCCTTGAGCATCTGCTGTACCTGCAATGATAAGATTCAATCTAGCCATTACCTTTTCTTGATTGGTAATCTCGCTAGAAGTTTTATTTATGCCCATTCTCATAAGTTCTTGTTTTATAGTTGCTTCATTAATAACAACACCAAATCTTAATACTGTTTCGTGATTTCCAACTAATGCACTTCTGAAAGCGTGCATAACATCTACATCAGTCGCATTATTGAATGACGCTACATCTACTGCTAACTTAGTTAAATCAACTGAAAGTTTTGATGCCTCTTTCCTAGCAAATCCTAAAGGCACAAAAGTATCTTGAACAGATGAAGCCATAGCCTCTAATTCAAATGTGCTTCTTCCTACTTCATCACCAAACTTTTCTAATTGAGTTCTAACGTCTGTAACAAATTTACCAAATACAACCGCTGATTTAGATTGCATTTCTTCAACAGAACTAGCCATATTTACCATCTCAGCACTAAACCTAAGTGCTTGAAATGCGACTATACCAGTAACAACATTTCTAACAGTATTACCTAAAGCAGAAAATGATTTCTGTTGATGTGATACAGATTGTTGGACGTTATCTTTAAGTTTATTGACACTATTAGTGGCTGACTGCATAGCTTTTGCAGTCTTATCTTTGGCTAGTATATCTATGTTTACTTGTTTGGTTGCCACTATCTTCTAGCCTTTGCTAATCGTTCTTGTCTTTCTCTTTCATCACTTTGTAAAGCATAATATGCTATCCACATATTAAACTCACTCACAGACATTTGCAATATTTCAGAAACAGACTTATGTAGTTTTTCGGCTAACCCAAAAAGGTTATGAAGTTCTGGGTCACTTTTTAGTTTTTTTTATTCTCTTCAATATCGTCATTACCAGTACCCATAATTTTAGTGGCTACGTCAGCAATTACATTAGTGTCAGCTTTGGTTTTAAATGCCAAAACATGACTAGCATTAAACATTTTATCACCATCTTTTGTTAATGCTTTTTCTATAATTACATCAATTAAAACTATGAGGTCACTGCCAGAAGCACCCTTAAAAATTTTTTGTTTTTCAAGCATATTAAAGGGTTTACAATAAATCGCTTTATCGCCTACTAAACCCCACTCTGGCACTTCGATTATTTGAGTTTCTAATGTACTAAAATGCTCTCTTATACCATCAAAGTAGTCTATTTTTTCCGACATATCTTATACTGTACCAACAGTTAATGCACCAGTGCCTTGAATTGAAACAGTCCTAGTAGTTACGCCATCTAATGTAAGACCAATAGACATACCTGTAACAATACCAGTGCCGCTTAAACTTTCATCACCACTTGTGTTTCCCTCTGGCAAGAATACAAATGCCAAACTTGAACCAGTAGTTAATGATGATTGTTCTGTGCTTTCCTCATCATAGTTCATGTCAATACTAGCTGTAAAAGTACCTCTACCTGCTATATATGTCTTTGTAGCATCAGATAATTCAGTATCCTCTACTGTGTCATGTGTTGTATCAATAGTGAAGCCTGTAACATTACCCATTGCAACTCCTGCAACAGTAACAACTCCCTCTTTCCCGTGATGTGTAGCCATATGTTTTACTCCTTATCTTTTGTTTCTTTATCTCTTTTTTCGGCTTTATTTGCAACTATTTTTTCAGCTTGTTTATATCCTAGCCTTTCAAAATGCTCCAAATTCTCTGCTGTTATGGTAATAGTATATTTACCTTTAGTCATTTTTATATCTTTAGCCATTATGCACTCCCTCTAGTGTATTCGTACAGAACTCTTGCTGTTATTCTTACGCCACCATAAGGATATATTGTACCCTCATCTGTTGACGCTTCGATAATCTGAGTATCTATAGCATTTCCATTTCTTGTTACATCATTATCTAATGTTTCTTCAATAACTTCAATTAATTGATTTCTAATTGTATCAATATTTGTAGTTGTACCCTTACCAAAAGCCACAATTAAAAAGTCTATTGTACCTCTATAAGTTCCAGAACCTGTATCACCTATACTTTGGACTTCTCTACTTTCATCGCCAGATTGCACAAACATAGCTGGAAATTGAGCATCACTTAATTCTTCAACCTCAAAAGGCTCTCTAGTAATCTTTTTAAACTCAATAGGACTTGTTACAGCATCAAGTACAGTTATAATATTACTAGCTATATTTTCCCTTTTGCTCACAATCTCATTTCCTTAAAATAAAATCTTGAAAATTCTGCTTGTATTTTATCTTCTTCCCTATCACCAATAGCAAAAAATGGTCTTGTTATTTTTCTTTTACCTACACCAAAAGTATCATGATAACTTGCTATCTTTGCTCTTTCCATATTAGAAAAGAATAATGTACTTTTAAATGCTCCAGTTCTAAAGTCTAAACTCCTAAACATTTTACCTGTATCAGTAAGGTCTACAAAACCAGTCTGTCTACCTCTCTTTTTTCGCCCTCTGACAGTAGAATTTGCATAAGGTCTCATTCTACCACCATCTGGAAGTTTGCCACTCTGTGTACGCTTTGTAATCATCAGAATAGCCATATTTGAAACTCTTTTTAAACCTTTATCAATAACTGCCCTTTGTTTCTGAGTTATATTCTGTAAAAAGTTTGTAACTTCAATAGTATTTATCTTCGCTGATACTTCCATTATCTCACTAATCTTAGGCTGTGTAGAGCTTCTTTTTCGCTATCTGAGACAGTACCACCACCATCTTCATCATACTCAACACCATCCCTTAAAATAGCTTGAAATTCTTCTTCGTATCTATCCCTATAAAAATCAATCTGAACTTGAAATGTGTCTTTACCCTCGCCAGTATCTGGGTCTCTCCACTTTGTTAAAATTGGATAAACATATTTCCATAAAGCCAAATAAACTACTGATTGTGTCCATTGACTATCTGTTAGCTTACTATTGACCATTTCAACAGAAGTAATCTTTGTAATGTCCTTATATCTTACTTGATGCCTATATCTTTCCCACCATTCCTCTCGGATACGTCTAAGAACATCATTTTCAGCAAATTGTAATTGGTCAGCAAAATCAGCTATGCCAAAACCTAAAACATCTGGCTGTATTTTTTGTAAATCTGTATTCGCTACACCAAATTCAGTTGTTGCCATTACTTAGCTTTCTTTTTAGATTTTGTGGTTGTTTTAGGCTGTTCTATTTTAGGTTGTGCTTTTGGTTTCTCATAAACAGACCAACCTCTTTCAGTCCAAATCTTTATATTAGGCTCATATTGTATTTTTAATCTTTCAATAATATCGCCATTTTTATTAATTAATTTAACAGTTTCCATTTTAACTCCTTAGATAAAAAGGGAGGTTTCCCTCCCTAATTAAATTAGTTTGCTAAGCTATCTGCTGTTAACTTAACTCCGTAGCTGTCATGAAGCTCACCTACTCCATAAACTGCTGTGGCTACGATTTCATCTGCTCTTAGTGAAGCATCTCTTTGTGACTCAATTTTAAGGTCTTGCATCATAGCAACTCCTAAAGCGTCTTGTGAGAATACACCACCGATAGAATCATCAGAACCATCAACTGCTACATTTGAACTTTCAAATATTTGTATTCCTGCTATTTGTCCTACGAAACCTGCTCTCATTGCTTCGTTACCTAAATCTGGAATATTAGAAGTTCCTGCAAAAGTGTTTGTTAAAGCCTTTTTAACATTAAAGATTTGCTTTGGATGGAACACACCATAGTATGGACCAGGGGCATTAGCTGATCTTAATTCAGTTGCTGCCTCAAATAAATCTTGTATTGTTAATTCAGCACCTGCTCCCGGTCCTTTCTCTGTTGAGAACCCAGTAAATAAACCAGATAAATCAGCATCCATCTTTCTGGCTATGGCTTCACCAAACAATCTACCTATGTCCCCTGCAACATTTCTTGATGCTGAGTTTCTAGCTAGGTCTGTTAGTGTTGTCATAATACCTACTTCAGAGGCTGTGATAGTTACTGAGCTAGGGTTAACTGCTGTGTTTGATAAATCTGTTGCTTCAGCTACTGCTGCCGCTGATACTGTTGCATAAATCGGTACTTCTACTGACTTACCGCCACCTATAATAGTATAGTTACGGACAAGATTTCTCATGATTGACTGTTCGCTTGCCACAAATAATGCTTCAGCGACTATTTCGGTATATAGTTCCGAAATGGTGGTTGAGGTTGTTTCGTTTGCCATCTTTTTCTCCTATAAATATATAGCAATTAATTGTTAA
>Ga0208645_1002922_pt1 | contig 13114 bp, 17 predicted proteins | sample VirMetDEL_Sep_01_FD_184519 | JGI IMG/M metagenome (GOLD analysis project Ga0208645, IMG submission 184519) | Aqueous microbial communities from the Delaware River and Bay under freshwater to marine salinity gradient to study organic matter... | ecosystem: Environmental > Aquatic > Marine >...
TTTTGATGTCCAGCGAGCAAACGAAGTCACGATTGATTTCAATGACAGCGAACTGGACCTAGAAGCAACCTTCAATTGTGTTCTGCCTCACCAAAAGCTTTTGACTGAGGCTCTGAACGCAGCCACCAGGACGCAAAAAGGCAAGCAAACGATTGATTCTCTTATGTTTGCTCGTAAGCTTTTTGTGCCTTGCGTGACCTCCTGGTCATTTGATGAAGATTGTAGTGTTGAGAACAAAAGCCTGTTTGTTGGAGAAGACGCAGCACTCAACAAGATGGCAACGCATGTCAGTTTGAAACTGATGCGTTTAGCCCAGGCGAAAGTCGATGACGAAGAGGGAAATTAACCGCTTATCTGAATTTGTTGTTTGAGCGAGCAACTTATTTAGATGATTCCCAAGAACACGGCATTCAAGCTGGTGACAGGTATCAAGCCGTTTGGTGTTGCAAATCAGCGGACAATGTCTGGACAGAAGACGAAGAACCGCCTTGTGCAGTTTGTCCAAACAATTTGACGCTGACCGAGAGAAACCTAGCAGCGGTTCAAGCCTTTCGAGACTTGGACACAACCGGACGAGACTTGGGTTTTGACATTGGTTTTCTGCGCGAAGAAGCGATTGATTGCTACTTGAGAAGAGCAGAAATCAATACCCCAGAAGTCTATTCGGCTTTAGTGACAATCGACCGAGAAGTCACTAGCCACAGAAAGAAAGAGAACGAGCGCAAACGAGACTTGCAGAAGAAAAAGTCTTCAACCGCTCGACCTACCCCAAGACCACGAAGAAAGCGATAAATGGCAAACGCAGCCTCTACCATTGAAATTGAATTAGAGATTCGTGACGCCATTAATCGGTTGGGCAAGCTTGAAGGCGAACTGAAAAAATCGTCTTCTGCAATGGACCGAGTGGCGAACTCAACCAGAAAAATGGAATCGGCTTTCAAGTCTGCAAAGAATGCCGCTTCTGCTCTGTTTGCTGCGATCAGTATCCAACAGATTGCACAAGCCGCAGACACCTTCACACGTTTTGCCAATCAAATCCGCATTGCAACGAATTCAGCCGCTGAAGCCGCAGCGGTTCAGAAAGAGTTGTACCGAGTCTCACAGACTACCGGAACCGCAATTGAAGACACCACGAAGCTTTATTCTCGCCTTAGAATTGCCGCTGACCAGCTAGGATCATCCCAAGCTGAAACCATTCGACTTACTGACATTGTAGCAAAGTCTTTAGCCGCAGCCGGAACTAGCAGTTCTGAAGCTTCAGGTGCATTGCTGCAACTCGCGCAAGCTTTGAACTCGCCAAAGGTTCAGGCGGAAGAATTTAATTCGTTGATTGACGGAATGCCGAATTTGCTGCGAGAAGTGGAAAAGCAACTTGGACTTACGGCTGGAAGCCTGAAGAAGTTTGTGACAGATGGCAACCTAACGAATCAGCTATTTAAAGACGCAATCCTTGGCTCTGCTGACGCGATCAACGAACAGTTTGGCGAGGCACAAGACACCATTTCAACCTCATTTACTCGACTGAATAACGCATTCATTTTGCTGGTTGGCAACTTCGAGAAAAGCACCGGATTTTTCAACAGTATTGCCTCTGTTATTTCGACGCTTGCTGAAAACATTGACGAGTTGGCGCGAGTATTAAAAGCGGCTGCTGTCGGGTTTGCTGTTGCGTTTGCTCCCAAGGTAATTCGTGCGATTTATGACACCGCAACCGCAATGAAGGTGTTGGGAGCAGCATCGAAAACCAATGTGATTGGGGCGCTGGCAGCACTGGGTTTTTACATCGCAGACGTCACAGGTGGCTTAGATTCGCTGATGGAGAAGCTAGGCTTGACTAAAGACCAAGCGAATGAAACTTCAGGAGCAATTGTTGATTTGACGAAAGGTGGAGGTGGTGGTGGTGCAATGCAGTCCAAAACGTATGAATCAGCATTTTTTCAGGAGACAATCAAAAGTCTTGAAGGCTATTTGACAGATATTGAAAAGTATGGGCCTCAACTAACTGAAGAGATTAATAAAATTCTTTTTGATGTCAATCGTCTTTTGGATGAAGATCCAGAATTCGTTAGTCAAACCATTTTTGGTTCAGATGAATTGTTACCTATACAACAATACATTACGGAACTTTCAAAGATTGTTGAGATTGTTGAAGCCGCAATCAAAGCCCAAAGAGACTACAACGAATTAAAAATAAAAGACGCACAAATTACTGAAGAAGGCGCAGCACTCGAACAAAAAATTCTGGACGCAAAATTTGCCATTAACAAAGCGCAAGAAGAATTAAACCGACTGCAAAAAATCGACATTTATGATGGCATTCTAAATTCTTTGAGAAGGTTTCTTGGCATTCAGCAAGACATCACCGCAGAAACAGAAAAGCAGTTAAGCAATGCTGAAAAACAAGCAAAGGCCAGAGAGCAATACGTTAATGCAGTCGGAGATACTATCGTTAGTGGAGTATTTGGCGCTGGCCCGAATGCGTCCAGAGCGGCACAAATGGGGCAAGCTTATGGTGCGGCAGGTGGTGGAATTCCTGGTTTAATCAATGCCGGAGCCGCTGCTGCTCTAAGCAACGAAAAAGTTGCTGCTGCGATTGAAGAGCAGTTCACCATTCTTTTTGACACACTAGACCCACTGCTTGACATTTTGGCGGATTTGCAGAGCGCGATTAATCGCTTAGTTAAAGCATTTATTGAAGAAGCTGGGAACATTCTGGAAGACACCGCAGATTTACTTGAGTTGGGACCGAATGGTTATTTTGGAAGTGGAAAATTCATCAGAGAGTTAGAAGCCAATTTTGGAGGAGGAGGAAGACAACCTGCTGGACCATCTTCCTTGCAACTAGCCTACGCTCAAGCTGATGCGGTTTTTGTGGCAATTGAGCAAGAAGCATCCACGCTGGAAGCGTTACAACCGAAGATTGATGAACTGGTAAGTTTATCTGAAAATCTACCAATCAACGAAATTATCAACAGTTTTCTCTCCTCCACAAGAGGTGCAATTGATCTTCTACGCGAAGAAGCGAAAGTCTTTGAAGACGGTTTAAAAACCTCTGGACCTGGAAGTGCTGCTGAAATCTTTGGTGATTATTTCAGAGAAGAACTAGCAAAGATTGAAGCGACGATTTCTGAAATTAAACAGAAAGAAGCGATTGTCGTTGAATCCTTGATTGCCGAAATCACAAGTTTGAGTGAGATTGGGTTGGATGCTCAATCAGAAATTGACGCAATCAACAGGCAAAACTTATCTCAGGCTGAATTAATTGAGTTAAGAAGAGAAGAAGATTTAGCAATTATTAATCAAAATAGAAGTCTACTTGAAAAAATAGATAATGAAACTGCCGGAAGGCAACTCCTAAACGCAATTAACGAAGCTGAAGAAAAAAGCCTTCAACTCTATAATCTACAGATCAGCGAGCTGCGAAAACTCAACGAAGAACGGGAACGAGAAGCCAACCTGTTGCTACTTCAAAATGCTCAGTCTGGACTTCAGAAAATTCTAGCGGACTTTGAAAAAGCTATTATTAAAATCGGCGAAACGGTTGAAGGAGTTTTTGACCAAATCACCGATTTGCTATTTAGCGATTTTAGTTTGCTTGGGCCGCGAGAGCAATTTGAAGAAGCAAGTAAAGAATATCAGAAACTTCTAGAAACCGCTTTCCAACCTGACGCAACGGAAGAAGATATTGAAAACTTCCAGGCGTTCGTTAATGAATACCTCTCAGCGAGCCGTGACGTTTATAAGTCCAGCACTGAATTTCAAAATATTTTTGAAGGTGTGCTGGACGACTTGGCGTTATTAGGACTTAGCTATGGCCTAACAGCACCAGCTTCAGCGGTTGACAGTACCTCTTCTGAAGTTGGCGAATTAGCAGAAGAATTGGGAGTAAGTTTTGAGGAATTAATTAACAGTTTAAACAACTTAAAGCTAGAATTTGCAACCAACCAGATTGAATTGATTGGTGAGGCTTTAGGAGTAAATTTAGCAGATATTTTACAAATCAATCTGCCAGAAACACCGATCAGCGTTCAAATTCCATCAGATACAATTTCAGCTTCAGTGCCAGACGACCTTGTTTTGAATTTGGACATTCCTTCTTCAGCTTTATCCACAATCATTAGCACAGAAGATGATGCAGATTTAAATTTAATCGTGCCAATTCCATCTGATTCTTTATCAACAAGTATTTCTCAGGATTTAGCTCTTTCTGTCAATATTCCAAATTCTTCAATAAAGGCAGCAATTGCAGATTCTGAAAAATTATCATTATCTGTTTCTATTCCAAACGATTCAATTTCTGCTGTATTAAACTCAGATTTTAGTAAATCTGTAAATATTTCAAGTTCTGATGTAACTCTTTCTATAGTTAAAGATTTTAATAAGACAGTGTATCTCGCAAGTGGCGATGTAACTCTTTCTAAAGCTTCAGACTTCAGCAAGTCAGTGACTTTGGCGAATGCTGACGTTTCAGTCAGCAAGGTTTCAGATTTTTCAAAATCTATAGCTTTAAGCTCATCTGATGTCTCAGTTTCGTTAGCTTCTGGATTTTCAAAAACAATCACCTTCAAATCGTCAAACTTTTCTCTTGGGACGATTCCAACACTGGACTTGTCAACGATGACGACAACGTTTGCAACTGCTGTTGAAACTGCTCTAAACAGTCTTAGCTTTGATGTTGATTTAAGCGGCTTAATCAATGAGACCAGTTCGGGGACCAGTTCTGGAACCAGCTCTGGAACAACAACTGGAACAACAAGCGGCACAACAACTGGAGCAACAACTGGAACAACAAGCGGAACATGGGACGTAAACCTATTTGATTCTGCAAGCTATTACACTGATGTTGCAGGATATTTTGCAAAATCTAGCACTATTCTACCATCAAACTATTTCGCTAATTTTTCAGATCGGTCAACGGTCATGGGGCCATATACAGGCACACCGCAGGAAATGGCAAACACGCTAGAAGAAAAGCTAAAGGAGCGTTATTCATTAGTTCCCATGATTGGATACGATTATCTAGCGATTTATGGCAACGGCACAGATTTCATTGCCGAAATTTACAATAGCCTACAATCTGCTCAACAACAGAAAGCAAACTACTTGGGAATGAACTTTAAACAACTTGCAAGAGTTGGATTCGCTCAAGGCGGATTAGTCCCAGACCCAATGGACACTATCCCAGCCATGCTGAGTCCTGGCGAATATATTTTATCACCAGAAACCGTCCGCAGATATGGCGTCAGTAATCTAAACCGCTTGAACTCAGGCGACACCGCAGCACTGAACGCAACCTCAGATCCAGAGGTGAAAAGGCTTCTCGCTGAATTGATTGTTGCCGTCAGAGAGAATGACACAGAGGTGAATGTTTATACGGACATGGCAGGCCAGACAAAAGCAGGTATTGAAGAATTCCGAAGTGAGCTGCGAGAGAGAACACGAAGACAAGGCGACCAATATGTTCCGGCAAGGTACATCTAATGAGTCAGTTGTTGGTCACGATCACAGTTGACGGCACAACCTACCGTTGCTCAAAAAGAGGCTTTGCTGGTGAATATTTCTGGCGTCCAGTGGTTAAAAGAATGCCGAGTTTAGAACTTGGACAAGTTGAGGATTCTGGAAAGATTGGCGTCAAGTTTGGCAACCTGACTTTGTTCAATGACCACCTAGACGCAGATCATCCGTTTGGGTTAAGCCGATACGAAGACTTGGTGCGTTTACCTCGACTTTACGACTGCACGATTCAATGGGGAGAAGACGGTAGAAATTTATTTGATGGGCAGATTTTCCTGCAAACGATCAGCGAAACCGAGATTAGTTTTGCACTGACAGACACTGAATATACGTTAGGTGCGCGACCTTTCACACTGACAGAATCTTTTGCTTTTGTCGAAGGCGTGAGTGTTCCAGGTGGCGGACTGCCAGTTGAAATTACCGCAAACAATCACGGCTTCTCGACGGGCCAAGTGGTCACGTTTGAGAAGATGGATACTTACGGAGCAAACCTAGAATACTCCGGTGTCACTGCTGATAATTATTATTATGTGACAAGAACTGGAGCAAATACGTTTACTTTACAAGACCGTGATTTTATTCAGGTTAGTTCTGGAGTGGGTACGGCTGGAACCTTTACGAGTGACGGAGATACGCATCGAGTTGGAATTCCACTTCGTTTGCCGTTCAGTTGGGGGGTCGTCAACGAACAAACGCCAGTAATCAAAAAGCGAGACGATGAAGTTGCCAATCCTAGCTTGGACTTAGACGCAACGAATGACTCAGACAATCCGATTGAAATCCGAGAGGATGGGGTTTTGATCTACTCCACGAATTCCAATTCAGGTCAGTGGTATGACGCGAGCGGCAACTCAGGCGTTGCTCCAACAGCTAGCACAATAAAACTCAACCGAGCCACCACTGGAGGTGTTTTGTCAATTAGTGGTGTATCCACCAGAGGGACCACCCTGGCTGGATTCTTTAGTTATGTAGCAACTCAGCTTGGGCTGAACCTGGACAATGCACTGCAATGATTAACTCAGGAACCTTCTATACCACTGACACAACCGTTGCGGCTCGGACAATTGTTGAATCACCAGCAGAAATCAGAGAAGGTGTGACTGTAGAAATCACAACATCCGGTGAATTGATTATCCGCTCGGTGACCGTGGCAACGGTAAATTCTGATATTGAAATTTACAGCCCATAAATGGCAATTGCGTCTTCTAGAAATGAGCCACTGCTTGATTTTGCAGCTGATGTTGCCAAAAGCGCAAACATGCTTTTGCAGATTAACGGAACGGATCTGCGACTGATTAATCGAATACAAACAGGCTCTTCTGTTGAAACGGTCAGAAGTCCAGAATTATTGGCGCTACAAGTTCAGCCAGCGTTTCCAATCAAAGAGATAACAAGCGAGTACGAATTCAATACGCCTTATCCTGAAAGCGTAACGTTAGGCCAGGAAAACAAAGTTGTTCGAGTGGATAATCTAACGTACGGAGAAAGCCAAAAGTACGATGCACTTAGCACCAGCGAAGAAAAAGTCCTTCAGTTTTTGAGAGCAATCTTAATTAGTGAAGGTTCACCAATCTCAACTGCCAGAGTTTTCGGAATCAAGAATGATTGGCTTCTAGGCTACCGAGTAACCTGCATTGACGAGCGACAAAGTTTGAAATCTATTATCACAATCACTTCAGTGATTTATTCATTTGATTCAGAAGAAACCACAATCAGCGGACCTTCTGAACTCGATTTCGTAAGAAAAGAATGAAGTTCATTTTTACTAACGCAATCACAAATGTAGCAAGTTCAGCCGGAAGCCTTTCTGCTGATTATGCGGTTTCAAAAACTGAAAACAATTTCCCTAAGCAGCCATACATTGCCAATGCCACAAGTGCAACCGTCACGGTGACTTGTGCTGGCGCAAGTGCAATCTTCGTTTCTTATCTCGCGGAATCGTTGACGATGACGTTTAAAGATTCAGGAGGTTCAACTCTGGGAACCGAAAGCTTTTCGAATAGCTACACACTTTCAGAGGCATATCTGCTGAACGACAGAACCCACTGGAACGAATCGGCTTTTGCAACGTGTCCAGCTTCAACCAATACCGTTGAACTTGCTTTCAGCAATACGACAGACGTCAAAAGCACAATCAACGGATGGGTCACAGGATCTTCAGGCCAGTTGGGGAGATTACAAGCGAGCAGTTCAAATATTTACCATGCGGATTATCCACAAATCAAACTTGGGACGTTTGTGAATTCGGCACAAATCAACCGCATTACTGGTGATGGAACAGGAAGCACAGATTTGCAATTGACAACAGGAGGCAATACGAGCTTTACCGTCACTTCCATGACTTTGCCTGTTGTAGTCAACACCATCCGAGCTGGTGCAGTGCTGGATACCTACAATCCAAGTGTGGGCATGACCGAAGGTAACGATTCAACCGGAATCCAGCAAGAAAGAGATTCAGGCTTGGTCTTTCGCCTGGGCGAGATTCGCAGAAGGTTTGCTGGAAGTGTTCAAGTGCTGGAAGCAGACAGACCAACCGCAACCAAGGTGTTTCGAGGCTTACGAATGCAACCAGTAGCCGCTGAGATTCTCAGCTACCAAACCAGCAGTTCCGTCTTTGGCTCTTTTCTGCAACCTCCTACACTTGCGTACTCTCAACAAGGCTCACAAATTTATGACTACAACTTTGAATTCGTCGAGTTGATATGAGCATTTTAAAAGTCAATGAAGTCCAAGTCTTCAATGGCAACACTATTACGCTGACAGCAACCACAACCGCAGCTTCTGGAGCCGTAACGGTAGGCGGAAACTTGACGGTTTCCGGTGCAATTTCGAGCAGTGACGCAAGCACAACGAGGACAAATCTTGGACTTGGCACAATCGCAACGCAAGCGGCTGATTCGGTAAATATTGACGGAGGTGCAATCGACGCGGTCACGATTGGGACAAACTCAGCCGTCACTGATTTGCGTGTGGATAATTTGAAGCTGGACGCAAACACGATCAGCAGCACAAACACCGATGGCAACATCACCATTGACCCGAACGGGGCAGGCAATGTTGTTGTTGGAAACTTCACTTTTGATGCAGATCAAACCGTAGGCGCAGGACAAGACAATTATGTTTTAACTTATGATGACGCTACTGGACTGATCAGCTTGGAAGCTTCTTCTGGAGGTGGCGGAATCACAACAGGGAAGGCAATCGCTATGGCAATCGTATTCGGATAATTTATGGCAGCACCAAATATCGTTTCAGTTGGTACGATCACAGGAAAAACAGCAGTCCAGGCAATCGGGACAAGTGCCACGGCAATCGTGACCAATTCAGCATCATCGGGCAAGGTTTTCAAGGTCAACACACTGCTCATCGCAAATGTCGATGGCTCTGCGGCTGCGTCAGTCACCGTTGATCTCTACCGATCATCTACGGCTTATCATTTAGTAAAAACCGTACAAGTTTTTGCCGATTCAACCTTGGATGTGCTCAATAAAAGCATTTACTTGGAAGAAGGCGACTCACTACGTCTCACAGCTAGTGCAGCTAGCGACCTGGAAGGAATCTGTTCTTATGAGGAGATCAGCGAATGAGTTTAGCTAGAAATATTGGAAACTTACCAAACGGGGATGATGCTCCAGTTTATGCTTGTAGGGCTTGGGTAAATTTTAGAGGAACTAGTCAATCTGGTACATTGAACACCTCTGGCCCTGTTACTGGTTTGTATACTGCCACGGTTACTGGAGCAACCACTTTTACGATTGAATACAGCAGCACCACTTATACGGTAACTACATCTGGTAATCACGAAGTTGGGGATGGTGAAGGTGTGGATTTAACGATCAGTGGAACGAGTGTAACGGTTGATACTCAGATTCGTGAAAGCGGGAATGTATCTGCAGTGGTTGACAACGGAACAGGTGAGTATACCGTGAATTTTGAGATTCCGATGCCTGATGCGAATTATGTTCTCACATCTTCATCGAATGATTCCAACTCTGACCGAGGATTTCATGTAATTACAATTGATTACGATGAAAGCGGTGTAGGAACCGCACCTAGCACTACATCTGTAAAAATCATAAATAGAGTAGCATCATCGCAAACATTCAGTTCAACTCCATTGGATTGTCTTAATGCGATGGTTGCCATCTTCCGCTAACTCAAAGGATTCAAATGAAACTAGCAATTTTCCCCAATGAAGAAACGATATCTGTTTTAGTACCTGCTCCAAACTGTGGGCTTACGCTAGAGCAGATCTGTGCTAAAGATGTCCCAACCGGAGTCAAGTACAAAATTATTGACAGTTCAGAACTCCCAGCAGACCGAGAATTTCGGAATGCGTGGGACTATGATTTCACTAACAGTTACGATGGAGTAGGAGTGTGATTACGATCAATCTTACAAGAGCCAAAGAGATTAAAAAAGAATCTTTACGACAGGAACGCAAACCTCTGTTAGAAGCGCAAGACGTTGCGTACATGCGAGCCCAGGAAGCTGGTGAAGATACGACTGCCATTGTTGCCGAGAAGCAAAGACTCCGAGATATCACGAACCTGGTAGATCCTTGTACCACTGTTGACGAACTCAAAGCCGTGAGCATCTAATGTCCTACATTGGAAACGTCCCCACTCCCGCAGCATCGGAGACCCGACAGGAATTCACTGCTACTGCATCGCAGACCACGTTCAACACCAGTGGGTACGTCATCGGAAATTTTATTTCCGTTTATTTGAATGGGGTCCGTCTTAGTGCAGGGACCGATTTTACTGCAACGAACGGATACGATGTCGTGTTGACCACAGGAGCAGCAGCAGGGGATTTACTAGCAGTAGAAATGCGGAATACTTTGGCAGACATTGGAGCAGGATTCGCCAGCACTAGCGAGGTCACTGGGACCAATACAACCGGAAGCATTACCACAGGCACAAACTCTCTGACGGTTGCTTCTGGAACAGGCATCAACGTAGGTGATTATGTGGTCGGTGAGGGCATTGCTCCAGGCACTACAGTTTCTGCAATCTCTGGTACATCGGTGACCCTCTCAGGGACGGTAGGCGCAACACTGAGCAGTGACCCTGTTTCGTTTTACACTGCCAACAAAGCACTTAGTCCAGGTCTCGTAGCAGGTCAGCTATGCCGTGCGTGGGTGAATTTTAATGGAACGGGAACAGTCGCAATCCGTGCTGCTTACAATGTATCGAGCATCACTGACAACGGAACAGGTGACTATACCGTGAATTTTGAGATTCCGATGCCTGATGCGAATTATTCAGTATCTGGCGCTTATGAGCCTGATGCAATTATCTTTTCAGGAAATCCGGCGGCTAAAGTAATGAATATACATACTTTTACCACATCTAGTTTTAAGGTTGCTACTGGCTATCAAGCGGGCTCATCTGGGGCTGGAAGACTTGATTATCCACAATTAAATTTTTCTATCTTCCGCTAACCCAAACTAGGCCGAGCCATGCCAGCAGAAGCCACCGGAATAATTGACGTTGTCCAAGAACTTGGAACTTCAGCTTCTGCGTTAGTTTTCTTTGCTTGGCTAATCATTTTTATTCTCAAGCAGCACGATAAAGAAAAGCAGCAATTGCGAGGAGATGCCGAAAAGAAAGATTCCATGATGATGGAAGAACGAAAACTTTATTTAGCGGCTGACGCGAAAAATGATGAAGAGTTACGACAATATATGAAGACGTCAAACTCTGAATTAATGAGTATTATGTCAGCAACAAATGTTGCGATAAAGGACATGACGATTGCCGTCAACAATCTTGGTGACGTTATCAATAGAGAACTGAGGAGATGAAACATCTTCTCACAGGCTTGGCTTTGCTGTGGTCAACATCAGCTTACGCTTTGCCTGTCGAATATAAGACTTTACACCTTGTTTCATGGGCTTACCAATGCTCACTTCGTTTGGCTCCCACCTATCAAATGCAAGGCATGACTTCAAACTTAGCCATGCAATCCGCCATTCAGTTGTGTTCTTGCGTCATTGACCATTACCGCGAGAATCACAGATATGTAGACCTTCAGTTAATGCCTTTGCCTCAACGAGAAGCGTTTGGCGAAATGTACAGTCAAGAATGTGTGGATTACCCAGAAAAGGAGACTTGATGGAATTCATTGACCATTCAGAACACTTCTCGAGAGACGAGCTGAAGTGCAAATTCACAGGTGAATGCTCTATGTCGAGTTCTTTTCTTACAAAGCTGGAAACCTTGCGTCAGCACTACGGCAAACCTATTAGGTTGACTTCAGCCTTTCGCTCGTCAGAGCATCCGGTTGAAAAGGCTAAATGGAAAGACGGAAAACCCAAAAGTACGGGTTATCATGTGCTAGGTCGAGCAGTCGACATAGCCTGCTGGAATGCTGATGGGGCAAGGCTGTTAGAAATCGGAATTCAGATGGGCTTGTTCGGTGGCTATGGCTTCAGTTTCACAGGCAGTCAAAGATTTCTGCATGTAGACGATAGAGAAGACGGTTTAATGATCTGGAGTTACTAATGGAAGGATTTTTAGAGATTTTCAACCAGGCGGTTGATTCTGGCGGATTAGAATTAGTTTTAGCGGCAACAGGTATGGGTGCTGCTGTTCCAGGCGTTTTATTGTATAAAAAAATCAGAAAAGCAAAAAAACTGAAGGAGCAACTGCTGGGCTAGTGGCGGTTTTCAAATATTGCCACTTACCGGAGGTTTCACAGATCGGCTGGAAGTGGCTCCCCAAGCTGGACTCGAACCAGCGACCCAATGATTAACAGTCACCTTAGCGTTTTCGGCTGTAGGCCAGATGAATACTGGGCTTGCGGCTTTCGGTTTTTTTCTTTGAAACAGTGTTTTGTGGCGAGTTTCCCAGTTTATTTACCAAGTCCACCTGCTGTAAATGGTCACTATTTAAATAAGACATGGTTGTTTGAATCGACTGATGACGCAGAAGCTTTTGCACCTGAACAGGATTTGAAGACTCACCAGATAATAGTTCAGTCGCAACCGTAGAACGAAACGAGTGCAGCGGTTTCGCGTTTTCAATGCCTACCTTTAAAAGCGCCTTCCTCATGGATTTGGTCAAATCCCCAAGGCTTGAATACAAAGGCTTACCTCTGCCATCATCCAGCACATAACGCTCGCCTTGAATATCCTGCGACTGAATAAATTCTTTTAAATCTTCAGCTATTGGGACGATTGCGTCTTTCCTGCCTTTTACCTTCCAATCTCGCGTTGAGCGAAGTTCGATTCTATCTGGGTAAACATTGTCCCATTTTAACGCCAGCAGTTCACCACCACGCATTCCAGTGAATCGCAAGAACCACCAGGTACGAAGCAGCACCAGAAACCGTCTTCGTTTGGTTTCGTTCCAGCCTTCTTCTAAATGGTGCCGCAAGTCTTCGAGTTGTTGCTGAGAGAAGACAGCAGGCAAAGGCTTGGACGAGCGAACCGATTTGACTTTGATTGCAGCCGGAAGAAAGCCTTGCTCCAAGACCAGTTGAGGATTGCGCGAACTGCTCGAAGGTAAGAGTTGCAACTGTGATCATTCAGTCCAGCCTTTCTTAAAGCCAAGACGAACTTATCAGTCAACTGTGAGGTATGAAGCCGAATCCG
>Ga0208645_1002923_pt1 | contig 13111 bp, 9 predicted proteins | sample VirMetDEL_Sep_01_FD_184519 | JGI IMG/M metagenome (GOLD analysis project Ga0208645, IMG submission 184519) | Aqueous microbial communities from the Delaware River and Bay under freshwater to marine salinity gradient to study organic matter... | ecosystem: Environmental > Aquatic > Marine >...
AAATACTACGATGTGAAAATGGCACAACTCTTGGAAAAAGAGTTGGTAGATACAATGGGGGCAGAAATCCAACCGTTGGTGAAGTTAAAGGTGGAAGTAACCCAAATTCTCCTGCCCAACCAACAAAAAAAGAAATGCAAAAAGCAGTTAAAGATCCTGAACCAGATCCAACATCTCAAACGGATACGGAACAGAAGGCAGTAACAGAAGATCCTGAAGAATTTACAGGAAATGAGGTCTCCCCCACTTCTTCTGGTGGAGGATCTTCTGGATCAACAACTCAAACAGCAGCAGATGTTCTTAATAGAGATCCACAAAGCATCAGTCAGTATGGAACAAGAATCAATAATACACCAACAGCAGAACAACTTGAGCAATTTAAGTCTAGTGGTCTGACATTTACTCCTAATACTGATGGTTCTCCTGGTGGAAAAGTCAACAATCCAAAGTCACTACTTGGTGGATAATAAATAATGACAAGGGGGTAATTATTAATGCCACATAACGATTTACATGAAAAATTATTAGAATCTCTTGCTCGGGAAACCGAAAAGGGGATGAATCATACTGACGCCCCAGAGAACGAAAAGGCAAGATATACTGCTGGTGTTAATGCCGCAATACAAGATAGCAATAGAGACAAACCACTTCCCGATCCTTGCGCTAAAACTCAATTAGGAAAAATTCAAATAGCATTACATAATTTTTTCACTACCTTAAAGGGAATTAGAAAATATGCAGACTTATATGTTAATGGAACAATAAATAAGATCCAAAATATAACCAATTTAATTCGTAGCACATCACAAATTATTGGTGCTGTTTTGAAAACTTTGATTACTAGACTACGCGACTTTTTATTAGATAAAATTCGTAGAGGCATTGAAGATCTTATTGACCTACTTCTTCCTGCAGTTGCAAAATCAATTAAAAATACAATTATTCAGCAAGTTATTGATAACATCTTTTGCAAGTTTAAAGATGTTATAAAAGGATTGGTAAATTTAGTTGGAGACTTCTTATTTGAACTGATCGGAAAAGTTGTTAATGTTCCTTTCTGTGCAGCACAACAATTTACAAATGCATTGATCAATAATGTTGCTGCAATTGTTGACAGCGCAGTTGGTCCCGTATTAAAAGAGATTAACAACTTACTAGGTGGTGTTGGTAAAATTGTTGGTAATGTTTTCCAGGCACTTGACTACATTATCGGATTGGAAAACTTCCTGTGTGCAGCACCAAATTGCCCAGAAATTACTAAGTTTAAGGCGAGCCCTTGGGCAGGTCCTTCTCAACAACAAATTGATGATTTTGGTGGGTTCCTTGCCCCTCTTGGTGGAAGACAAACTCCAACTGCAGAAAGTATTATTGCTAGTGCAACTGATTATATTGATGGTATTGAAATATTTGGTTCAAAATTGGGTGACTCTGTTGGATCCACATCATCAGAGATTACGACCTGTAATACTCAAGCATTTAGATGTGGAGCTCCTAAAGTAACATTTTTTGGTGGAGGTGGAGCAGGTGCAGTTGGTGAGGCAGTAGTCGATAATGTTGGGAAAACTATTGGTGTTAATTTAAGATATGGTGGTATGGGTTATTCAAGACCACCATTTGTAACTTTTGAGGATAGTTGTGAATCAACATTTTTAAGTGGATACACTGTTATTAATGATGCTGGGGAGGTTATTGATGTTGTAATTAGAAATCCTACAGCATCTCCACCGAATGACGGAAGAACAGAGTTTGATCCACCATCAGATCAAATAGGAGAAATTCCAAGAAATGATTATGTTGTTTGTCTGTATGGATTTAGAATTTTAGACACTGGTATTGGATATACTATAAATGACAGTATTGAGATTGATCCTGATGTTCCCAATCTTAATGCATCAGTCAAATTGACAGAGGATGGTCAAATTATAGCAATTGAACTGGCAGAACCAGTATGTGGAATTCAGGGATATCCAGAAATCACGATAAATAGTGATACTGGTCTTGGTGCAGTAATTCAACCAATACTCACGTTTATTCCTATTAATGAATTTGATGATGTTGGAGATGTTGGAGATGGAGAACTTATTTCCGTTGACTTAGATTCTGAGATTAAAGCAGAAATATCTACTAATAATAGGGAAGGTCTTATCACGACACTCAGAGGTAGAAAACTCATCACAGAAAAACAAGAATTTACCAGAAGAGATGTTATTCGTATCGTTGATTGTATAACCTAAGATGCCACATTTACCAGAACAAATAATTTACAGTAATGAATGGGGCATGGAGCACCTAGGCCCCGTTGGAGAAAAGGATAAAGTTAGTGAAGACCTCAACACAAATTATGTTAAGGTCTTAAAGAATAACTATACGGAAATTCAAACTCTTGATGGCAATAAACAGACGAGAGTTCAAGGTTCTGATCATGAAATTTGTGGGTTGGGGTTGGTCGAGCAAGATAATAAGGAAGGACCATCTGAACAAATTGCAAAATCAATTGTCTGTGAGAACGGTGACTTAGTTTTATCTGCCCCAAATGGGAATGTAAAGATAATAGCGAAAAATTTATATGTTGAGACTATTGGTGATGGAAATGATGGATCCATCTTGATAAAGGCAAACGATCACATCACGATTAAAGCTGATGATCAACTCAATCTTTCTGGTGGGAAAATCTGTGTGGTTTCTGCCGATAGTATTACTGTTAATGCAAAGGGGTATCTGAGACTTTTATATGCGGATATTATGCAAGGATCTCCTTTGTCTGGTTTGTTGGGAGGGTTTCTCCCTGGTCCAGTAGCAAGTTTTATTAGTGATCTTGCAGAGACTTGTAAATAGGAGGAAAATATGGCATTTCAGAACTTAGAAACGGGTAGTTTAGATGTTGTTAATCCACTTCTTGGTGGAGCACTGAATATTCCTAAATCTTTCTGGATAGAAGGTGGAAGTCTGGCAGCATACAAGGGTCATTTTGGAACTGGTGCAGTTCTAACACCATTTACTGGGTCATTGGTTGCTGGTCCTTCACCAACAGCACCCTTCACTTACAATGCCACTGGTTTATCAAATCATACCGGAATTCATAACAATCTGGGATCTCATATAAAAGTTGGATCAAGTCTTTCTTTGGGGGCACTGGAAGCATCATACACTGGAATCTCAAGTAAACTTAATGGATTATTTTCCAAAATTACTCCAGGAGTCAAAGAAACTACTCCCATAAGTAGTAATGCTGCTGCACTTGGAAAATTGCTTGGATTCTGGATTTACAATGGAAGGCCATTGGATCTCCTTCATTTCCACTCTGATATTAGATTAAAGAAAAATATCAAAAGAATTGAAGATTCTACATCATTATCACAGGTGATGCAATTAAATCCAGTTTCTTATGAATGGAAAGAAAATACTCCAAGTTCTTTACGAAAGAATTATCCAGAAGGACGACAGATTGGATTAATTGCTCAGGAAGTTCAGAAATATATACCTGAAGTAGTCAAAACAGAACCTTTATATGATAAGGAATATAAAGGTATTGACTACGGAAGATTGGTAACCGTGCTAATCGGTGCTGTTCAAGAACAACAAAAACAAATTACTGAATTGAAAGCAAGAATAGAAACACTGGAGGCATCATAATGGCAATTAATATTGATGATAGTTTAAAAGAAAGAGCTATTAATATCTTAAATAATGAACAAGATCAACTTGACGGGTCTTTTGATAAACAATCGATTGCAGGAAAGTCTCCTGGTATGGAGTCGGAGCACATCAAAGACACGAGTTTTCTGACACGAGAGGAAGTTCGAATTACACAAAATGCTGATGGAACTTGGAGTCAGACTAAAATTGAAAACAAGAACAAATATTATGATGAAGGAGTTGTTGACGATAAAGAGAAAGAATTCAAAGAAAATGCAGAGACACTTCGAGAAGTCTGTAAAGCATTTGATGACGAAATTATTAGACTCAATGGATTGATTAATGCTAAAAAACTTGAAATTAAATCACTGTCCGATAATGCACTAAGTACCGGATGCAGCACATTTTCAAGAGGAATTGGCATTGGTATTGGAACCACTGCTCTTTTAACATGGAATAATGATGCCGAATTTATTCAAATTTATACAAAGATGGCTGGTCCTGGAGTGGATTATGGAACAGATAATCCATTTGAACCAGACCAAAAAGTCATTCTCAATTCTACATATTCTGGTTTTGGATATAAAAATGTTGAAGATTCTGTTGCGATAAAAGTAAGATCTGGTGCTGGAAATACTTCCGTAACAGGTATTGTTACAGATGGAAGTGGATCAAATCTTGGAACAGTAGTAATAATTTCGGAAACTCAGGGCGATCATCCCGCTCCTGCCAATGCCTTATCATGCGTATCATATGGATCATCAATAAGAATATTATATGATGAAATCTTAGAATTAAGAGCGGAAAGAAACTCTTATCGCAAAAAATTAAACATCATCAAGGATAATAAGTCTGAAAAAGAATTGATGTATTGGGGATACTTGAATACCAAAACGGAAAAGGATAGAAGAAAAACTAAAAATGTCTCTGCGATTTCTGCAATCAATGATTTAGATGGTCAATCTGTTGCAGAAGAAGGATTAGTATTACACTTTGATGCTGGCAATAATTCTTCTTATTTTGGAAGTGGAACTACTTGGTATGATATTTCTAGAGACGATTATGATGATAACGGATCAATAGTTGGAGCAACTTATGTAGAGAATACCTTATATCCAGAAAGAAGTTATTTCAATTTTGATGGCACTGCAGATCATGTATCTTTTGACATCAATAATTCATTATTTGGAAATCCGACAACAGTCACTGTAGAAATGTTGGCACAATTAACAATTGATGAAACTGCCTCTGATGAAAATGGATATCTTCTGTTCTCTTGGGGAAATCAGCAATATTCTGTATGGACAGGTCAAAAGGTTGCCAACTTGCCACCAGCACTTGGATATACAACGGCAAATGGTGATCTTTATGGATTGACCAAACAGCAAGTTGATTCTCTTCAATTAAATCGAGATGGTGCATCGGAACCAGAAGATGTTCTTCCTGGTCAATGGAAACACTATATTTTTGAAATGAGAAGTGATGTTTCTTACACAAATAATAAAATTTATATTAATGGTGTGGAACGATCTCTTCAGCAATTGACTGACGTTGGAGATCCTTTAAATTCATGGAATCCAGTTTTGACACCCGGTATGTTCCAGATTCTCTATGATCCTTATAAATTTGCAAAAATTATAGATAATGACACTTGGAATGGGAGAGTATATTCACAACAAGGATATACTACTGCATTTATGTCATGGTCAACTCAAAGTATTTCTGGTGAGGCTATGGCAGGATTAACTACCAATCCAACTGCCGCCACATCTTTTTCTACTATAGATTATGCCTGGTATTATGATACTGGTGGAGCTCCATTACAAATTGTTGAGAAGGGCATATCTATAGGATCTTATGGATCATATGGATCATATGATACAAATACAGTAACATCAATAATTTATGATGGAGAAAAAGTCAGATATTATAAAGATGGTGTGCTTCAAAGAGAAATTGATCCAACTCATGGATCAAATCCTCTTCATTTTTCTTCTTCTACGTATAGCACAGGTAAAACTTGGTCAGCAAATTTCTGGGAATATACGAATGATACTACCAGAACAGAAAGAGTCGAAAATAGAAACTTTGATGATGGTTCTGGAACAATTTCTAATTATTCATATGAAATGCCAATGGAACTCTCATTGTTTAGAGTTTACAACAGAGCATTGACACAAGAAGAAATTAATATTAATTTTGAGGAGGTCCGATCCAGATTTAACCTCTAACCAGTTTCTTGACCGGCACAGTTGACACCTTCCTCAGAATCCCTTATAATATGGGGGTAATCAACAGAAGACCATGAACAACACTGCCGAGTACGTCGAAGGTATCGTGATCGACATCTGCTCTCGTTCTTTCCTCCTCTTGAGTGATCAAGGTGATGAGAAGTTTGTTGAGTGTGAAACTGTTGATCAATTTATGAGTGTTCTTGAGGTTGTGACTGCGAACCTTGATGAAGATCAAATTGAGTATGCGGAACTTGCTATTGCATGATAAATAAACTAACTATGGAAGTTTACACAGTGAAAGAATGGGAAGATAACTTTGATGCTCTCCTAGAACGTGTGGAAAATGGAGAGCACATTGGTGTCATAGACGAAGAAGGAAGAGCAGCGGTTATGATGCCTTATGATGATGAACTTTTCCGAATATACACTGAGAATAATAACGAAGCATCGTAGTTCATCATCTGGGAGTATAGCTTAATGGTTAGAGCGCCCTGCTTATAACGGGGTAGTCTGGGTTCAACTCCCAGTACTCCTATTGCTCCTTTAGCAATCTGGTGAATGCAGCGAACTCATAATTCGCCTGAGGCGTGTTCGATCCACGCAAGGAGCACTTGGCAATCAGTAGCATTTGTGCTATGATTGTCATATCGGGTGAATAGCTCAGCGGTAGAGCATCTCCTTTACACGGAGGCGGTCGGGGGTTCGATCCCCTCTTCACCCACCTACAACTTGGGAGCGTGGCGGAATCGGTAGACGCACCAGACTTAAAATCTGTTGGGCATTATGCCCGTGAGAGTTCAAGTCTCTCCGTTCCTATTATTAACATAAAAAACATGGATGATCTAAAAATTTACTGTCACACTCAAGAAGATCAGTCAATTATGTTTGACTTCTTGTTTGAAATCTATCGAAATAATATTGAGTATTGTACTTGGGAACCTGACGGTGATATTGAACAGGGTGGAGAGTCTGAAGGAACTTGGGGCATGTTTATTGATAACTTTCCTTATCCAGAATTGTGGGATAAGGTAGTTGAATTCCTTGAAAGCGAAGATTCTTGGGCATTAGAGGATGATGTAGAGATGGCACTGGGCGATGGAACTATTTCTTATCCACCACTCACTGAAGATTGAATCTTAATTGTAGGGAGTATCCATAAATACAATTAAACCAAGATGTTATGTCATACACAGTAAGCACAACACACTGTTGGTATAACGAAGGAAAAATAATTGTCAAAATGTATTTTTTGAATGACATTCCATTTACATTTGATGAGATGCCTGATGGTCATTTATATGATAGAGATCTTGTAGATGAAGCAAATAAAAATTTAAGTTACGAAATTGATGATGTATATAAAGGATCTAATTATTTGATAATGGAACAAGCACATCCTTGTTTTGATTCCATAGATATATTAAATCCTGAAGTTTTACCTGAAGATTTACAATGTTTTTATGAAGATGAGGAAGATTTGCTGGGATAAATAAAACATAGAAATGTTCCAGGAATCATAATAAGATGCCACTCAATAAACTTGATAACTTTATTAAGAACACAGAAGGTCGCATACTATATGTTAGCCCAGCAGATTTAGATTCGACTGATAGTATTGACAATACTGGCAATTCTCTTGCCAGACCTTTTAAAACGATTCAAAGAGCACTGATTGAATCAGCAAGATTTTCTTATGTAAAAGGAAATAATAATGATCATGTTGAGAGAACCACAATTCTTTTGATGCCTGGTGATCATGATATTGATAACAGACCAGGATTTAGACTTAGAGATACACAGATTGTTTCTCCTTCTGGAACAACATCGAGTGTGACTACTCTTGATTTAAATTTAAACACTAATTTTGACTTAACGCAAGAAAATAATATTCTTTATAAATTTAATAGTGTTAATGGTGGTGTTATTGTACCTAGAGGAACCTCTATTGTTGGTCTTGATTTAAGAAAGACTAAAATTAGACCTCTTTATGTTCCAAACCCAACAGATGATTCTTTAGAAGGAACTGCAATCTTTAGAATCACTGGCGCATGTTACTTCTGGCAGTTTTCATTATTTGATGGAAATGAAAACGGTTTGGTGTATACTGATAAACAAGATTTTACTTCTGGAAATAAATCTAAACCAATTTTCTCACACCACAAACTTACTTGCTTTGAATACGCTGATGGTGTAAATTTAGTATCTGACAGCACAGGGGATTATTCCCTGACAGATCTTGATATGTATTATGGAAAACTTTCTAATGCATATGGTTCTGGATCTGGAAGCCCAAATAGACTTATTGATGATAAGTATCCTGCAAAACCTAATGCATTTGCAAAGCAAAGACCAGAATTTGAAATCGTTGGAGCATTTGCATCCGATCCAGTTGATATTACTTCAATTCAGTCTGGATCTGGTGGAACCCCTAGCAATATAGTAACTGTAACCACCACAACAGATCACGGTTTATCTGAAGGAACTCCTATCAAAATCAATGGTGTTGTTCCTGCAGACTATAATATTTCGACAAAAGTTCAGAATGTTACGGATGCGAGAACTTTCACATATCTGCTCCCAGTATTCAGAACAAATCTAACCACTCCAGGAAATGCTTCTGGAGCAATCGTAACTATTGAGACCGATACTGTCTCTGGTGCATCTCCTTATATCTTTAACATCTCTCTCCGTTCTGTTTATGGCATGAACGGAATGCACGCTGACGGATCTAAGGCAGATGGATTCCGTTCAATGGTTGTTGCACAGTTTACTGGTGTTTCTCTCCAGAAAGATGACCGTGCATTTGTAAAATATAATAAGACTTCTAGATCTTATGACGGAGTTGCCTATTCAAAAGTTGAGGGTGCAAGTCTTTCAAATGGATCAAGTCAAACAGATCCGCAAAAAGTATACCACTTAGATTCTCAGGCAGTTTATAGAAGTGGATGGGAACAAACACACATTAAAATTAGTCAAAACGCAATCTTACAGATTGTTTCTGTTTTTGCTATTGGATATAATAAGCACTTTGTTTGTGAAAGTGGTGGTGATGCATCAATCACAAACTCTAACTCAAACTTTGGTCAGTTATCACTGATTTCTGATGGATTCCGAAAGGAAGCATTTGCCAAAGATAATAAGGCATTTATTACAAATATCTTCACGCCAAGATCAATTATATCTGAAGATGAACCAATTGACTGGTTGAACATTGATGTTGGTATTACCACCAATACAAGTTTAAATGCAAATGCAAGTTCTGATAGACTTTACCTTGCAGGATTTGAATCAGAAGATAATCCCCCACTGGTTCTGACGCAGGGGTATCGCATAGGTGCAAAGGTTGATGATAAATTATTTGTTACCATTAATAATTCTGATTATTCTGCAAATATTTTAATTCCAGGAACCACTGAAAGTTCCTATAAAGAAAGGACTGTAAATTCAGTAACTTCTAGTATGCTGGATTTGGGTGTCAACCACGGCATTCAAACTGGTGAAAAGGTCGTCATCATTAGTGATGATGCAAACTATCCAGAAAATATAATTCCTCATGTTGTATATTATGCAATTGCACTTCCCTCACCAAATACCGAAAAGATAAAACTCGCATCAACAAAAACAGATGCTGATAACGGGCAGGCAATTACAATTTATGGTGGAACAAAGTTAAGAGTTCAAAGTAGAGTTACTGATAAGATTGCAGGAGAGATTGGTCACCCAGTTCAGTGGGATTCTACTCCGGGTCGTTGGTATGTAAATGTCAATTCCAGCAATACAATTTACTCACAATTGAATACTTTAGGTGCATCTGCATTTGAATCTGGGCAGACTGAACCTACCTTCTTTGTCAGAAATCCAGATCCAAGAAGTTTGGATGAAAAAATCTATAAGTTCAGGGTTGTAATTCCAAAAGAACTTACAAATGGAAAAACTCCTGAAGCAGGATTTATCATTCAAGAATCTAGCACGACAAATGCCAGAGATGTTAGTGACTTTACGCTAACAGACATTGATATTACAGATTATGAGTTTGAAAGAAATCCAAGATTTATCTCAACTTGCACTCATAATAGTGGAGCAAATCCACAAGAGTCTACTGTAATTACCGAATTACCTCATAATTTAAATGTTGGTGATCATATCATTATCAGAAATGTAACTGACACAAGTAATGCCGCAGGTGCATTCAATTCTGGATACAACGGATCTTTCTCCGTTAAATCCGTAAGTTCCAACAATATGGAATTTACATATGTCAACACCAATATCACAAAACCTGGTTCTGGTGGAACCAATGATACAAACACTAGAACATTATCTCTTCCAAGATACGAAAGGAATAATATTCAGAGTAATTTCTATGTTTATAGAAATGAAATTATTGATGAATACATTCAAAATCAGCAAGATGGTGTATATCACGTTTATGCACTTAGAGCAGATGTTGGAATTACAACTGAATTTACTGATTTAAAATACAGTCAAAATGTTACGGATCTTTATCCACAACTTGATAGAGATAATCCGAATGATTCTCCAACCAATGCAACCTCATATGCACTTTCGTCACCGATTGGTGATGTTCATACCAGTGATCTGAAAGGAAGTATTACAAGAGATACTGCTAATCATCTTATTGTTAAGTTAACTAAAAATTTAGTTGTAGATTCTGTTTTACCACTCTCTGGTGGAATATCAACAGTTTCCTTTGCAAGAAATCATGGTTTCAATGGCGTTATTGAAGGAACCTTAACTGCAGGAACTAGCAACAGAAATGCAGCAGGAACTTATTATAATGTAAAACTTCTGACTGGTGAACCTTCAGGATCATGGGATGGTGCAACGGCAAAAGTAACATTGACTGGATCAGCAGGATCTGGAGCAATCAGTGCCTTTGAAATTCAATCAACAGGATCTGGATATGCTTCTGGAAATACTCTGTATTTTGATACTAATACTATAGGTGGTTCGAATGATGCTTATATCACTCTTGCTGCTGGTGGAATAATTAGAAATGTTGGTGATGTCGTTCAAATTACGGGCATTTCCACAGTTGCAGATGCATACTATCGGATCAATACAATTCCTGACAAAGATTCAATCTCAATCGGTAGAACAACAGGTGATCCAAGTGTAATTGCTGGTCAAATTGTAATCAATACTGGCCCATCAATTCCAGTTAGCACAACATCATTTGCATCGGAGATAACAACATTTACATGCTCAGATCCACATGGTCTTGTGGCAGGCAACAAATTTAAAGTTATTGATGCCAACTCGAATAATTTGGGAGACTTTATTGTTGCATCAGGAACATCGCCAACTGTTTTCACTGCAAAAACAACCACTGAACTTACAGGATCAGCACACATTCTCAAGCACTTCCTCTCCGCTAACTCTGGAATATCTGATGCAAGTAATGAAGGTGTTGCCTCAAGAGGAAATACTTTCTATGGTGGAGACGTTCTGAATACTACTGCTTCTGTAGGTATCACAACAACTCACATTCCAGTATCACATCCAAATGCTGGTATTTCGACAATGAGTAGATTCCCTCTGGGATCTTATATTCAGATTGAAGATGAGATTATGAGGGTTGCATCATCAACATTCTTTGGAACTAATAAACTTGTCGTCATTCGTGGGGCACTGGCAACACAAGTTAAGTCACATGATTCTGGGTCATTAGTTAAGAAGATTAATCCACTTCCAGTTGAATTCCGTAGACCTTCAATCATTCGTGCTTCTGGTCATACGTTTGAATACCTTGGATATGGCCCTGGTAACTATTCTACGGGTCTTCCACAAGTTCAGAACAGAACACTGACTGAAAAAGAAGAGTTCTTATCTCAGGCACAGGAAAGAAGTTCTGGTATTGTTGTTTACACTGGTATGAACAACAGAGGTGACTTCTATATTGGTAACACCAAGAAGTCATCTGCAACTGGTGAAGAGACATCATTTGATACTCCAATTCCAACAATCACTGGTGCAGATCCTGCAAGATTGAGTGCAATCTTTGATGAAGTTACGATTAAAGAAAGAATTGTTGTTGAGGGTGGAGACTCTCAGCAGATTCTATCACAGTTTGATGGCCCTGTTAATTTCGATAAAGAAATTAGAATCAAAGATAATGCCACAGTATCTGGTGTCTTAAGAATTAAAAATATCACACAATCAAATAGCACTTCTAGTGGATCATTGGTTCTTAGTGGTGGTGTTGGTGTTGCTAAGAATGTGAACGTCGGAGGAAGTATGTTCCTCCCCGATGATAAGAAATTATCTTTTGGAAATAGTAATGATTTAGAAATTTTCCATGGTGCGGCTGGAAGCGGCGATCCATATGGCGACAGTTATATTCGGGATGTTGGAAATGGAAATCTTTACATTGAATCTGAATCCGGAACTATCTACCTTAGAACAGATTCAAATCTTGCTAAGAGATCTATTACATGTAATGATACCGATGGCGTAAGACTTTTTTATAATGATGTAACCAGATTAACAACTACTGGAACTGGAGTTACAATTGGTGGAGAACTTCAGGTTGATGGAGATATTACCGCATTCTATACTTCTGATGAAAGACTGAAGGATAATGTAACCTCCATCGATGATCCTCTCGCAAAGGTTCTTTCTCTTGGTGGATATACATTTGACTGGAACGAGAATACTACTAAAGAAGGAAGTGAAACTGGTGTAATTGCACAAGAAGTTGAGGCTCTGGGTCTCCCAGGATTGGTCACAACAAGAGATAATGGATACTTGGCAGTTCATTATGAAAAACTTGTTCCTCTGCTTATAGAGGCAGTTAAGGAACTCTCTGGTAAAGTTGAGGCACTTGAACAGAGACTACAGGATAAATAACTTTAAAACTATAAGAGATGGCAAATTATAGTAAACGATTCAATTTTCGTAATGGTGTTCAGGTTGATAATGATAACTTTGTAGTAGATTCTGCAGGTCGAGTTGGAATTGGAACAACTCGACCACAGGAATTCTTAGATATTTACGGAAATTCTAGTGGTGCTCTTCGTGTTTATGGAGTAACGAAAACGATTGGATTGACGACGACTGATACTTTATATGCAGGTATTGCGACAGTCGGTGTTTTAACAACCACTGATCTTGTAAATACGGGAATTCTTACGACTGCACAACTTCAGGTTGGCAACTCTCCTGCGGTAAGTAATCTAATTGGATATGGATTTACTGCATGGATAACAACTGCAAGTAGC